>Ga0207643_10000935_pt1 | contig 17500 bp, 15 predicted proteins | sample KBSMisM62_FD_184313 | JGI IMG/M metagenome (GOLD analysis project Ga0207643, IMG submission 184313) | Miscanthus rhizosphere microbial communities from Kellogg Biological Station, Michigan, USA - KBS Miscanthus M6-2 (SPAdes) (version 2) | ecosystem: Host-associated > Plants > Roots >...
TATAATGATAGGAACTTCAAATCCACCGCACTAGGTGAGGAAATCGGAGCAGCCATCATGATGCAGAAGGTTGGCTTTTGCCTAGCGGCGCTTTGGCTTCTGGTTTTGGCGCCTGCGTCGCCAGTGGGTGCCGAGATCGGGCCGTGTGTCTCCGACCAGGCCGGTGTCATGACCTGCGGCCAGGGACCGGGCGCAGCCCGCGTCGTCGATGGAACGACGTCGCCTTCCAAACGCCTCGCATTCGCATGGCGCGCTCCCGGCCGCTCGCCGACGGAACCGCCCGATGAAACAGGCGACAGCTGGTTTACAGTCGAGAGCTTGTTGATCCGCCTCTCCGACGGCGCCGTTCTGTCGAGCGCTAAAGGTATGTATTGGCGCACGGATGACTCGCGGGCGAACCATATGACTGAAGAGGTGGCCTGGTCCCCGAACAGCCGCCTCGCCATCGAGGAGCAGGATTCCAAGTGGAGCACGGATATTCTTCGCCTTTACGCGATCCAGGCGGACGATAAGGTGCTCGTTCTCGACCTACAAAAGATCATTGAGCCGGCCGTCCGCAAGCGGCTCCGGCAGTTCGGCAAGAACGATGGCGACTACACGTTTTCGGTCGCAGCAGCTGACGGCGCTCTCCCCACGGTCGACGATAGCGGGCGCGTGCGGGTACCAGTCTTGATGCAAATCCCCAAGCAAGACGGCTCCCTCTACGTAGAGGTCACGCTCCAAGTTTCCCGGAAGAACGGGGCGCTCTCGGCGGGCGACGTGTCGGTCCGCCGCTCTCGCACAAAGTCGTAACGGTGGAAGCAACGTCAGCTCGAATTTTACCGGCCGTCCCGTCTTCCTCTGCCTAATCGCTGCACGGTCGATCGCGTAGCCATTGGGCGCAACGTCCTCCACCTTGAGGGCCACCACATCGCAGCTGCGCACCTTGCTATCGATCGCCAAGTTAAACATGGCTAGGTCGCGGCTTCGCCTCTCGATCATTAGCCGAGTTCTAATCGCCCAGACGTGTTTCGGCCGCAGCGGAGGCCCTGATGAGCTTGCCCTTATTCCAGGATGTGCGACTTGTGGCCACCAACAGGTGCGCTTCATTGTCTGGAATGGTTGGGCTCCTTGGTTACTGAGGCCAAGGAGCTTGCGGACTCACGGAGCGTCGTCGTTGGTTAAACTATGTCGGGTTTCAGAGACTTGCGGTCATACCCTAGACACCGGTGCGGGCTGGGTTTGTCGCGAATGACCCCGGAGCGGCTGTCGACGGTCGAAACTTTTTGCGTTGCGAGATTCCTTATTCGATCACGTCATGGGCGCTCGCGCGCAACGAGAGTGGAAGGGTGTTGAGCGCATTGGCAGGACGCTGTGGCAGGGTCCAAAAATAAGTCACTCTCTCTCACCTAAACGTACCAGACAGTCCCTTCAGAAAACGTCCAGGTCGTGGGCAGCCACGACAGTGCCTTTGTACAACTGTCGAACCTCTTGAATCAGCACATCCTCAATGTCCACGATGCCCGGGCCTCCGCCGGCATTGGACCGGTGATAGATCACGAGCAGCCCGGGCTTCACAGTATTGGCAATTTCTGCCAGCTCGAATGACGAAGTGTGGGCCCGCTGGCGGTATTCCTGCCAATGCGGCGGGACCTCGCGGAAGCTCGCCATGGAGTAGGCCTCGTGAACCAGGATGTCGCAACCGTGGCTGTGGTCGATGAGCGCTTGGGTCGGAATGGTGTCACCGGAAATTACGATGGTGCGGTCCGGCGTTTCAAATCGGAAGCTGAAGGAATCGACCATGTCTTCATGCCGCGCCGGAAATGCCGTGACCGTGACGTTAGCGTCCTTGTAGACAATGCCTGGCACGATCTCGTGCGCGTTGACTTTGCAGCCGACCGAAGTTTTTCGATGAAGGCCGTTACTACGCGCGGCGATGTCGATTTGCCAGGCCTTGAGGATGTTCGCCGTCATCGCCTTGATCCCTTTCGGACCATAAACGGTGAGCGGATCGTGTCGTCCCGCAACCCAGGGGGTGAATATGAGATCGGGATAGCCGATCGTGTGGTCGGAGTGCATGTGGGTGAGAAACGCCGTCTTGATGTTCACGCCTCCGTAGCCCAAGGCCTTGACGCCGTTCTCATACGCAGCACTGGCGCGCCGGATGACGCCCGGCCCAAAGTCGATAAGATAGGGTGTATTGTTAACTACGACGACGGTCGCCGGCCCGGCACAATTTGGATCGGGACGCGGCGTTCCGGTCCCAAGCATCACCACCCGAGTTGATCCATTCGTGCGGGTTGTTTCGCGAGATTGGTGCGTTACGGACATGACAAGCCTTTGTCGGTGGATGTCGCTCGACACTCGGAGTGACACGCGCCTTTAGTCGAGGCGCATGTTGGCCGTCGCGACGACCTTTGCCCAGGCTTCCTGGTCGGCCTTGAGCCGGGCCTGAACTTCGGGACCGATCATTCCAACCGGTGTCGTGTCCATCGCGCGCAATCGCTCGATAATGTCGGGGTGCTTGAGCGCCGCCTGAACTTCGCGCTCCAAGAGTGCGGCGATCGGCTCAGGAATTCCTGCTGGCGCCAGCATCACACTATAGTTTTCGACCCTGAAGCCGGGATAGCCCGACTCGGCGATCGTCGGCACCTCCGGCGCGAGCGGCGAACGGCTGGCACGCGCTACGCTGAGGGCCTTCAGTCGACCGGCCTGCACGTGGTCCATCATGCCGGCGCTGGTGACGAACCCGATCTTGACCTGCCCGGCCACGAGATCGATGACCATAGGCGCGTTGCCGCGGTAGGGCACATGGATCGCCTCGAAGTCGGCACGAACGCGAAAATTCTCCATGACCAGATGGCCGGGTGTTCCGATGCCACCGCTGGCATAGGCGATGGGTTCCTTCCTTGCCGCTGCGGCCTTCGCGTAGGCGACAAACTCTGCCACTGAATTGATCGGCACGGACGGATGCACGACCAGCATGTTGCCGGACGTGCTGACGATCGATAGCGGCCGAAAATCCTTGTTCGGGTCGAAGGGCAGTTTCTTATAGATGCTCGGATTTACTGTCAGCGTCGTACCAAGCACCATGCCCAGCGTGTATCCGTCGGATGTTGCTCTCGCGATCGCTTCGGTTCCGATGTTGCCACCGGCACCTGGCCGATTTTCGACCACGATCGGCTGCTTGAGGCTGATCGACATCTTGTCGGCGATGGCGCGTGTGACGATGTCTGTCGGTCCGCCGGCCACTTCTGAGTAGATAACCTTGATCAGGCGGTTCGGATAAGGCTGCTGGGCGGCAGCACCGAGCGGCCCCTGGCCGTACCCCAATGCCATGCTAGCGAATAAAAGTCCCACAAAGTGTGAGGACCGTTTCGGGCTCATGTGCGCCTCCATCGCTGCGGATTTCCACGGTTGCGAAGGTGCCCGCTTTCGTCGTAGCTGAAAAGTACTATTATCCTGCATCTGGTTAGCAACCTTGCTAAGGGACAGAGCATGCGCTGGAACGATCGGATCGGGCGCCGCATCAAGCTGAGCGATCTGCACATTCTGCTTGCGGTCGCACAATTCGGGAGCATGGCAAAGGCGGCAAGTGCCATAGCGGTCTCCCACCCGGTCGTCTCGCGCTCGATCAGCGAGCTGGAGCACGCCCTCGGAGTGCGTCTCCTGGAGCGAAATCCTCACGGCGCCGAACTCACCGAATACGGGCGCGCCATACTCAGTCGCAGCCATGCTGCCTTCGATGAGTTGCGCCAAGGCGTCAAGGACATCGAGCTCCTCTCCGACCCGACCGCGGGCGAGGTGCGGATCGGGAGCACCGCCCCGCTCGGCGCGAGCTTCGTCGCGGCCATCATCGATCGCCTCTCTCGGCGTTTTCCACGCATGGTGTTTCATATCGTAAGCGAGGACGCCAATTCGCTGATACGCGATCTGGACGAGCGCAAGCTAGACCTGCTGATATTGCGAAAAATTGGTCCCTTTGCCGAAGACCGACAGAGTTTCGAAGTCCTCTACGACAACCCCTATTTTGTCGCGGCTGGCGGGAAGAACCCGTGGGTTCGACGGCGTCGCGTCGAGCTTGCCGAGCTCGTCGCTGAATTGTGGGTTTTGCCGCCACTGGGCAGTCGGCTCGGATCGCTTACCAGAGATATCTTCGACGCACAGGAACTGCCATATCCCCGCGCATCTGTCGTCGCGACTGCCCTCGAAATGACTATCAATCTGCTCAGAACGGACCGCTATCTGGCGATTCTCCCCGAGTCCATATTCACGTTCCCCGCCAAGCATCCGTTCATCAGGAAATTGGCGGTCGAATTGCCGATCGTCAGCGGGCCGATCGGGGTCCTCTCATTGAAGAACCGGGCACTTAATCCGGCGGCTCAGCTATTCATCTCCTGCGCTCGGGGCCTTGCGAAGCCGCTTGCTCATCGCAAGTAGGCCACAAGGCGCCGAGATTTATTGCATTTGCTCACGGCCGCTCCTGGCACATCGCGTCGGTTTGTTGCGACGCACAGATTCGGTCGCCATTGAAGGCATAGCGGACATCGGCGAAGCCTTGCTGCCCGTCGGAGCGACGCGAATGACCCCACTTCAGACATCGGCCGCGCTCACCACGGTCACAGGTTGCAAGATCGGTCCGTTGCCGCGTGAGGGTAGGCGTCTTATGTCCAATAAAAATATTTGATGCTGTGTGAAGAACTTCACATTCGCACTATCGCACCGGTCCTAGCATCCTGATCACATCGCCGTGGATGGAGGCGATCATGTTGGGAGCGGTGATTGCTTTTGGAATAGCCGTCGCTTTCATTAGCGGAATTCGCGAGGTCACTGCGGCCGAAGCAGCGGTCATCACAGCGCCGGGCACAGCTCCGGTCATTATGCCGCAACCTCTCATCAACCGGCCCCAGCCCGTACTCTCGGAGCCGGATGCCCAGGTCAATGACCGTGAGCAGCTCAGGAGATACTTTCTTCAGGACAGCCCCGGTCGGCTGAGAAGATGAGCGCGCCACGATCCAGACTAGCGTCGCAGTCTGCGAGTGCGACATGAGACGGCGCGATTTCATCAGTCTTCTTGGTGGCGCGGCGGTTGCGTGGCCGATCGCGGCGCGCGCGCAGCAGCGCGAGCGGATGCGGCGGATCGGCCTGCTCATCAATCTCGCGGCGGACGATCCGGAATCGCAAGCCCGCCGCGCGGCATTTCAGCAGGGGCTGCAGCAATTGGGCTGGATCGACGGCCGCAATGTGCGGATCATTGCCCGCTGGGGTGCGGGCGATGCCGACCAGATTCGTAGTTCTGCCGCGGAACTGGTCGCGACCGCGCCAGACGTCATCCTGGCCACTTCCAGCCCGGCCCTGGCGGCCTCGCAACACGCAACCCGCACCGTGCCTATCGTGTTCACATCCGTCGTCGATCCAGTCGGCGGCGGCTTCGTCGATAGTCTGACGCGGCCGGGCGGAAATACCACCGGCTTTGTGCTGTTCGAATACGGCCTGAGCGGGAAATGGCTGGAGATCCTCAAGCAGATCGCACCAGGCGTGACGCGAGCGGCCGTCCTTCGAGATGCTGCCACCACAAGGACCGCGGCCGGCCAGTCGGCTGCAATTCAGGCCGTGGCGCCTTCGCTAGGGGTGGAACTGAGCCCGGCCGTTGTGCGCGACGCGCAGGAGATCGAGCGCGCGGTCACGACATTCGCGGCCGGATCGAACGACGGCCTGGTCGTGATCGGCAGCCCACTGACGGCGATTCATCGCGACCTGATCGTCGCGCTGGCGGCCCAGCGCCGACTCCCGGCGGTCTATCCCTTTCGCTACTTCGCCACCCGCGGCGGTCTGATCTCCTACGGGCCTGATTCGATCGAGCCTTACCGGCGAGCGGCCGGCTACGTCGATCGCATCCTCAGGGGCGAGAAGCCGACGAACCTTCCGGTGCAGGCCCCCGCCAAGTACGATCTGGTGATCAACCTGAAGACTGCCAAATCCCTTGACCTCAGGGTGCCGTCGTCGATGCTCGCCCGCGCCGACGAGGTGATCGAATAGACGCTGGCTAATGACCGCTTCGGCTCGCGCGTGTCCGCTTTGAGCGAAGCGGACATCCGGGGAAGCCGCTGCGTGCTTTGGTCCGACGCGAATCACCCATCGGCGACATCGAGCGGTTTGAAATTCCGCAGCGTGGCAGTCACCTGTGCTATTTCATTTGTTCCGAAGCGGGGGAAGGCACTGAGCAATGAAACGGCGCACGGTCATCAAGCTCCTAGACCGTCTGTATTCGCGCAAGACGACAGTCGGCGCACCGAACCAGCGACGACGGAGCTTCGTCGCATGGTTCCCCGCGTCGGCGCTCGTCCAAACGCGGCATGAGAGTGGGGGCCCAGCAAGCCCGATGCACACGTCGAAAGAAAAATTTATGGCCTGTCGACTCGCTATTGCCTTCGCAGCCGCCACCATCGGCATATCGTGCGTGGCTGCTACCGATGCTGCCGCGGCAACTTGCAAGTTCAAAGCCAAGAAAGACTTCATCGTTATCGTTGACGTCGGACATTCAGACAAGGATTCGGGTCAGATTAGTGCGCGTGGTATGAAAGAATACGATCTCAATCTGAAATTAGCAGGGCGGGTTTCAGAAGAACTTGTCAACACGGGTTTTGTTTCCACGCAGATGATCGTGACGTCGGGTCCGAATACTCACGCAAGCCGGCTACAACGATCGAAGCGTGCCAATGACCTGCGGGCGGACTTATTTATTTCTGTCCACCATGATGGCGTAAAAAATGAAACCCTCATGCCATGGCAGTATGATGGAAAAACGCATTGGTTCTTGGACAAGTTTGAAGGATTTTCGCTCTGGGTGTCGCAGAAAAATAGCAAGTATGAGGAGAGCCTAAGCTTCGCGAAAATCCTCGCCGATCAACTGATGGCGAGTGGCCTCAAATTTACGACCCACCATGACGAACTGACCAATACTGCTAAATATGGACGAATTGCCCCGCTCGTGGACCGGGAGCGAGGAATTTATGATGCCTCTGATCATATCGCGGTGCTGTATGAATCACATATGCCGGCTGTGCTTGTTGAGGCCGGAATGATCGTTAATCGCGCTGAAGAGCAAGTGCTCTCGTCTGCAACGCGCAGAGCAACTGTCGCCAGAGCGGTCGCTACAGCAGTGGAGCGATTTTGCGCCGGGCGGTCAAAAACTTGATGAGCTGCTACTACCCCGCTCTTTAGGGAGGGATGAATGAATCGGCGCGCGTTCCTCGCGGCCGGCGGCGGCGTGGCCGATTGGTGTTATGTTGAGGGCCGGGGTTGCGATCAGCGAAAATTAAACGAACCGGGATGAGTGAGGAAATCACCTCGGAAATGATCTCGCGCCGAGCGACATTTTCCCTTCTAGGAGCGGCAGCCGCTTTGAGCGTCGCAGCACCGGCCACGCCGCTAACGGCGGCGGAGGCCGCGTTCGGCATCCGGGGCGCATTCCTCGACTTCATCGACGATCCCTGGCGGCATGTCGGACGCGAGAGTGAAGCGGCGCGCTTCCACGCCGACGGGCTTCTGGTCGTCCAGGACGGCCGGATCGCCGACTTCGGAGCGCATGACGAGGTCGCCGCGCGGCACGTAGGGCTGGTCGTCACGACCATCCCCGACCGGCTGGTCTTGCCCGGTTTCATCGACGGCCACGTGCATTTTCCGCAGACCCGGGTGCTCGGCGCGTTCGGCGAACATCTGCTGCCGTGGCTGGAGAAGTGGGTGTTCCCGGAGGAGATCAAGTTCAAGGACCGCGCCTACGCCCGTGAGGCGGCTGGGCGGTTCTTCGACAATTTGCTGGCCTCGGGCACGACCACTTGCCAGGCCTTCACCACGACCGCGCCGGCCGCCACCGAGGAGCTGTTCGACGAGGCCGCGCGGCGCAACGTGCGGCTGATCGCCGGCCTCACCGGCATCGATCGCCTGGCGCCGCCTGGCTTTGCCAGCAGCCCCGAGGACTTCTATCGCGACAGCAAGCGGCTGATCGAGCGCTATCACCGGCAAGGACGCGGCCTCTACGCCATCACGCCGCGCAACGCGCACGTCGCGACGCACGATCTGATGGCCGCCTGCGAGCGCCTGAAACGCGAGCACCCGGACTGCTGGGTCAACACGCACCTGGCGGAGACGGTCGGTGAATGCGAGGACATGCGCGTCCTCTATCCCGACAGCGCCGACTATGTCGCGGTCTACGAGAAGTATGGGCTGGTCGGGCCGAAGTTCTCGGGCGGCCACGGCGTGTGGCTGTCCGACGACGAGTTCCGCCGCCTCTCGGCCAGCGGCGGGGCAATCACCTTCTGCCCGTGCTCGAACTTGTTCCTTGGCAGCGGCCTATTCCGGCTCGGCCGCGCCACCGATCCGGCGTGGCGCGTCAGGCTGTCGTTCGGCACCGACGTCGGTGGCGGCAACCGCTTCTCCATGCTCAACGTCTTGGACGACGCCTACAAGATCGGCATGGTCAACAACGCCAGGCTCGACGATCCCGCCGAGGCCGAGCGCAACAAGCTCTCGGCCTATCGCGGCTTCTGGTCGATCACGCTAGGCGGCGCCGAAGGACTTTACATCGACGATCTGGTCGGCAACTTCGCCGCCGGCAAGGAAGCCGACTTCGTCGTGCTCGACTGCAATGGCGGACCGCCGGCGCTGGCCTGGCGGCAGTCCCTGATTGCCGAGAACGGCAAGCCGCTGACGCTCGAGCAGGCGGCGGACCTGCTGTTCGGCCTGATGACGGTGGGCGATGACCGCGCGATCGAGCAGACTTGGGCGATGGGCCGGCAGGTTTATCTGCGGCGTGGCTCCAACTGACCGCATTGTCGATAAGCTAAGGCGCAGCCGCTACACGCTGGCTGGTCCTTGGCAATGTCACCTTTTGATACCCAACGGACCTGCCAAGCTTGCACGATCATGTCCGTTCAGCGAGCCAGACCGGAAATTATTTGAACATTCTGAGCATTTCCGTTGATGGACCCGAAGCGGTCATTGGCCGTCCTGCCTCCTGACTGATCCTCACAAATTCGGTAGGGTTCTTCCCTGGACCCGGAATAGGGAGGAAGTCAAATGCTGAAAATCTTGTCGACCTGCGCTACTCTATCATTCCTTCTCGTGTCGAGCGCGATGGCGCAATCGGGTGTCGGTGCCTGCGCGGCGGATATCAAAAAAGTCTGCGCCAACATCGAACCTGGAAACCTCCGTATTGCCACTTGCGTAAAGGAGCATGTCGCAGACCTTTCCGACGTGTGCAAGGCAAGGTTGGCCGCGGTCGCGGCGGCAGGAAAAACATGCCGCGCGGACGTAGAGAAGCAATGCAGTACCGAACGTCGGCGCATCCAGAAAGTGACTTGCATCAGTAATGCCATCACCAACTTCGGCGACGATTGCAAGGCCGCAATAGCGGCCGTTGTCACTCGTAAGAAGTAAAAAGCAAGGGGCAGCGGTCTGCAGCATCAAGGGGCATCGCGCTGGCATCCCTGCGGATGACAAAGCCTTGTGGTCCGTTCCTGGGCCCCAAAGCGGTCGTGCGGAGGCCTGCTCGAGCATGTTCGCTTCCCGGGGCAGAGCCGACATTAGCGCAACAACCGGAATTTATGGGCACACGTCCTATCGAGACAAACGCGTTCAGCTGGATTTGCGAGGTCGAAAAATATTAAGGGCATAGCCTCCAAGCCTGTTGAATTGCGACAGTTTTTGCCTTGGAGCGAGTCCAATGGACCACAGTCGCCCGGATCAGAATGCTGAAAAAGGCACGCCGCCGGACCTCCGCCGGCTGGCAACTGTGCTCGCTGCTGGATTCTTTTCTACAACGCTCGCGCAGCCTGAGGTAATCGAACTGCCTCTCCAAGGCCTATTGAAAGAAGTGCTGCATCTGTCAGTCACGCAGATGTCGCTGTTTTTCAGCATTGGAGCTCTTGCGTGGTACTGCAAACCGTTTGTTGGAATCATCGCGGACAGTTATCCCCTCCTTGGTACGCATCGCCTCGGTTACATCGTGCTCGGCGCGGTCATCGCCGCCGCGTGCTGGCTGGCGGCGGGAGTTGCCCCCCTGCGTTATACTTTCTTGCTAGGCATCGTCCTCATGATCAACGCCGGATTGGTCATCGCGAGCACGGCGGTCGGCGGACTCTTGGTGGAGGTTAGCCGTCGCTACGACGCGTCGGCCCGGCTCGTTCCAATGCGATCAGTTGTCACAAGAGCCTGTTTATTAGTGGGCGGACCACTGGGCGGCTTTCTAGCAACCTTTGCATTTGGCCTCTCCACAACGATTTGTGCCGTGGTTGCGCTTCTTGTCGTTCCAATTGCAATGATCTGGCTTCGTGAACGTGCCGCCCCGAAGGACTCGTTGCTGGCATGGCAAAATGCGAAGCTCCAGATCAGGGGTCTTCTTCACTCGCGCAGCGTCTGGGGCTTCGCAGCACTGGCGTTCCTAGTGCTAGGGGTGCCGGATTTTCACGACAGGCCACTTTATTACTACCGCATCGACGTGCTGCATTTTTCGCCAAATTTGATCGGCTGGCTCAAGGCTGCCGCGGCTGCAGCCGGCTTTGCCGCTGCGTTCATATATTATCGCGGACGTCCGCGATGCAGTCTGGAATGGCTGATCGTTCCCAGCATTCTGCTCAATGCTGCTGGTTCACTCGCATACCTGTTGTATGCATCGCCTGTCAGCGCGGTTTTCATCGATGTTGCGGACGGCTTCTTGGCCACAATTTTGGGTTTGGTCCTCATGGAAATTGCCGTAAAAAGCTCGCCGTCGGGGAGCGAGGCATTCACGTTGTCCCTTCTTCTAAGTGTCTTTAATCTTGCGGATGCGGTGTCGGATTATTTCGGTGCGCTCCTTTACGATAGTTACACGGCCTCGTTTTTCTTTCATTTGGTCTGGATCAATGCCGTTGGCACAGCGGCTACTGCATTGATCGCTCCGTCTCTTATGCGTTGGATCGGCAGCAAATAGTTATGCCAAAAACTATCTTTGCGGGCCTCGGCGGCGCGGCGGCCGCCTGCACTGGCCGACGAGGTTATCGAACGATCTCGCGTTTGGTAGGAGAGAGTTATGGATGATGATCATCCCGCCGACATCAGCGCCCCCTATGTGCGCGCGCGCATGGCGATCAGCCAATTGAGCGTCAATGCTTGGCTGTAGTGGGCTCCATCCATGCCGGTTGGCCGCGGGCATCCGTCACTTCAGCCCACGCCGACTCGATCATTTGAACAACGTCTTTGGGCATCGGCACGTACTGCAACTCATCTGCCAATTTGGCGCCGGCGCGATATGACCAGTCGAAGAATTTCAGCATCTCGATTGCCGTGAGCCGCCTTTGCTGTTGCTTGTAGATAAGCGCAAAGGTTGCGCCGGTGATCGGCCAAGTCTGCTTGCCGGGTTGGTGAGCAAGCGGCGCATAGAACGCGGGCGCGGCTGCCCAATCGGCGTTTGCGACGGCAGACTGAAACGCCTGTCTGCCTGGCATAACGAATTCTCCGTCCCGGTTTTTCAATGAAACGTAGGCAAGCTTGCTCCGGATCGCGTATGCGTGTTCGACATAGCCGATGGCGCCTTTAGTCCGAGATGTGAAGCCGGCAACTCCTTCATTGCCTTTGCCCCCGATCCCGGTTGGAAACTCGACCGCGGTGTTCACTCCAATCTCATCTCTCCACTTGGCGCTGACCCGCGCTAGATAGTCCGCGAGGACGAAAGTGGTACCAGACCCATCGGCGCGATGGATCGGAATGATGGCCTGATTGGGCAGTGCAAGGCCCGGATTGAGATCACCTATCGCCTCAGCGTTCCATTTGGTAATCTTGCCGAGATAAATGTCCGCAAGCACGGATCCGGTCAATCGAAGCTGTCCTGGGCCGATACCTTCGACGTTCACCACTGGCACCACGCCTCCGACGACAATTGGAAACTGCATGAGGCCCGCGGCGGCCAGTTCCTCCGGTCGGAGTGGCGCATCGGAAGCTCCAAAATCCACAGTCCTGCTCTTTATCTGCCGGATGCCGACGCCCGATCCGACGGCCTGGTAGTCAATCTTTACCCCGGTCACGGCCTCGTAGACTTCCGCCCATTTGGCCAAGACCGGATACACAAACGTCGAACCAGCTCCCAGCACACCTTCCGAGAGGGCTGGCATACACATGCTCGCCCAACACAACACCGCGACGACTATCAGAGAGGGGAAGGGCTGGCGCACGAAGGCCTCCGTACTATTCGACATGTCCAGGATTGTTGGTCTCTTGCGTTAGCGTGCAGTCGGGTTCTTAGCCGCGGATCGGATGAAAGGCTTGGAGCCGAACTTCAGCCCTGATGGAAACTCGTTGGAGATTTTCTGAAGGATTTCCTCATTCGGTATCTTTCAACCGCACAAATAGCCGAGAGCTATTTGACGGTTGGTCGCTCGCCCTCCGATTCTGCGCGGGGCGAAGCCTGCCGACATTCCAGTCGAGCAGCCGACCAAGTTCGATCTCATTATCAATCTGACGGCCGCAGGGCGGCTCGGTCTCGAGATCCGGCCCACCCTCTCGCTCGCCCTGACGAGGTGATCAGTAGGCGAAGTGGGTTGCTGCGGTGCTTGAGTCCGGTTGGCACGAACCTGCCGATCCGGCATGTCCGCTACACGGCCGCTTTCAGGGGTAATCCGGACATTGAGCCGACATCGCCCCAGGGCCGTGTTGGACCCAAAGCGGCCAATAACGCTTCGCGGGATGGAAACCGCGGGTTGGTTAGGCTCAAACACCGGTTTGATCGCTGTTCCCGGACGGCCCCATGTCGCGGGCCAGTTCGATGGCTGCAAGCAGTGTCCTGCCGTCGGTTCCCTGTCGAGCCAGTCCGATCAAGCATCCGCACGTAGCCAAAGTCCGATCAAGCCGCGGGGCAAGAGACCAAGCCGCAACGCATGCCTACCGCAAATCAACCGCCAAAATCAGCTCCTCTGTGAATAGGAGCGGCTAACACATTCAGACACCCCTGCACGGATGGCGTATCCGCACGAACGCTGCTTAGATGATCGGCTCCGACGCGCCACGCGGCAGGAAGACGGCGGACCAATTGGCGCTTCAAAATCCGCAAAACCCTGCTCATGAGCACTCGCCAGATTTGGCAAGTCGGCATATGCTCTCGTCCACGGGCAGTGATTTCGTCGTCGTGACATTCCTTTCGAAGGAGGGACTGATGGATTCGAAACGAACCAACCGCAGGGAGCTCCTCAAGGGCGGCGCCGCGCTGGCCGGTGGGGTCACGTTGGGAGAGTTGGCAGCGAGCCAGGCACAAGCACACGACCATCCGATGACCCCGGGCAGCGAAAACGCTTCTCCGATGATCCTGGGCAGCAAGGAGTTGGTCGAATACGGCCAGCGCTCCCGTTACGTGACCTCGGTGCGCATACAGCACCCCCCCGGTGGCAGGCCTTCACCCGACTTGTTCGGGAAGGTGTTCCACGTGGCCTCGCCGCTGCAGGATTCTGTTGGCGTGATCACGCCATCGTCGCTCCACTATGTGGCGACGACCCGCGGCTCCTACATGCCGGACATCGATCCCAAGCTGCACACTCTGACGATTCACGGCCTGGTGGATCAGCCCCTGACCCTCACCATGGATGACTTGAAGCGCTTCCCGTCGGTCACCCGGTTGCATTTCATCGAGTGTGCGGGAAACCGGCACACTCCGCAGCAAAAGACCGTGCAGGAAACGCACGGGATGACCAGTTGCGCCGAATGGACCGGCGTACCCCTTTCAACGCTGCTCAAGGAGTGCGGCCTGAAGGGCAGCGCGACATGGTTCGTCGCCGAAGGCGCCGAGGAAGTGAAGGGCGCCTCGAGCATGCCCATCTCCAAAGCGATGGACGACTGCCTGATCGCCTACGGCATGAACGGCGAGGCCTTGCGGCCGCAGCAAGGGTTTCCAGTGCGCATCATTCCCCCCGGCTTCGAGGGAATCTTCCACACCAAATATCTGCGGCGCATCAAGGTCGTCGACCGGTATTACATGAACTACAACGACTTCGGCCATCTCCGTCCGGATCCGAAAGAGCTTGCGCTCAGCGAACAGATCGGACCCAAGTCGGTCATCACGTACCCGTCCGGCGGACAGCAGCTGCCCGGCCGCGGATTCTACGAGATCAGCGGGCTGGCCTGGTCCGGCGGGGGCGCCATTCGTACCGTGGAGGTATCCACCGATGGCGGGAAGAAGTGGAACCTCGCCGAGCTCAAGACGACACCACAACGCATGGCGCACGTCCGGTTCGGCTATCCGTGGACTTGGGATGGAAACGCGACCGAGATTCTTTCGCGCGCCACCGACGAGATCGGGCAGGTGCAGGCGCTGCGAGAGCAGATCGCCCAGTGGTGGAACGTGCCTGTGGAGCGAAATTACCGAGTGCCCGGGCTCGACAACAGCGTCATGCCCTGGAAGATCGCCAAGGACGGGGGCGTGACCAATGGGCTCGCTTAGGCTTGTCACGATTCTACTGTTCCTGGGGAGCCCCGCGTTCGCGCAGTCGCCCACCTATGGCGTAGGACGCACTCCGACCGCGGAAGAAATCCGCCGCATGGATATCTCGATCGGTCCTACGGGAGAGGAGCTCCCTCCCGGCCGCGGCACCGCCAAGGAGGGCGCACAGGTCTTTGAGCAGAAGGGGTGCATCGCCTGCCATGGCCCAGCGGGCCTAGGGGGGATGGCGCCCGAGCTGCAATCGAAAAAAGGCCAGGATGTTCCCATCTGGAAACGGGAGCGCATCCTGCCACTGCGCTCGCCGTTTGCGACGACGGTGTGGGATTACATCAATCGCGGCATGCCTGCCGGGAATGAGGGGACTCTCACCGCCAATGAGGTCTATTCGCTGACGGCCTACCTGCTCTTCGTCAATAAGGTGATCCCGGAGGACGAAGTCCTCGACCAACAGAGTCTGCCGAAGGTCAAGATGCCGATTGGCGATGATTACGGCAAGCTGCATGAGTGGAAGCCCAACACGCCGAGGCTTGAGGGTTACCCCTACTGAAGCAGGTGCCGTTCGAATTGGCTCAGCTCCTACCCATTCTCTGCCGTCACCCGCGGGCCTGACCCGCGGGTCCATCCGCTTCGCAAGACACGTTTTGCGAAGAAGATGGATTGCCGGGTCAAGCCCGGCAATGACGGAAGAAAGACCATGGCTGTCGACGATCGTGAACACACTGCAGCCTGCCGTTACGGCTTATCGGCCTGCCGAAGGAGCGCGGCATGAAGAGACGATCTCGACGGACACTGTGCGCCGCAGGCCTGATCACGGCGGCGCTCGCCTCCGGCGCCTTCGCCCAGCAGCAGGAGGAGAAGCTTGGCACGCTGAGCTTCCCGACCTCCTGCGATCCGAAGGTGCAGGCCGAGTTCGAGCGCGGTGTCGCGATGATCCATTCCTACTGGTTCGTGGTCGCGCGCCGCGTGTTCGAGGGTGTCCTCCAGCAGGATCCCGGTTGCGCCATCGCCTATTGGGGCATTGCGATGGATTTGCTCGGCAACTCGCTGGGCGGGCCGCCGTCGCGCGAGAATGCCAACGCGGCCTGGGTTGCGCTGGAGAAGGCGCGCGGGATTGGCGCGAAGACGGAGCGCGAGCGCGGCTGGATCGACGCGATCCGCGCTTACTACCGCGATCATGACAAGACCGACGTCGAGACGCGCCTGCGCACCTATAACAGCGCGATGGCGCAGATGGCGCAGCGCTACCCCGACGACTACGAGGTACAGGTTTTCTATGCGCTGACCTTGCAGGCGTCGGCCTCGAAGACCGACATGAGCTACGGAAACCAGCTCAAGTCGGTCGCCATCCTGGAAAAACTGTTCGAGCAGAACCCGCAGCATCCTGGCGTCTCGCACTTCATCATTCACGCCTACGACTTTCCGCCGCTGGCAGACCGCGGCATCGCAGCGGCCAAGCGCTACGGAGGCATCGCGCCGGCGGTGCCGCACGCGCGTCACATGCCATCGCACATCTATTCGATGGTGGGGATGTGGGAGGAGTCGATCGCCTCGAATACATCCGCGATGGAAATCCAGCCCGACTACTACCACGCCGCCGATTTCACCGTGTATGCACACCTGCAACTGGCGCAGGACGTCAAGGCGAAGGCGCTGATCGACAAGGCGATTGCAACGCCGCCGCGCAGCGACCGTCCGAGCGGCTTCGGCAACTTCGTGGCGAAGGCGCTGATGGAGACGCGCTATCTGCTCGACCGCGGCGATTGGCAAGGCGCTGCGGCGATGCCGATGAATCCCACGGGGGTACCGATCGCAGATTCGCTCTATCGGTTCACCCGGGGCCTCGGCATGGCGCGCTCGGGCAACCTCGCCGGCGCCAAGGCGGAGATCGAAGAGATGAAAGGCTTGCGCACGGTGCTGCAACGCGCCGATCAGTCCTACTGGGCCGATCGCACCGAGGAGCAGATGCTGGCTATTTCCGCCTGGATCGCGGCGAAGGAAGACGCGCGCGACCAAGCGGTGCGGTTCATGCGTGCGGCCGCGGATGGCGAGGACGGCAGCATCAAGAACGTGATCATGGAAAACCGCCTCTATCCGCTGCGCGAGATGCTGGCCGAGCTGCTGCTGGAAGTCGGCCAGCCCGCGGCGGCGCTGAAGGAATATGAGACCGCGCTCAAGCACACACCCAACCGCTACCGCGCTTTCTTCGGCGCCGCGCGCGCCTCCGACGCGGTGGGCAACCGTGCGCAGGCGGCCGAGTATTTCGGCAAGCTCGTAAACCTCGCCAGGAACGCCGATGCCGAGCGGCAGGAAGTGCGGGAGGCCAAGGCGTTCCTGGCGCGGCAATGATAGGATGGCTGTGCGCCGCGAGATCGCATTCGAGGAAGGCGCTGCCGGGCCACCGTCAAGAACAGGCAGACGAGAATGATCCGTGCGATGACGGTGTCTGCTCTCCTCGGCGCGCTGGTCGCCGGCGTTGCCGCTTACGCAATCGGTCCCTCGCTGTGGCAGGCCGCGACCGGGTTGCGGTCCGGCGGACCGGAGCAGACTGCAGACGCCAAACCGGAAGAGTGGCCGATCTGTACTATGACGGTCGCGATGCCGGATGCCGACTGGGCGAAGCTCGACCCCGAGTTCGCCGCCGGCAAGAAAGCGGTGGTCGCCGAGGACTGGGATGGTGCGATTGCGGTGCTGAAATCCGCCGCGTTACGCGATCCGCGCAACGCCGACATCCACAACTACATTGGCTATGCCTATCGGCGGCTGCGCCAGATGGGGCCGGCGATCGGACATTACCAGCAGGCGCTGATGCTCAATCCGCGCCATCGTAGTGCGCACGAGCATCTCGGCGAAGCCCATTTGGTGCTTGGCGATCCGGCCACGGCCGAGCAGCACCTCGCGCATTTGGAAGACATCTGCCTCATCGGCTGCGAGGAGTACGACGACCTCAAGCGGGCGATCGCGGGGTATAAGAGGTTGGTGGCTCGCTGAAGAACGCAGCGCGGGCGGTCGAATCAAGGCACCCGTCGCAACCAGCACTAGCTAGTCCCGGGCATCCTCGCG
>Ga0207643_10000939_pt1 | contig 17479 bp, 16 predicted proteins | sample KBSMisM62_FD_184313 | JGI IMG/M metagenome (GOLD analysis project Ga0207643, IMG submission 184313) | Miscanthus rhizosphere microbial communities from Kellogg Biological Station, Michigan, USA - KBS Miscanthus M6-2 (SPAdes) (version 2) | ecosystem: Host-associated > Plants > Roots >...
TTCCTTTGCAGGGTAAAATGATTCTGTGTCCAGTACCCCTATTTTATTTACTGGGGGTGATTGGATGTGGTGTATTATAGAAGCAATGTCAAGATTCTTTCCCTGCTTCCATGAATATTCTATGATTGAAGATATAAGAATGTGTTCGCGACTTTCAATTGGACTTGCATCGATTCCAACTAGTGATAAAAGACTGGTAACAGTACTCATTATCTTGTCTCTAAGCGCTTCGCTATCTTGCATTATCTCTTTAGATGGTACTTCAAATGATTTTAGAATTGAGATGGGGATTCCTGAATTGCTGCCGGGGGTGTAGATTACAAAATCTGCTGACTCGCGAAGTCGTTTAATACGAGCTCCATCTTGATTCCATTCAGCTAAACCTTTCTTCCATTTGTCGGCTTCCTGTTTTGCATATTCTTTTGTCGACCCTTTATCTGAGATGTCCGCCGGATTTACCCAAGGCTCAAAATTCTCGCCTGTGAGATCAGGGAAAGTAAGAAGCAAGTTTCCCATATCGCCTTTTGGATCGATAATAATTGCTGGAATTGCATCTATGATCGCCTCTTCTAAAACTACAATACCAAGCCCTGTTTTTCCACTTCCCGTCATCCCAACACAAACTGCATGAGTAGTTAGATCCTTTGAATCATACAGAATCAGTTCATCACTACTAGTTTTCTTGTTAGAAATATCATACTTTTTTCCTAGATAAAAAACACCAAGCTTCTCATAATTATCACCGCTCATCTACGTAACTTTACTACAGTCTTCCAAATAAAAATTTTATAATTTTTGATACACGTGGGAAACTAAATATCAAATAAAAAAATAAAAGGACAGCAAATACGCTTATTGGCTAGCACAATTAGAACAAATGTTCTTGTCTCGTCCTTCAATATTCTTTTGCTGTAATTCAACGTTTTCCGTTCCACAAACGTCGCATCTGCCTTGCATTGAATACTAAAATTCTTCAAAGTATTTATCGGTTAGATCTTTGCAATGATCATCTTAACCTTGTAAGATCATTTGCAATAATGGATGATGATGAAATAGGTATATTCAGAGTTGGATAAATTTTTAATTTTATCATACTGCTTTTTGTTCTTGTTACCAATTCTGAGAGCAATTCTTAAATTTTTAGAGAAAATTCAACCAAATAAAATAAGGAACAAGTTACTTCGGGCCTGAAAGGGGCCTTCAGTAGTTGTATATTATTATGATAACAACCCCATTATTTCATGATCCTTCTTAGAAATGTTCTCCTATCTTTCTTTTAGCTGCCTTTAATCCTGATTTTATGTTATCAAAAGTATCACCGGCGGCTTCCTGTATTTCATCCAAAGAATCACTTTCCAAGCCTACTTGTGCATCAGCTTGTATCTTCCCTCTGCCTTCTTTGTCCTTTTTCAACCCTAGTTCTGTTCCTAACTGTAATTTTCCCAGAGTCTGGTCTCCTTTTTTCACTCCCAACACTGTCCCTGCCTGTATCTTACCTGATCCCTTGTCTCCTTTTTCCTTTTTCATATTCCTTGTTTTTGTTTTTGCTTTCGTACCTCTTGCCTTTGACTTTACTTTTGTTTTTGCTTTCGTACCTCTTGCCTTTGACTTTACTTTTGTTTTTGCTTTCGTACCTCTTGCCTTGGCACTCATATTATTTTATGAGTAACAAGTTATTTATATTAGTCAAAACTCTCGCATATCTTCAGAAGAAAAAATCATAATTCAATTGGTGATCAAGCTTGAACTTATAGCTAGGCAACCGTAACCAACTGATATGCCTTGGCTTTCCAATTCTAAGTTCTTGTTGCTCTCATCAATCCTTATCATCGATATTGTTACTATTGGACTATTGATTTTTGAAAAAGTTAGTATCTTCAGAGCAGCGAACTATTTCGTAGTCAATCAGATTATCTCCTATCTTTCCTGCAAGGTCCATGCAATCCTGCATCGCTTCGTCTGCCCCTTTATAGGCCCCTGAATTTTTGAACGTATTCAAAGATATTTCAAAATCCACTCGCTTATTTTTTATATCGTCAATCAGCTTATTGAGGTCATCATAATCTTCAGGATTAGTCCTTTTATCAGAGGATATACTAGCAGTACTGTTACTTTCATTATTGGATGTTTTAGCAGTACCACCATCGTTATCAGTATTTGATGTCAAGGTTGTATTAGAAGCTGAAGTATCTGTAACTGATTCACTGTCACTTTCAGTCTGAATTGACTTTGTTACTAATTCTTTAGCCTCAACTTCCGTGAACTTTCCCGTTTTCACAAGCTCATCAATTAGATTTCTTTGTTTTACATCTTCTGTCCCTGATTTAGTATCGACTGATGCTGCTTGTTCAGTATCGACTGATGCTGCTTGTTCAGTATCGACTGATGCTGCTTGTTCAGTATCGACTGATGCTGCTTGTTCAGTATCTACGGATTCATTATTGTTTTGTAAATCTGCAGATCCATAAACGCTTTCCACAGTATCCTCCAAGATACCAAAATACTTGGTTGGGTTTATTTGACCATTACCATCTGAAATCAAATTGAAACTTTCAGTGTCTGCGTCTCTATAATCCCATTTCCAAAATGCCGTTCCCCACATACCTGCTTCTTTGAAAGCATCAAGTATTTCTCCGGCATTAGTTTTTGTGAGTTCGCTTGCGCCCGGGTTTATCTTAAATACTCCGCCATCTCTCACACGTACAACGTTATTCCATTCTCCTATGTACAGAGGCACTCCAGTTAGATCCCTTGTTTTCAAAAACATATCAAATCTCTCTTTCTGGTACTCATCTCTATCAGGAACCCCATACACACTTATCTTGAAAACGACATTTTGTTTTTCTAAAGGTGCCATTTTTGCCAAATTCTCTGGTGAAACTTTTATGGGACCATTCAAATCGACTGGAACATTCATGCTGTAGACAATGGCCTTGTCGGTCGTCTTTCTCAGTTCATGTGTCATAAACGTGTTGAATTTTCCTATCTTGGACCATTGATCTATTTTATCAACATGAGGTTCGCTTAGGATCTCATACCCTAAAGTACTTGAATGATTATCTACTGTCAGCACTATTTTCTTGAAAAATTCTGCCATCAGTGTCCAACCATCTTTGTTGTCATTACCTTTCACAGATCTGTCCCACCAATCTGCCCAAAATTCCTGTGCACCTTTATTATCAGTATTACCTCCACCGCCTCTGGAATATTCACCTTCAAATAGAGACCATGGAAACCCCGTTCCTCTGTCCTCTAACCAAGAAGAAGTGTGCCATTGATGATTGTCATAAATAATTTTCACGTCGTACTTATCAGCGGCTTCAGCAACTGATTTTATTTCCTTCATGAATGCATCCGGATCTCTTTCATAAGCTTCCCAATAGAATAGGAATCTAGCATGGTCCAAACCCGCGTCAGAAATCTTCTTAAAACTTTCTTCAATGTAATTGTCAGGAGCAGAAGGTGAATCGTTATCATCCTGTTTCATATTTACGACTATACCTTTCATTACGACTCCATTGATCGGTTGTGTACTAGTTACTTGACTAGTCGAATTTGTCGACCCGTAGGACTCTATAGCTATAGCGCTAGTTAAGGCGCAACCTAGTAGAAAAGTCAAAATTATTCTGCTGCCTAAAATCAATGCAATACTAGAATAAATCCCGATTGATTTAATATGTATTACTGATTTATGACGGTATCTGCTCTTTTGTTAGCGTGATTCTAGTAATGTTTTTGAATCAAATCGATGGAGATTCAATAATGTGTGTAACGGCCTAACCTACAACTAATCGCGATTAAACATTTTTAAATCATTTCTCTACCTATTTTGAACAGTATTATTTGAAATACGTTACTATCTGCAGATACATAAATCTTAATTCAAGAATAGTACAAGTAAAATGCCGATTGATTTTTTTTACAATCTATTGATTTCCAAATGTTCAAGTCAACAATTCAATAATCAGTGCTACTGGACACAAAAAGAAACAGATATACTTACTTAGCGTCTTCAGCTTGGTTACTATTGTTAGTATCAGATAGCAATGTCTTCATAATAGTTCGAGTTTTCTGAACAATGTACAATTTCTTGATCACCAAGTTTCTCTCCTATCTTTCCTGCTATGTTTATACAATCTTGAAATTGTTTACTTGCGCCTTGATAAGCTCCTGAATCTTGAAAGCTATTTAATGGAATGTTTTCAGTGTCTATGACATGGCTTTCAATAGCGTCTACTAACTCCGTGAGATCGTTATATTGTTCAAGTCCTTTTGCTTTTGCATCAGAGGATTGGTCAGCATTATTCTTGACTGGCAGTAGATTTCGTGCCATTTGAAGCCGTTGAAACATCTACTTCATTTTGCATTGATTTGGATACAAAATCATTGGCTTCGTCTTTTGTAAACTTTCCAGTTTTCACAAGCTCATCGACCAAATTACTTTCTTTAGTATCGGAAGTTGATTTACCAACAGAAGAACCATAAACTCTCTCCACAGAGTCTTCCAAGATGCCCAAATATTTTGTGGGCGCTAATTTACCATTCTTATCAGAAACCAAATTGAAATTGGGCGTTGCGACCTTCTGGTAATCCCACCTCCAAAAAGCTGTGCCCCACACTTCTGCTTTCTTAAGTGAACCAAGTATCTTTCTTGCATCGGATTTCGTAAGTTCACTTGATTCAGGGTTGAGTTTGGTTACACCATCTTGCTTTGTCCTTACAACGTTATTCCACTCCCCAATGTACAGTGGTACTCCAGCTAGATCGCTTGTTTTCAAAAACATATCAAATCTCTTTTCTTGGTAACCATCTCCTTCAGGAACTGCGTAAACACTTACCTTAAAGGCGACATTCTCCTTATCTGAAGGTGCCATCTTTGCCAAGTTTTTTGGTGAAATATTGATGTGGCTATTCAAGTCAATTGGCACATTCATGCTGTAGATTATAGTTTTGTCAGTAATATTTCTCAAATTTGAAGTAATAAAGCTATTAAATTTGCCTATTTTAGCCCAATGACCTTTATTATCAACATGAGGTTCGCTTAGGATCTCGTACCCTAAAGTACTTGGATGATTATCTACTGTCAGCACTATTTTCTTGAGAAATTCTGCCATCAGTGTCCAACCATCTTTGTTGTCATTACCTTTCACAGACCTGTCCCACCAATCTTTCCAAAATTCCTGTGCACCTTTATTTTGAGTATTACCACCACCATTCCTCGTATATTCAGAACTGCCTTCAAGTAAAGACCAAGGAAAACCAGTTGCCTTCTCCTCAAACCATGAAGAAGTGTGCCATTGATGATTGTCATAAATGATTTTTAGTCCGTACTTGTCTGCTGCATTTGCTACTGATTTTATTTCCTTCATGAAAGCCTCGGGATCCTTCTCATAGGCTTCCCAATAGAACACAAATCTGACATGATTCAATCCTGCGCTGGAAATCATTTTCAAACTGTCTTCAATGTAATTATCAGGAGCCAAAGGCGCAATATTGTCATTCTGTTTCACGCTGACAGAAACTCCTTTCATAACAACCCCGTTGATCGGTTGATTAACGGTCGGTTCATCAACCGACGCATGTGAAGTTGAAAAAGTAATGCTAGTAAATACAAAAGCTATAAAAAAAGACAAAATTAACACGCTGCTCAACAAAATCAAAACAATAGAAATAAGATCTCAAAATGATTTAATATCTATTACTAATATTTTGTCGCTCCATGACCGAGGAGTTCGATTCAATTGACAAAACTGGGCACAAAAACGCTACAGATAACACACCACATTTGATGGGCGAAGGCGATTAAGACAGTAATTTCTATTGAATCATCCTCCAAAAAGTCTTGGTATTGTAAATTGGATCAAATTATGTATTTCAAATTCTGATTTAATCAAGTTACCATAAGAGAGATTAAAATCCTGATAAACAACCGATTGGGAGCACAATACATCTAAGTATGAGGAAAAAGTGATAAACAAATCACATATAATAACAGAGTACAAGTTTGGAAACACTCTAAATTGGCCCATCATTTGAAAGAGATATTTATCGCATTTGTACTAGAACATGTAAATGTCAGTTCTATTTGAGATTCTTAAGCCTCTTGTAGATTTTGTTACTTCGATTATCTCAAATTTAGATTACCCTGGGGTCTTATTTTTGATGGTTTTGGATAGCGCAATGATTCCAATTCCAAGTGAAATCATTCTTGTTTTTTCAGGATATCTTGTCACAACGGGCACATTCGAACCGATTAATCTCATCCTGGTGGGATCAGTTGGAAATGTAATAGGATCGATTATTACATACTATATTGGCCTAAATTCGGGTGATTATTCATTCTACGATTTGGTAAATATTTTTTTATCAAGGAACATCACCTCGAATATACTGAAAAGATGTTTGAGAAATACGGTGACAAAATTGCACTACTAGGTCGATTGTTACCCACAATAAGAACCTATATTTCCTTACCTTGCGGAGTAGCAAAGATGAGTCTCTTAAAATACTCAATCTATACTTTTATTGGATCCGTAATTTGGAATATGATTTTCACTTATATTGTATCCAACTTGGTAGTAATTGGCATGATATTGATAATTATTCAATATATCTTGAAATAGTAACTGCTTGTGCCATTGTAGTATTCGCAATTTGGTTTACGATAAAAATGCTAAGGAAAAGAAGTTCCAACAAGAAATCGTATTGCATTTTCATTTGATAAATTGGTTTGATGAGGCTTGTAAGGGTGTGGTGACTGTTTGATAAATTCAAATCCTGACGGGTCTTTCTCTTCCAATTCTTATCTCTTTCCACAATAATTTCAAGCCTCTGCGAATAGTCGTCTGTTCTAGGTGACACATAGGTTCTCGTGTAGGCAAAAATGAAATCTATATAGTCGAAAGGTTTCTATAATCATCATTCTAATTAGATTTCGCCTTGAAAGGAGATTGGCTGTCTTGGGTACGCGCCAATGATGCTGAAATTATGACTATGCTAGAAAAGCAAGCAAGCAATCTTGTAAAAGCTGCAAATATTCTTGCAGAGTCAATCAGTGATTACAGCACGCTGAATGACAAAAACGCGGTGCTAAAAGATTTAGAACATCAAGGGGACCAGATTACTCATGAATTATTTACTATAATTGACAAGACATTTGTGACACCACTTGATAAGGAGGATATTTCTGAGCTGACTAGTACCATTGATCAAGTCCTTGATGCCACATACGGGACTTCAGACAGAATGATACTGTTCAAGATTCAGAAAACCTCACCACACATGCAGGAACTAGCTAACCTATTATTGAAAGCGTGCAACGAAATTTACACTGCGGTTAAGGGATTACCAAAAGCAAAACGAGAAGATTTGATACGATATAGCAAAGCGATAAGCCAATGTGAACATGAAGGAGATAACATTTATCGTATTGCAATTGCAGATTTATTTGAGACTGACAATGCGATAGAAATAATAAAATCCAAAGAGGTTTATGAGACACTCGAAAATGCCCTTGACAGATCTAGAGATGTTGCTGATGTTATAGAGGATATCGCTTTAAAATATCGATGATTGAATATTGATACCAACTGAAATTGCAGTTTATTCAGCCATTTCAGCTGCACTCTTTTTTGATTTTGTCAATGGATTTCACGATTCAGCGAACTCAATAGCCACTGTTGTTGGTACCAGAGTCCTAAGACCCCTATATGCAGTAATGATAGCTGCAATTGCAAATTTTGCGGGACCATTTATTTTCGGTACTGCAGTGGCTGCAACAGTTGGTAAGGGTATAATACAACCATCATTTTCAACCGTGGATGTAATATTTGCAGGATTAATTGGTGCCATAATTTGGGATCTAATTACATGGTATTTTGGCCTTCCATCATCAAGTAGTCATGCTTTAATAGGCGGTCTAATTGGATCAGCGTTACTTGCAGGAGGAACTTCAGCTTTAGTATATTCAGGTATAGAAAAGACACTTACGTTTATTGTAGTATCTCCTACTTTGGGTTTTGTTTTTGCATTTGGAATAGCAATACTCGTGATGTATTTTTTCAAAAACTACACGTCTTCTCATGTAAACAAGATTTTCGGACGGCTTCAGATTTGTTCTTCAATATTTTTCTCACTCACTCATGGAGCAAATGATGGTCAAAAAACAATGGGTGTGATAACGGCATTACTAATTGCAGGGGGAATGCTTGATTCTCATTCGTTTGTTGTACCAATTGAAGTCATTTTAGGTGCGGCTTTTGCCATCGCACTGGGAACTTTCTTCGGCGGTTGGAGAATAGTTAAGACAATGGCTTTTAGGTTAACAAGTTTACGTCCATTCCAGGGATTTTGTGCTGAAACAGGAGGCGGAGTTATACTTACATCGATGGCCTGGCTTGGTATCCCTGTAAGTACTACTCACGCGATTGCTGGGGGCATTATGGGTGTTGGCGCCACAAAAAGGCTATCTGCTGTGAGATGGGGTGTGGGTAAGAGAATTGTTTATGCATGGATTATCACAATTCCAGCTAGTGCAGCAGTTGCCGCATTGGTATCGATAGTAATCAAAATTTTCGCATAGTTTTCAAATACATCCGCTGTACTTCATTCTAGATGCAAATTCCATATATGATAAGTTTCCTTGCTTCTAGATTTTTCTAATTTTAACCTAGAGGAAATAATATCTGAAAATCAAGCTTCAGAATATATATGACAAACTTAGATTCTGTAAGAGATGTCCGGTGAGGTAAAAGCGCCATATTTTACCATGGGTTCTATTACCTTACTAATCCTGGTGTTGTTTATTCCAAATCAGACTATACAAGGTCAGAGTACCGCAGAATTACTTTCATCTTCTATACCAACAGAGACAATAAAGATTGTTGACCCAATAACAACCCAAAACGTAAGTGCAGGCCAAGAACTGTCAATATCCGGTTTTTCTTCAGATAATTCCCTGAAAAATTGTTCAGTATCTCTTATCGTCAATGATGTCAAGCCATACCAAGCCGCTGTTGCGAGTGGATCTGGGGGTATTAATGATTTTTCGCAGTGGAAATTTGTATTGCAAACTAATTATACTCAAATAATTGATGGTGAGAATAAGATAACTGCAAAATTGTTATGTTCATCTGCACCTACCCGCTGGTATAGCGTTATAGTATTTGGAGTTCCCAAGATCAGTAACCAAGAAATAATTTCTCCAGTTCAAACAGAACCTCCGCAACCTCCGCAAGAACTTTCTCCAGTTCAAACAGAACCACCGCAAGAATTACCTACTACAAATACATCTAATATTGTAAATACAAATAGTAACAATAACATGATGCTTGTATCAGTTTTATCACAAAAAAACCCAGTTGCCAGAGGAGACACACAGAGTACCACAATAACTGTTACTGATTCAAATTCAAGAGCGATTCCAAATGCCGAGATAGATGGAAAATTAGTATATCCAGGAAACGACTTTGAAAAAACATTCAATGGAAAAACAGACCCTCAGGGCAAATTCGTATATTCATGGACTATCGGAGAGAATGGAGATGTGGGACCACTATCTATTGAGATAGAGGTATCAAGTCAAGGCTTTATTGACTCTTCAGTAACAAATTCCTTTGACATTGTAGATGCCTCATCTACATCAGGAATCAATAGCGTTTCAGATGAAACCCCGGCAGCTGGAAAATCTGAATTTGACTTTACAGTTGCTGGTGACTATGGCTGTGACTCAAAAACCCGACAAACCGTAGATGGCATGGAAGATGAGGATCCTGATTTGGTCCTCGCCTTAGGGGATTTATCAGAAGTAAAGGATTCTGACTGCTTTTTTGATATTGTCTCAAATTTAGATGATGATGGCAGATTCAAGGTTGCTCTTGGCGATGATGATACTGGGTCAATAAGATACAGAGATTACATTAGACATTTTGATCTAGAAAATCCCTTTTACTCATTTGATTATCAAAATGTTCATTTTCTGGCAATGTCAACAGGCAAGGGTTCTGTTATTCCATATGTAAATGGATCTGAGCAATATCAATTCATCAATGATGACCTGAGTAAAGCAGCAAACAATCCAAATATTGATTGGATAATAGTATACGGATACAGGCCATTTTACACTTCACCCACGATTCATCCTGCAAATGAAAATTTGAGAGAAACTTATCCGCCTTTATTTCAAAAATATGGAGTTGACTTGGTAATAACTGCACATAATCATAATTATCAAAGATCCTATCCTCTGGCATATAATGTTGAACATTCACGAGCACCCATAGTTAAGGATGTAAATGCCAGTCATTACAATTCGCCTGGCGCTCCAATTTATGTGGGTGTAGGAACGGCAGGAAATAATCTATATGATTTTAGAGGACAGGCCCCATTTATGGTATCTCAGTTGGAAGAAACTGGATTTTTGCATGTTAACATATCCAAGACAGATCGAGATGTACTTGCAGGATCATTTCTCAATATTGAAACAGGAAACGATGACGATCAGTTCATGATTATCAAATCAGAGTTTGAATAATCTGGAAAATACTGATAGAAACTTTTGTTTCTCTAGGTAAAGATAAATGTTCTTGATACTTCTATTTGTTTAACATGAGACTGGCACATCCATAGATCAAACCATCAACTTGCATAGTCATGTTCGATTGACCAAGAGATCTATAAGCCTTGATGTATGAATCGTTATCTTTATAATTTACAATTCCTTTGCATATCAAATCATGCAACCCATCCTTGTCAATTGGTTTGATCTGTGCATAAGGCCAGGTTTCATTACCTAATGCAAAGGGAACCAAATAATCTAGAGCTTTCTTCAGTCCAGAACCTTCAGGAGTCTCATAATTCCACAAATCAATTCCAAAATTCCCACCTACTTTTGCCAAATTGAAAAGGCCCATTAGATTGAAAATATGATAGTTTAAGGAAGTCTGTCTCCCAAGTTCAAAGGGCTGTGCGCCATCGGGCCGTATTTTTTCTGAGATCAACTTATTCATATTATTTTCGAGTATGTTTCTGACTATTTCTGACCTATTTAGGAACATGGCTATGGAAGATGCCTGGACATCATACCAAGTACCATGATTATTAAGTTCTTTACTTTCCTTGATACCAAAATTAGAATGTAAGAGCCATTCAAGATAGTCATTGAACCATATTTCAATGGCCTGCTGATCATCATGAGTCCAAGCAGGAGAATCCTCAATCAACCTAATGGCATCTAATACCATGGGAAAATAGTTAGCAGCAATGATACCAGAACGGGTTCCATTATTCTTTCCAGTTATTACTTCAGAATATTGCAAGCTAGGATTCATCCGGGTATCATTATTTATGAACCATGTTCTCAATAGTTCTGATGTTTTATTAGCATAAACAGTATCTCCTGTATAATAATACGCTACTGAAAGTATTTTTACTCTGCCAATCATCTTGCCCAAGTTCTCTCTATCAGGAACTGCAGATGCCTCAGGATTAAGCTGACCATCACGATAAGTGTATGGAATGCCATTGGGTTTTGTATCATCTGGCCAATGAAACGGGGCTAAAGATAGGAAATCATGTTTGTCTCCACTTGGTGGTAATTGTTTTTTATCCGTGACAGAATTTGCTTCTTCCATGAGATATGAATCGGCTCTTGTCAGTAATTGCTTTAATAAATCCAGTATTACCATGCTCTTACTATCCTTAATAGAGTCCTTTAGAGGAACCTCAAATATCGACATTTGTGGTAATGTTTGAAAGTTCAAATCGTGGTTAGTGTAATTGATTAGTGGCTTATTCTGAGCAGAGATGTGATTAGGATATGAAAATGCCAGCAAAATAAGAACACTAGAACACATAATCAATAGGAGTCGCAAATTAATACCTGATGTCCTAGCATTCCAACTAAAACTACTACGGTCCCACAACGTATCAGAATAAACCATGAGGTCTGGTATCAATCTTGCGGTCGCAATCAGAACGAGAATAATAGAATTATTTTATTCCAAGTCTTAATCCAAGTAACTTGAATTTACCTAATTACCATTTGCTGCTTCATATTCAATGCATGTTTGCTATCTGGTTCCAGCTAAAATGAAATTAATGCCGTAGTAAAAAAGGGGAAGTGCTAAAAGAATAATCATGAACTTGTGATATTGAGATCCAATTATCCTGATACCTCTTGACGCAATAAATGAAGATATTCCTAACCAAGCATAATCCATCCATATATGCACGAAAAAAAAAACTATTCCAAGTGGATACCTAAGGAATTGCAGAGAATCAGAAATTAATTTAACACCAACTGAAAACCACCATGGATAGAAAAATGGATTAACTCCAGTGAATAATATTCCTGCAAGAATTGGATTTTCAATGCGGGATGGCTTGACAGTTGCTTTAAGACTATCATTCTTGCTTAGAATCCTTACCACATAGAAGATCCCAAATATTATCAGACTTGTTCCTCCAATGATACTGATTATCTTAAATATGTTGAAATTGGTATTTGGATAAGTAAATGCAATAAGCGGTAAAGAATAAAGGATTATTACAGGAAGCTCTACCATTGTATGACCAATCGCAATTTTTATCCCCGACCAAAATCCGCCATATTTACTGAGTGCTATATTCGCAAAGAAAAGTGGGCCTGGAGTAAGAACTCCTGATGCTGATACTAGTACTATTTGTAGTCCCATATCAAGTAATATCATGTTAATACCAATCAATCCTTCACCACTGAATTGTCTTTTTGTATCTGAAGAACCTGCCTGTAGGTCCCTTTTCATCAACCAAGGCAAAATGTACTATATCCATAGCAGCCATGTGCGGACTTGTAGGGGCCATCTCGCCTCCCATGGTAGTGCTGACCCAGCCAGGACATACTGCGTTTACTTTAATGTTCGTATCTCTCAGTTCATCGGCCATAATTAATGTAAGAGCATTGAGTGATGCCTTTGAAATTCGATAAGCAGCTTGATAACCTGCCATCTCATTCATTGCCCCATATCCTGAGGAAATGTTTACTATTCTACCATATCCGTTTTGTTTCATGATTGGAACAAAGGCCTTACACATTCGAAATACTCCATAGAAATTAATCGCCAATGTTTCATGTATTATTTTTTCATCCACCTCAAAGACGCTCACACCTTCATCCAAATAGATTCCAGCGTTATTGATCAGGATATCAAGTCGCCCATATGTCTTTAGAATCCAGTCTCTAAGATGTGATATATCTTTAATATCAGTCACGTCGAGTTTGTAATAAGTTATATCATGATCATGTAATGAAACTATTGCATTCTTCCCATCCATTTCATTCCTACTGGTGAGAACGACGCTGCAACCTGACTTGGACAGTTCCGTACATACCTCATATCCAATACCACGATTTCCACCAGTAACAATTGCGACACGACTAATTTGTTCCATTTCTTGAGTTATTTACATAATGAGTTCGTCGTTCTTATCAATTATGGTGTGTGAAGTTGAATCATATGCTACGATTATGATGCATTCTATGAAAATTATCTAATTTATTTTCAAATCGTAACCTACATTTAAAATATGATGATAAACCAACTAGTATCATGAAAAGAGATATTACACCAAAATATGCCGACGGATTTGTATTGGCTGTTCCAAAGAACAAGATTAATGAATATCTCCGATTGGCAAGAATGTGTGGAAAGATATGGCTTGAGCATGGCGCTCTGGAATATCGGGAATGTGTAGGTGACGATCTTAAAATAAGTATGGGAATACCTTTTCCAAAAATGATCAAAATCAAACCTAAAGAAACTGTTATCTTCTCATGGATTACTTACAAATCCCGAAGTCATAGGAATGGAGTTAATTCCAGAGTGATGAAGGATTTGCGTATGAAAAATATGGATACTAAATCCATGCCATTCGATCCTAAGCGCGTGGTGTATGGTGGTTTCAAAATCGTAGTAAATGCATCATAGCTTTTGCATTCATAACCTTAATCACTCCACAAATATAGTATCGCTGCTTCAAACTGGTATTTTTGTAATTTCAGACATGACATATTACTTATGTTACTAATTCACAGAACTATGTTATTGAAAAGGAGAAAAAGAATCGGACGCTGGATAAGAGTAAATAATTATCAAGATCATTGGTATGTTTTAGGAGTTATCAAAAAAAAGTATAGTAGTTAGGATTGTCTATAGGTACTTGACAGTTTTTGAGGTTTGTCTAGCAACTGTAATTTTTTTATGTTTATGATTCCAGTGTTTTGAGAATTCTGCTATCAGAGGTCCAAAATCACAAGATTTCTTGTTCTTCGCAGTTTTACTGAATTTCTGCCCGTACTTGATACAGGTCCAGCAACCGACAATGGGAATCAACGGGGCAATATAATATCCTGTCTGCTTTCCGGTAAATCCCCAAGCTTCACCTACCACACAATATTTTGAATCTTTTGCTAAAATCATTCTGTCTATTTCATCCATTCCATTTCTCAATTTTTTGGACCAATTCGGACAAATCTCCTGAAATGACAGATCGGGCTGTAAGGTCTGTGATTCGGTTTGAGTTCCGGAGTGAAACTCTAACTTTACCATGGTAATATATACACGAACTTATCTATAACCTTAACCGTAAAAATTATCTTGATCATCTTGTTAGCATATTTGCATCTTTACCAAAACTGAGTCATTAGGGACAATATTGGCCAAAGTTGAATGGTATCAAGATTTACTGGTATCATGATTTATAAGAATATACCACGCAGTACTGCAAGTGTTATGTAATTTGAAAAGCGAGTTTTGGATAATATCTCATGACACGAACGAGAATAGATCTAAGGTATCACTGAAATGAGAATTTGGGATATACCTCCAAGTAAATTGTGCACAAAACATCTATTGGGCGAACATCGTGAATTACACGCCATATGGGACATATTAACACAGAACAAATCCGGTTACTCTAAACATCCTGAAACTCTTAGGTGGAAAGGGAAACTGGCTGCGTTATATCTGAGGCACGAAGAACTCGTCAAAGAAATACTTAGAAGAAAGTATAATCATAAAACTGAATTGGACAGAAAATATGCTACTGGTAATTTGAGTCAGAATCAATTTGTAAATACATATGATGAGCAGTTAAATATTTTGAAAAATAAGGGATGTAAGTGCAAGATTTAGGACACTATTGAATCAAAATTCATTTGTGTATCTTGAATTGGAAAAATGATTTCTGGGATATAGAAACGTCATCTAAACTGTTCGACTAAATCTTACCCAATTCATCTTCATCACTATACGCCCTTTCAGCATGTTCTTCGATATCCAGTCCAGAATCTTCTACCTTTGGTGATACTCGTACGCCTATCAACACATCAATAACTTTCATTATGAGATATGTGCCACCAAATCCAAGGACAGCGGCAACTCCAACTCCAGTTGCCTGTATTAATAGTTGATATGCATTACCATATAAGAGACCATTAACTCCGGTGGGGTTTATTGCAGTGGTAGCAAATATTCCAATAGATATCGCACCAATTATGCCTGCGATTCCATGGACTGAACTAACATCAAGAGCATCATCTATCTTGAGTTTGTCTTTGAGGAAGAGAACCCCGAGATAAGATGCTAGGCCTATTGCTATTCCAATTGCAAATGCGTGCTCAACGCTAACATAACCAGAAGCTGGAGTTATTCCTGCTAGGCCAGCAATTGCACCATTAATTGCTGCAATTACACTAGGTTTACCGGTTCTCATCCATGAGAGCCCTACCCATATTAGCGCAGATACTGCTGATGCCATATGTGTATTAATTACAGTGTTACCAGCTACGCCTCCTGATGCAAGAGCACTCCCAGCATTGAAACCAAACCATCCAAGCCAAAGGAGAGATGATCCCAGAACTGCAAGTGGTATACTATGTGGAACCATTATTGAGGGACCGAAATCCTTTCTTCTTCCTAATACTAGAGCTGCCGCTAGAGCGCCCATTCCTGCACTGGTGTGGATAACTATTCCTCCAGCGAAATCCTTTACTCCCAGTTTGTTAAGCCACCCATCAACTCCCCAAATCCAGTGTACTAGAGGATAGTAAATGAGCAAGCTCCAAGCTGCTATAAACAAGACAAAAGCACTAAATTTCATTCTCTCCGCTATTGCACCTGTTAGTAGCAATGGAGTTATTACAGCAAACATCATTTCGAACTTTACAAATAGTACTCCTGGTATACTTGGAGCATATTGTGTTAAGGCGGCATTCCATGGAATTCCTTTAAGAAAAGTCCAATCCAAATTTCCAGCAAGTCCTGATGTATCGGGGCCAAAAGATAAACTAAAACCAAAGATAAACCACATCACGCTAAGAAGGGCCATCCCGAAGAATATCTGCATAAAAATTGAAACTGTGTTCTTCTTCCTAAGCAGACCAGCTTCAAATAATCCTAATGAAGGTATCATTAGCAAGACAAGACTAGAAGCTATTAGCATCCAAGCTGTATCTCCAGTATCTATAGCCAAGTCGTATTGATTCAATCAAATATGTATAAAAAAGTTACTTCCGCTTTCGCAGATAATTATTTTAATAGCGACCGACTATAGAAATTGATTGAAAAGAATAGAAGTCATTATGGCTGAAAATGACATCGCAAAAGTAAGTGAAGGGCTAAAGAGCACTGGAGTTGGTGGTTTAACTGTATTTAAGGTAAAAGGCCGAGGAAAAACCATCCCTGCAGAGATTCATGCATCAAAAGGGACAAAGATTTTCACACCTGAATTCGGTGATAAATACGTTGTAGTAGCTGTCCTGCCAGATGAGAAAATGGATGATGCTATCAAAATAGTCAGAGAGAATTCTAAAATTGGCAAGATCTTTGTCACTCCAGTAACTCATGCAATAGATCTAGCAACAGGCGTTGAGGATGAACAAGCTATCTGAATGGCATAGATTACTCAATAGCGCTAATCCAATGAAATTTTGCGCACCACTTTGTTCCCACAAAATGGAACTCATATACTAAGTTTCATTGCGACATTCAGCTTGGTTTACACCATCAGAATTATATATAATGTCCATCAAGCGACTTTTCTGAATTTTGTCGACTAGCGAGGAAACATCGTTGTCTTCGTCATATGTAATATACTTGTTTGGTTGAATACCGATACTACCAGCCACAGATTTTGACGACGGGATCACATCCAAAATACTTAGATTTCCTACTATGTTTTGGAGATCAGTTTTAGTAACGTTTGCAGTAACAACACTTCCATTGATATTTGGAAAATATATCACTTTTTGATTTGATGTTACGGCTAGATTGTATTTGTCTGTGAAATTTTTTGCTTCAGTATCATTTCCATTGAAAACTATTGGTATTATTGCATTTTGGGATTCGATCTTACTTATTTGAAGTAACATCTTTGTTATCTTCATTTCTGCAGTTAACTTTGTAATTTTTGCGTGAGCTGCGCCTACTAACTCGTAACATTT
>Ga0207643_10000941_pt1 | contig 17466 bp, 13 predicted proteins | sample KBSMisM62_FD_184313 | JGI IMG/M metagenome (GOLD analysis project Ga0207643, IMG submission 184313) | Miscanthus rhizosphere microbial communities from Kellogg Biological Station, Michigan, USA - KBS Miscanthus M6-2 (SPAdes) (version 2) | ecosystem: Host-associated > Plants > Roots >...
CCGGGTTAATAGGATCGAGACGCGCGGTTTCAATTGACGCCAACCACCGAGGACGACCGGCTCCTGATAGAGGCGGCACAGGCCGATCCCGCTCGATTTGTCGACATTTACGAGCGGTATGTCGATCGCGTCTACGTGTTCGTCAGCCGGCGGGCCGGGAATCGGGCGGTGGCCGAGGACATCACGTCTCAGGTGTTCGAGCAGGCACTCCGCACGCTCGGCCGCTTCGAATGGCGGGGCGTGCCGCTGGCGGCGTGGCTCTACCGGATTGCCGCCAACGCGCTCGCGGACCACTGGCGCGATCGCCGGCGAGACGCAGCCGATCCGCCGCCCGACGTGCCGGGTGCCGGAGAGCTCGACGAGATCGATCGACGGCTCGCGCTGAATCGGCAGATCGAGCGGCTGCCCGATCTGCAGCGGCAGGTGATCCAGATGCGCTTCGTCGAGGAGAAGAGCATCCGCGAGGTCGCGGCCGCGCTCGATCGTTCCGAAGGAGCTGTGAAGCAGTTGCAGCTTCGGGCGTTGGAGAACCTGCGAAAGAGCATGGGTGGCCATGGCTGATCGCCCCCTTATTGATCGTCTGGACGACACCATCGAGGCGATTGTCTCGCGCGCTGATGCGACTGCCGCGTTGCGCGATCCCGAGGTGGCGCCGCTCGCACGCGTCGCTGCGGATCTGCGCCACTATCCCAGTCCGGACTTCACGGCGAGGCTCCGGGCGCAACTCGAACGGAGAACGACGATGACATCAGTATCGACAACGACAGCAATTCGCGAAGGGTTCACGACGGTGACTCCGTACATCCGTGTGCGCGAGGCGGGGCTGCTCGACTTCCTCGTCCAGGTGTTCGACGCGCAGGAAACGTTCAGCGGACAAGGAGGCGGTGGCGGCATGCACCGGGAAGTGCGTGTTGGCGATTCCATGCTGATGATTGGTGAAGGAACCGGGGCCGGCATCATGCCGGTGAGACCCGTGTCCTTTCATGTGTTCGTCAAGGACGTCGACGCCACCTACGCGCGGGCGCTTGCTGCAGGCGCCACGTCGCTCGGTGAACCTGCCGATCGCCCGTACGGCGAGCGATCGGGCTACGTCGCCGATCGGTTCGGCAACCGCTGGTTCATCGCCACTGCGCTCGGCCCGCAGTCAGTCGCCGGCGCGCTTCGCATGGTGACGCCGTTCATGTATGCCCCACGCGCGGGCGATTACATCGACTTCCTGGAGCGGGCGCTCGGCGCGGTGACCGAAACGCACCACGAGGAGGGCGGCCGGTCGCTCTACGCGAGGCTCCGCATCGGCGACGCTGCAATCGAACTCGGCGAAGCCGAGCCGACGCCTGGATCGTTCATGCTCTACGTCGCGGATCCGGATGCACGGTATCAGCGAGCCCTCGACGCTGGAGCCACGTCGATCATGCCGATAAGCGACGAGCCTTACGGCCGCGTTGGCGGCGTCGAGGATCCACTCGGCAACCAGTGGTTCTTCTCGAGGCCTTCGAGGTAGCGCCACGGGTTGAAACCCCGCCGTTGTCGCCGCTCTCCACTCGTAGGCCGGGTCTTGCTCTCGAGACCCGGCGTGGCTTCGGCGGGTCCAAAAACCAGGACCCGCCCTACGGCGGTTCGATCGTGTCGTCACTCTGCTTGCAGCTCAACCACCGGGTCGAGTCGCATCGCACGGCGCGCGGGCAGGGCGCTGGCGATGATGCCGGCAGCGACCAGCACGATGACGACGCTGGCAAACGCCAGATAACTCGCGCTGCCGGTGCCGACGAGGAGCGCAGGTAGTATGGTGGCGACGGCCGCGGCTCCTGCCGTTCCCAACGCAACGCCAATCGCGAGTTGGCGGACCGTCGTGCCCGCCATCGCCCACCAGATGCTGCGCGCGTCCGCGCCGAGCGCGAGGCGCACCCCGATTTCTCGCGTCCGGCGAGAGACGGCGTACGACGTCACCGCGTAGAGGCCGCACGCCGCGAGCAACATCGCGATTGACGCGAAGATCGCGAACATCGAACCGAACAGGCGTTGCGGCCACAGTTGTTGCGCCAGTGATTCCGCGACCGTGATCGCTGGCACCAGAGGCAGATCGGGGTCGAGCGTTCGCACCTGATCGCCGACAAACGCAGCGGCCGCAGCGGATCCGGACGTCGACCGCGCCAGGACGACCATGGTCTGCGGAGGATCGGTCGCGTACGGCGCGTACACCACCGGATCGAATTCCCCTGATGGTGTCATGCGCTGTCGAACGTTGCCGACCACGCCGACGATCGTTCTCCAGCGCGCCTCGCTCGCATCGGCACGTGCGTCCGGCTCTATCAGCAGCAGGCGCCTGCCGACGGCGGCCCCATCCTGGAAATACATGCGCGCGAATCGCTCATTGACGACCACATCGTCGCTCCCCTGCCGCGGGTCGTCCGCCGGCAGCGCGCTCCCCGCGAGGACCGGCGTGCTGAGCACGTCGAAATATCGCCGCCCGGTATGCACGATCGAGACGAGCGGAAGAGCGTCCGCCGAGGCAGACTCGCCGTCCACACGCAGCTTCATCATGAGCGTCCGGCCGAGCGGCGCCGCGCTCGCGAGCGTGGCGTTGATGCTGGGGTTCGAGGCGAGGCGCTCCTCGAGTTGATTGAGGAAGAGCAGCCGGCGCTCGCCGTCGTAGTCGCGCCGGCGAAGATCGAACGCCGTCCGCATCAACCCGCTGCTGTCCACGCCGACGTCGGTACGTAACTGGGTGACCAGGTTCTGCATCATCAGCGCCGCTCCGGTCAGCAGGACGAGCGCGAGCGCGACCTGAGCGATGACGAACGTGCCCATCCAGCGACGGCGGTTCCGGCCGGCGCTGCCACGTGCGGTATCGTTGAGTGTTGTGATGAGATCCGGACGCGACGCCTGCCACGCGGGCACAAGGCTGCATACCAGCGCGCTACCCATGCACAGCACAACGAGATAGGCGAAGACATTCTGATCCAGCGTGAACTGGACCCACGACGGTGGCGCGGACTCCTGGGGCAGGCGCTGAAGCGCCCACACCGCGGGATAGGACAGCGCGAGCCCGGCGCCGCCGCCGGCCGCCGACAGCACAAGACTCTCGACGAGCAATTGACGAACGATGCGCCACCGGCTGGCGCCGAGCGCCAGACGCAGCGTGACATCGCGAGCTCGATCGGCCGCCCGCGCCAGCATCAGGTTGGCGACGTTGGCGCACGCGATGAGCAGCACGAACCCGACCGCCCCGAGCAACGCCAGCGTGATGGCGATGAATTGTGGGGCCACAGTGAACGGCGATACGAGCGGCGCGGTGTTGCGATTGCTCTCCGGGTACCGCTCCGCAAGCGACGTCGTAATGCCGCCGAGCTCCGCGGCGGCCTGCTCGATCGTGACGCCAGGTCGTAACCGTCCAACTCCGCCGATGATGCGGACGCCGCGCCGGATGCGATCCGCCTCGGGCAGCGTGATGAGCGGAAGCCAGAGCTCCGCACGATCGGGGAAACCCACCTCCGGAGGCATGATGCCAACCACGGTCGATGGGATGCCGTCGATGCGGATCGTCCTCCCGAGCACCGTCGGATCGGCGCCGTATCGCGTGCGCCACAGATTGCCGCTCAGAATAACGGCCGGCGGCGCGTCGACGCGATCATCGGCCGCTGTGAAGTCACGCCCGGCTGAGGGAAGTTGGCCGATGAGCGAGAAGGTGTTCCACGAAACGTAAGCGGCGCCTACGAGTGCCGGTAGCTGTTGATCGTCAGAGAGATCGACGGCCCGTTCTACCGTTGCCGCCATCCGTTCGAAGGTGCGTCGGGCAGCGCGCCAGTCCTGAAAGTCGAGAAAAGAGAGCTGCGAGACCGAGTTGTCGGCGTTGCCGACATTCCGCATGTTGAGGCGGACGAGGCGATCGGCATCCCTGAACGGCAGCGGCCGCAGGACCACGGCATTGACAATCGTGAACACCGTGCTGTTGACCGCGATGCCGAGTGCGAGCGTCGCCACGATGGTCGCCGCGAATGCCGGCTGCCGCCTCGCGGTGCGCGCCGCATACTGCACGTCCTGCCAGAGGCCGCGAAGCACGCCGGGGCGCAGCTGTCCGGGGACGACGGGTGCCGGCTGATTCACCTGCGACAGCGATTGCATCCGCTGCGTGAGTCCGCCTGCTTCACTCAGTTCTTCCAGGGCGAGCCGCCTCGCGTCGGCGTCGCTCGATCCGGCGGCGCGAAGCTCCTCGTAGCGATCGTCCAGATGCTGCGACAGTTCCTCGACGATCTCCGCTTCGCGCGCAGGACTGAGGCGCAGGCCAGCGAGGCGCACACGGAGGTCATCGTTCCAGTCGCCGCCCGATGGGTTACGCATGATGGACCCCGGTGATCAGTCCCATCGCCTCGACGAACGCCTTCCATGTGCTCCGCTGGCTGGCCAGAACTTTCTTGCCCTCGGCGGTCAGGCTGTAGAAGCGCCGTCTCCGCTGACCGGCCTTTTCCACCCAGCGGCCCTGCAGCCAGCCGCGCTCTTCGAGTCGATAGAGCAGCGGATAGAGAGAGGCGATATGGAACTTGAGTTGTCCGTGCGAGCGCGTCTCGATCAACTTGCTGATCTCGTATCCGTGGCGAGCGCGCGGTTCGAGAATCGAGAGGATGATGAGTTCGGCGGAGCCCTTCTTCAGCTCGCGATCGAGCATGCGGCGATTAATAGCTGGCATAGACATATATGCTATAGCCATCGGCGTGATGTTGACAAGACCGGATGGGTCCTTAGTTCTTAGCGCTTGGTGCTTGGTCCGTCCTTAGTCCCAGGTCCTTGGTCCACAGACGTGTGCAGCCCCAAGAAGGACGAGGGACCAAGAACGGACGAGGGACCAAGCACCTAGCACGAAGGACTACGCGGCCCCGTCACAAGATGCCGAGCTGAGGCGCTGGATCCCCGAGCATCGCGCCGCCCACGATTTCGAGGAAGCTGTCACCGAGCAGCAGATGCTGGCTCATGGTGATGGCATCGCGCAGCAGTCGATCGAGAGGCGTTTTCGTCGAGAAGACGGCCGTGGTGCCAACCAGGTCGTACATCTCCTGCGTGACATGGCGCGCGGTCCGGAACGCGAAGGACAGCGACTGCATCATGGCGAGACGGCCGTCGGTCGAGACGTCGTTTCCGCGCTGCACCGCGTCCCATAACTGGTCGATCACGTCGTACGTGAAGGCGCGCGCCGCACGCCACTCCATCTCCGCCTTCGCGAGCGCGACACGGGCGTGCGGCCGTTGCCGCAGCGGGATCGGAGGCGGTGGAAAGACGCTCAACTTGTTCTGGACGATGGACGTCGTCGCATCGATGGCGCGGCGCGCGAGGCCGAGCGCGACACCATGCCAGCTGGCGAGAAACATGCCGGGGTAGCGATAGAGCGGCTCGGTACGCTGCGATCGTTCCTGCAGCGAAAAGGTGTGGGCCGCGGGAATGAAGAGGTCGGTGGTGCGATAGTCGTTGCTGCCGCTGCCGGCGAGTCCCGTACTGTGCCAGGTGTCGAGTACTTCGAAGCTCGACGCTGGCGCGGCGATGACGCGCGTGATCGGACCGGTGCCGGTCATGATCGGCTGTCCGTTCTCGGTGATCAGGCATCCGCCGATCATGACGTCGGCGTGAGTCGAACCGCTGCCGAAGGTCCAGCGGCCGGAGACACGGTACCCATCCGCGACTCGCTCGGCTTTGCCGTTGGGCGGGACCTGCCCCGCCGTGACGTCGTCGAGTTCCTTGTAGACCGTCCGCGCCACGCTGTCATCGAGCAACGCGGCGTAGTAACCACTGTCCGATCCAATTTTGACGCACCAGGCAACAGACGCATCAGCGGCGCCGAGGATTTCGTACACGTCGTACTGTTCACGTGGCGTCATCTCCGGGCCACCCCACGCCCTGGGCATGGACATCCGGAAGACCCCCGCGGCCTTGAGCTGCGCGACGAGGTCAGCGGGAAGACGACGCAACGACGCAATTTCGTCGGCGCGCCGTTCGATCTCGGGCGCCAGGCGCCGCGTGTTTGCGATGATCACCTCGGAATCAAGGATAGATGTGTCTTGTTTGGAGGAACCAGAGTTCGTCACCGTTGCCATGCCATGCTCTCCAATGACCCTGCGCGGTAATATCGAGGGACGGACTTCGCAAGCTTAATCGATGCATCAGAAACCGCGTATCGCATCGGACATCGAAGAGTATCGCGACCAGCGATGGCGACGGGAAGCGACGCGCATCGTGCAGACCGTTGCGGATGCCGAGCGGTTCGTCGAGCAGGTGGGCTTTGCGGCGTGTCTCACCGACTCGCGACGGCCGGGGCCCTCGTTGTACGTTGCCGTCTGCGGGCGCCGCGACGCGGTGCTGCCACGCCACGTGCAGAAAGACGAGGAGACGTCGCTCACCTGGACGTTGAAGGATCAGCTCATTCGGCGCGGCAAGTTGTATTACGGCAAGCTCGCACGCGGCAAGGCGATGTTCATTGCGCCGCGCATGATTCCGCACTTTCACGCCATCTGGGGCGTTCGCGCGGTGGAGGAGCGCCGGCGACTGAGCGCCAGCGCGCGCGCCGTGCTCAAGGTGCTGCGGAAGGAATGGGAGATGGCGTCGTCCGATCTCCGTAAGGAGTCGGGCATCACCGACCGGGCGGCGTTCACGCGCGCCATCGATGAACTCCAGGCGGCGATGATCGTGGTGCCGAGCGAGGCGGTGTATCTCCCGAAGTTCACCTACCTGTGGACGCTCGGCGTCGGACGCTTTCCCGACGCCCTCGTCCGTCGCGCAGATCGCGAGACCGCCCTCCGCGAAATCGCCCGCTGCTTTCTGGCCGGAGCGGGTATGACGATTCCCGGCGAGTTGGCACGAGTCACAGGGCTCTCGCGACCGGAAGCCGGCCGCGGCAATCGGGCGCTCGTTGCCGAAGGCTTCGCGACCATGCTGGCGCCAGGCTGCTATCGATTGGCGGCCTACGACCCTGGCGAATCCGGATTGACAACCGGCCTGGAACAGGCACACGCTTCAACGCCGATGGGATCCGGGGAAGCAGACGGCAGGCAGTAGGAGCAGGAGACTGTCATGGCGACTGACGCGAATTCACACGTGGACCGCCGGGGATTTCTCAAGGGCGCCGCCGCGGGAGCCGCCGGTGCTGCGGCGCTGACGGTGCCGGGCGTTGCGCCAATCGATGCGAACGCACAGGCGCCTCAGCCGGCGCGCCCTGCGCCCGTCACTCCTGAACAGGCGGCGCGGAATCTGGCCGCCGAAACTGCGCCGCTGCCCGACGAAGTCGACGTGCAAACGGTCGACAACCCTGGCTCCGACTTCATGGTGGATGTGCTCAAGCAGCTCGACTTCGAATACATCGCCGCCAACCCCGCCTCGAGCTTCCGCGGACTTCACGAATCGTTCATCAATTACGGCGGCAACAAGGCGCCCGAGTGGCTGACCTGTTGTCACGAGCAGGCGTCGGTGAACATCGCGAACGGGTACTACGCCGTTGCCGGGAAGCCAATGGCCGTCATGACGTTTGCGCCGTCAGGGCTGCATCACGCGATGATGGGCATCTTCGGCGCATTTTCCGGACACACACCGACCTACATCCTCGTGGCGAACATCGCCGATGGAAAAGAGCGGCGGCCGCAGTTCGACTGGGGCGCGCATTCAGTCGTGGATCCTGCTGACATGGTTCGCGACATGGTGAAGTGGGATGACACTCCTGGATCGCTGCAGCACTTCGCCGAGTCCGCCGTCCGTGCATACAAGATGGCGATGACCGAGCCGCGAGGCCCAGTCGTGCTCGTCGTCGACGCCTCGCTGCAAGAGAACTCTGTTGCCGACCGGTCCAAGCTGCATATCCCGAAGCTGACGCTCACAACTCCGCCCGCCGGCGATTCCGGCGCGGTGGCGGAAGTGGCCAGGCTGCTGGTGGCGGCCGACAATCCGCTGATCATCGCGGGCGATGTCGCACGGAACGAAGACGGCATGCGGTTGCTGGTGGAGCTTGCTGAGACGTTGCAGGCGCCGGTGCAGGGCGGCGGGCGCGCCATGCCCAATCAGCATCCACTCAGCGGTGGCGGAAACGTACGCACCGCCGACGTGATCCTGGCGTTGAACGAGGACGGCTTGTACGGCCGTCTCAATCGATACCGGGATCAACAGGTGCGCAATTCGACGCCTTTGACCAAGCCGGACACGAAGGTGCTCAGCATCTCGTCGTACGACTTGTACATGAAGGGTAACTATCAGAACGTCGAGCGCTTCCAGGAAGTGACGATGTCCATTGCGGCGGATCCGCAAGCGACGCTGCCCAGTCTCATCGAAGCGTGCAAGAAGCTGGTCACCGCCGATCGCCGCCGTGTGATCGACGAGCGTGGCAAGAGGCTGGCGGCAGCTTCGGCGGACGCTCTGGAACGTGCCCGGCTCGAGTGCACGTATGGCTGGGACTCCAGTCCGATCACGCTGCAGCGCCTGGCCCTCGAGGTCTACGATGTGATCAGGGACAAGGATTGGGCGTCGGTGGGCGGCGGCGGTGGCCGCCTGTGGAACGTCGACAAGTTCTATCGCACGATGGGCAGCGTGAACGGCGGCGGCGTGGGAGGGTCGATGTCAATCGCTATCGGCGCCGCGCTTGCGCACCGGAAGCATGGCCGCCTGTGTGTCAGGTTCCAGCCCGATGGCGACATGCTCTACGTGAACAGCGCCTTGTGGACCGCGACGCACCATCGCATCCCGATGCTGTTCGTGATGCAGAACAATCGCGCCTATCACCAGGAGGTGATGCACCTGCAGCGCATGGCCAATCGGCGTCAGCGCGGCATGGCGCTGGCGCATGCCGGTCTCCCGGGCTCGTCGATCACCGATCCGAACATCGACTTCGCGATGATGGCGCGAAGCATGGGCGCCTATGCGGAGGGACCGATTTCGAATCCGAAGGACCTGCGGCCGGCATTGCTGCGCGCCGTGGAGCGCGTGGAAAAGGGAGAGGTCGCGCTGCTCGACACCCTTACACAGCCGCGGTGATGGGTTTGCGCACCACCGTCCTTCTCGCGATCGTGACAGCCCTGTCCGTCTCCGTCCTGGCGGCGCAGGGGCAGCCCTCGAACGCGCCAACTGGTAACGCAGAGAAAGGAAAGACGCTGTTCGTTGAGCGAGCCTGCTGGCAGTGTCATGGCCTCGCCGCCCAGGGTGGCGGGATCGCCGGACCACGGCTGGCCGGTCGCGTCCCAGCCTGGCCGGCGTTCTCACGTTACGTGCGGCGACCGACCGAAGAGATGATTCCATACACGGCGAAGTCGCTGCCCGACAACGAACTCGCCGACATCTATGCCTGGTTGCGGTCGATTCCACCGCCGCCTGCGGTCAGCAGCATTCCCCAGCTCAATCGCAAGTAATCGCGTTTACGAAACAGTCGGGGAGCGTTGGCTTGTCCCTGCGAGCTCAGCTCCCTCCGCACCCTATGCCCGGCTATCGATCGATGTCGTCGTTCGGATTGGTGCGCCCAGGGATCGGCCGCGCGCCGGCATCCAGATTCTGCTGAATGCTCTTCCGCTTGCGGATGATGCCCTTCTGCCGATCGGCTTCGATGGCCGCGTCCTCCTCACGCTCCGCGCTCAAGGAGTGCGGCAGCATGTAATTGCCCTCGTGGCACTCGTAGGGCAGCAGCTCGTATTCGGGCGGTGAGCTGAGGGGCAACGAGATCGTGAACGGCTTCGTGTAGGTCTTCGGATCGTCTACGTGCACCTCGTAGCGCAGTTCGTCTTTGTCGACGCGCGTGATGCGCTCCGTGATCTTCATGTCGGCGCTGTGGCGGAGTCCGTTCCCATTGCCGCCGCCGATGCTCGTCTGGTCGGTAAAGTTGGTGGTCTCGATAACCAGCGTGTTGCCTTCCCAGTGGCCGCGTGAATCCCCGAGGTACTGACGGACGCTGGATGGGACGTGCGGCCGGCCGTCGGTGTAGATCACGCGCGTGTCGTGCACCATCTCGTAGCTGATGACGACCTGGCCGGGCGACTGCACGATGCGATTGCCGTTGCCATACACCACCGGCATGATCGAGCCGACGATGCCGCGCGTGATGCAGCGGTCGTAGAGCGTGAAATCCAACGGGCTGTCGAACGGCCCTTCACCGAAGCTGCCGCGATCGCGCGTCGCCGCGCGCTTTTGTGCTTCGGCTGTGAAGGCCGGCGTGCGGCCGTTTTCCGGTTCGATGACGAGCGACGTCTGACGATAGGACTTCGTCTTCCATGCGCCGTCGTTGCGAAACGCCCCGGTCGCATTCTCGGCGCCGACGCGTCGATCGGTGTCAGCCTTCTTCGCCGCCGCAAACTCCTCGTCGTTGAGCATGGCGCGGGTGCCGAACTTCTCCGGTCGCTCGCGTGGGATGCCAAGTGCGGCATCGCTGGTCCAGACGCCGGAGATGTCGGGGTCGCCCCACTCGGTCTTGGGCGGCGTGAACCCCTTCACGGGTGTGGCCAGCTGCGTCAGGACCGCTTTCGTGTCGGCGCTCTGCGACTGGGCTAACAAGGGCACGGCAGTAAGAAGTAATGCCAGGGTCGCGGCTCCCGATGCATGAAGTCGTCTGGTCATCCGGTCTCTCCAGTGAAAAGATGAGCGGGCCCTATTCTAAGCTACGGTCGCGAGGAATGGCCGTATTCTCTACGCACCGTTTGCGCTATCGTGTTCGTTCTTTGTCGGGCAACCAGGTGAGGAGGTCATATGCGTGGGGCACTGTTGTTTGCGGCCGGACTCTTCACCGGCCTGGCTGTACAAGTCGTGCTGGCGCAGAACGCCAATCGCGGCGTCGTGATGATGAATCATGTCGGCATCAACGTGCCGAACATCGACGAAGCGGTCAAGTACTACACCGAGAAAATGGGGTACAAGGAGGCGTTTCGCGTGTTCGACGAGAAGAAGCAGCCGCGCCTCGTCTACATGCAGATCAGCAAGAACACATTCCTTGAATTGAACCCGGCGAACGCGCAGCGGCCTGCTGGTTTCACCCACTACGGGCTTCACGTTGAAAACGTCGCTGATGCTGTCGCCATGTTCCGGAAGCGCGGCATCACCGTGAGTGATACCAACGTCAGCGACACGAAAGCCGTGCTCGCCAACATCACCGATCCGTACATGGGCCGCATCGAGCTTGCCGAGCTGACGCCGGAATCACTGCACTACAAAGCCATTCAGAGTTGGAAATGAAGACGCTAAAGCCGGCACCCACGCGCAGGCTGAAGCCTGCGCTCTACGTGTTCGTTGTGTGCATTGGCCTGTTCGGCATCACCGTGCAGACGCAACAGCGAGGCGGCACGCCTCAGACGGACAAAGTCCAACCGGTCAACAGCGGCGCGAATCCCTATCGCGTCGTACGTGATTGGGCCATGTTCGAATCGGAGAAGAGACCGTGGGGTGGTTCGAACGGGGTCGCAATCGATCGCGACGGCAAGTCGGTGTGGGCGACCGATCGATGCTCCCCCGGGACGACGCCGGGTTGTCTCGGGACCAAAGCGAACCCGGTCCACCATTTCGACGAATCGGGAAAAGAGATCAGGAGCTTCGGCGGCGGCTTGTTGGTGTGGCCGCATGGCATCCACATCGATCGCGATGGCAACGTCTGGGTGACTGATGCGCGCGCACCGAGTCCGGAGGATCTCAAGAAGTTTCCGGGCGAAGACGGCAAGGGTAGCGTCGTCGTGAAGTTCAGCCCCGAGGGCAAGGTCCTCTTGACGCTTGGCAAGCCGGGCACGAGGGGAAATCCTCCCGAAGCATTGACCGACCCGACGGACGCCGTGACGGACCCACGCAGCGGCGACGTCTACGTGGCGGAGAGTCATACCGATGTCGCTGACCCGAGTCTCGTCGGTCGCATCTCGGTCTTCGACCGAAACGGCAAGTTCCTGAGGATCATTGGCAAAACCGGTATGGGGCCCGGTGAGTTCCGTACGCCGCACGCGATCGAATTCGATTCTCAGGGCCGCCTGGTGGTTGCCGATCGCCATAACCACCGCATTCAGATCCTGACGAAAGAAGGAAAGTTCATCGCCGAGTACGACGACTTCGGCCGTACCAGCGGATTGGCGATCGACGGCAACGATGTGATCTACACGGCGGACTCGGAATCGACGGAAAGAGTCCACCCTGGCTGGCAGCGCGGGATCCGGATCGGCAGTCTCAAGGACGGGAAGGTCACGATGTTTATCCCGCCCCACATGACTCCGAACTCCACCGATGGTGCCATGGGAGAGGGCATTGCCATCGATGCCGCCGGCAACATCTACACCGCGGAAGCCCAACTGAGAGGTATCACCAAGTACGTGAAGAACTGAACGTCGCTTGCGCCCGTCCCGGGCGCGACACGGCGAGATCCCACAAGCGGACAGGAGCCCCGGAAGACCACGCGAATTGCTTCAGAATCGGGCGGCACACGGATTGACATGCCCGTGAATCCGTCGACTCGAGGAGACGCGATGCGTGTGATGACCGTCATCGGCCAACTCCAGCAGGATGCCCGCTACGCCGTCCGCGTGGCCGCCAGGCAACCAGGCACGTCGCTCATCATCGTCCTCTCGCTGGCGCTGGGCATCGGCGCCAACACCCTGGTCTTCAGCCTCGTGAACGGGATCCTGCTCCGCGCCTTTCCCTATCCAGAGCCGGAGCGGCTCGTGATGTTCTGGTTCACGCCGCCCGATCGTCCCGAGGTCAGGGCCGGACTTGCCAATGCCGGAGCCTGCATGGACCTGCGGCTGGAGTCCACGGTCTACGAACATGCCGGCTGCTACATCGGCGTCGAGGGGAATGTAGCCGATCCCGCTGACGCTCAAGCCGCCGGACCGGAGTGGCTCACGGGCGAGATGCTCAGCTATCGATCTGCGATGGCCGTGGGCACCCGGCCGATGATGGGACGCTGGTTCACGCAGGACGAGGACAACGCCGATGCCGACCGCGTCATACTCATCAGCTTCGACCTGTGGCAACGTCGTTTCGGCGGCGCGCCCGACGTGTTGGGGAAGCGATTGCGCGTCGCCGACTTTGGCGGGAATGTCGATCCGAGCACCATCATCGGCGTGATGCCGGCGAACTTCTCGTTCGCCAATCCCCGGTCAGACTATTTCGTACCGCTCCGGCCGACGAACCGGCTTCGCAACAGCCCTGCGCGAAATCGGTGGGTTGTCGCGCGTCTCAAGCCAGGCATCACTCTCGAGCAGGCACAAGAGGGGGCCAACCAGTTCGCCGCCAACCTCGAACGCGATTCACCGAGGAACAAGGGCTGGGGCATCAAGGTGGAGCCGGTAAGCGAATCGCAGGTCGGCTTTCTTCGCGCGCCCTTCCAGATGCTCCAGGGTGCCGCGGCGCTCGTGCTGCTCATCGCGTGCGCCAACGTCGGAGGGCTGCTTCTCGCTCAGGGCATCACCCGGCAACGTGAGCTCGTCGTCCGCGCGGCGATCGGCTCCGGACGATGGCGCATCGTGCGGCAACTGCTGACTGAAAGCGTCGCGCTCTCGCTGCTCGGCGCGCTCGTTTCGATCATCGTCATCGCCTTTGGGATCAACGCGCTGCTCCAATGGCTGCCGGCCTGGATTCCGCGTCTGAACGAAGTCGCCATCGACGACCGCGTGCTGCTGTTCACAACGGTCACCTCCGTGCTGACCTCCATCGTGTTTGGCATGTTGCCGGCGCTGTCGGCGTCGCGCCTGGATCTGGCTGCGGCGTTCAAAGCATCGAGTCGCACCGGGACCGCCTCGCCAGGGCGGCTGCGATTGCGCAGCGCGTTCGTCGTCCTCCAGGTATCGACGGCTTTTGTCCTGGTGACCGGCGCAGGGCTCCTGATCAACAGCCTGATGCGTCTCTCGAATGCCGACATCGGCTTCGACCCACGCAACCTGACGACGTTCCAGATGTCGTTCACCGGACGAGAGTTCTTCGGGGCGACGGGCCGGACGACTCCCTCTGGTTCGACCGAGATGCAGCTGAGTCCACGCATCAACACCGTGTCGACGGAGCTTCGCGATCGCATTGCCGCGCTGCCAGGCGTTGAGGGTGTTGCCATTTCAAATGCGAGGCCGCTGGCCGGCGGACGCCTGTACGCGTTTGCGATTGCGGGCCGGCAGCCGGCCACGTCTGAACGCGACGCGCTGCGCGCTGCATGGCACCCGATTGGGGCTGACTACTTCAAGGTGTTGCAGGCTCCCATCGTCCGCGGCCGCGAGTTCGGTGATCTCGACACGGCGTCGGGCGCGCCAGTGGCGCTCGTCAACGAGACGATGGCGCGGCGGTACTGGCCGGATGAAGATCCAATCGGGCAAACGATCACGGTCGAGTTCTTCAACGATCGACCGCGGCAGATCGTCGGTATCGTTCCCGACATCCGTCCGTCGATCCGCAACCGCGAACCGGAGCCGCGGATGTACGTTCCCTACGCCCAGCTGCCGCAGCTCCAGGCAGGCGTGACGGCCTTCGGACTCGAGACCGTCACGTTCGTCGTCCGTTCAGCTGCGCAGGTGGAAGACTGGCTGCCACAGGCGCAGGCCGCCGCGGTCGAGATCGATCCAGCGCATGCCGTCACCAGCGTGCAACTGGTCGAGGACTTCGCGGCACAGCAGACCCAGGGGTTCCGGCAGTACGTCATTCTGCTCGGCGTGTTCAGCGCGATCGCCCTCATCATGGCGGTGGTCGGCGTCTACGGCGTGATGAGTCATTCAGTGACCCAGCGCACGAGCGAGATCGGCATCCGCGTTGCCTTTGGCGCGACGGCGCGCAACATACTCGCCATCGTTCTCAGTCAGGGACTGACGGTGATCGGGCTCGGCCTCGTCGTAGGGCTGGCTGCGTCGCTGGCCGCGACGCGAATCATCAGCAGCTCTCTCTACGGCATCACCGCGACAGACCCCGCGACGTTCACTGTTGTGGTGCTGACCCTCTTCGTCATCGCCTGCGTGGCGTGCTACGTCCCGGCCCGGCGCGCTTTGAAGGTCGATCCGGTCGTAGCGATGCAGCACGATTAGCGCGCCTTGAAATCGATCTAGCGCGCCAAGACCCACCTCTACGTGCGCGGCCGCCGCGTGCTGCGCCAGGCCTGGACGATCGCGACGACGGTGCCCAGGATCGACACAACCACGAGACCGATTACGATCTGCTGCGCGACCGGTGATTCGAGCAGGCGCAGCACGGACGCGCCATAACGGCGCGCAAGCGCTGCCTCCACGCCGAAGCGGATCAGGCGCGCGACGGCGAAGACCAGGAGGAATCGCGCCAACCCCACTTTGAGCGCGCCGCTCGTCAGCACGAACGCAGTCAGCGGGAACGGCGGCGGCAGGATGGCAGACAGTCCCATCGCGAACCCGCCAATGTCCTTCACCCGGTTTCGCAGACGCTCGAGTCTGCGCCTCGCCACGAACCGGGACAGGCCTGCGTCGCCTATCTTCACGCCGATCAGATAGGTTCCCGCGGCACCGGCGACCGATCCGGCGGTGACCAGCAGCGGATACAACCAGAACAACGACGGATCGCGGGCGCACAGGTATACGACGACGGCATCGTTGCCGAACGGAACGAATACGAAGAGCGACGAGTCGAGGGCGCCCAGGAGGATCGCGCCCCACCACGTGAGAAAGTTGTTGAAGAACGAGAAGAACGTCACCGGGCCTGCTCAATCGGGCGGAAGTTGACATGCAACGTGACTGCTCGATCACGGCCATCGAGGTGCACAGCACATCGTGACGCGTGAGGGACACGGCTGTCACAGCCCGATGACAGAATGCATCGGCAAGTCGCACAAGTCGACGTTACCCCATTCATTACAACGCCTCGTCATTGGCACTCATCGTGCTCTCGGCCGTCGGCAAATCAGGCTCTATGAGTCGAACCGTTGGTCTCGCCTTCGTCGCTCTGTGCCTCGGCACTCCCGTGCTGGCGCAGGCGCCAAACGTATCCGGCATCGTCATCGATGATCGCACCGAGCAGCCGATCAGGAGCGTGCTCATCTACGTCGAAGGCCAACCGAGCTTTTCCGAGACAGATGTGACTGGACGGTTCAGCGTTACTGTGCCGAAAGGCAAGCAGAAGATCACCGCCTCAGTGATCGGTTACGCACTCTTGAGCACAGACATCGAAGTTGCCGATGCGCCGGTTGAGATGACGATCAGGTTGTCGGAGGGCGCAGGCGCGTATACGGAGCGCGTGACCGTGTCGGGTTCGCTGCGGGGCGAATCAGATGCGGTGCCGGGAAGCACATCACTACACGGTCGCGAGCTCGAGAACTTGCGCGGTGCCGTGCTCGATGATCCGCTGCGTGCGATACAGGCGTTGCCGTCGACCACGGCGACCGATGATTTCTACAGCCAGTTTGCCGTGCGCGGCAACCCGTTCCGCTACGTCGGCCTGAACGTCGATGGCGTCCCGACGCGATACCTGCTGCACACGGTCAACGGCATCGTTGATGGCGGGTCGATTGCCATGATCAACAGCGACACACTCGGCAGCGTGTCACTGCTGCCGGGCAGCTATCCACAGCGAACCGGCCGCCAGATGGGAGCCGAAGTCGACCTGACGACACGCGAAGGGAGCCGAGACCAGTTTCATGGACGCGCCGGTCTGAGCGGCACCAGCGCCGGGTTTCTCGGCGAAGGGCCGTTTGCGGGCGGAAAAGGATCGTGGCTGGCGTCGATTCGGCGGAGTTATCTCGACTATCTCATCAAGCGGATCGATCCCGAGGCCGGGTTCGCTTTTGGTTTCGTCGACGCGCAGGTCAAGGTCGCGTATGACCTCAACCCGCAGCACCAGGTGTCGATCACGACACTCGTTGGCCGGGCGGTGTTCGAAGAGGGCGATCCAAACATCGGTGTAAACGACATCCAGGACGGTATCAATCGAGCGTGGCTGACGACACTCTCGTGGCGCTACATTCCCACGTCACGATTTGCGGTCACTCAGCGCCTGTTTTCAACCGGGGTGGACTTCGACAACGACAATCGTGCCGGCGCCACGATCTACGCCGCGCGATTCCACGATCTCGGGTGGCGTGCCGACGCATCGCTGTCGCTCACATCTCGTGTGGTCGCTGAATTCGGCGGCGACGTCGAACAGCTCGATGGCAGGAGTCTCACCGCCGCGCAGCTGTCAGACACCAGTCCCCAGGTCACGCTGAACTCGTATGACGAACACTCGTCCGCCGGCTCGGCGTACGGGCAAGTTCGCTTCAGTATCGGGTCTCGACTCACTGTCACGCCCGGCGGCCGCATCGATCATTGGTCGCTGACTGAGGCGACGACGGGATCGCCATGGATCAACGCCGAGTGGCGCGTGACCGATCGCATGCGCCTGCGCGGCGGCAGCGGTGTGTATCGTCAGTTTCCGGGCCTGGATGAAGTCCACGGGCTCTACGGTGGCGGGCGAGGGTTGCGGCCGGAGCGCGCGGTGCATATCGATGCCGGAGTCGAACAGACACTGCCTCGCCAGATACGTTTCCTTTTCAACGTCTACGCACGCCAGGAGAAG
>Ga0207643_10000942_pt1 | contig 17455 bp, 15 predicted proteins | sample KBSMisM62_FD_184313 | JGI IMG/M metagenome (GOLD analysis project Ga0207643, IMG submission 184313) | Miscanthus rhizosphere microbial communities from Kellogg Biological Station, Michigan, USA - KBS Miscanthus M6-2 (SPAdes) (version 2) | ecosystem: Host-associated > Plants > Roots >...
GTCCTCCAGCACGGTACCGCTCGCGTCTTCCGCCGTCGCGGCGAGGTGCTGCCTGTCGCCGTTCACCATCGACATGGAGCTCGGCGTGACCGTCACCGTCTTCACCGCGCCGGGCGAGATGGTGAACTGCGAGGTTCCACTCTTTCCCTCGGCGGTCGCCGTGATCGTCGCCGTGCCCTTCGCGTTGGCCGTGACGAGGCCGTTCGCATTCACGGTGGCGACGCTGGCATTGCTCGTCGTCCACGTCATGGCGCGGCCCGTGAGCTCGTTCTGTCCTGCGTCGTACGCCTTCGCGATGAGCTGCGTCGTGCCGCCGATGCCGGCGTTCACGGAGCTCGGCACGACCGCGACGCTCGCCACCGGCGTGCGCTGCACCGTCACCGTCGCGATGCCCGATTTGCCGCGAGCGCTGGCGGCGACCTGGGTCGTCCCGAGCCCGACCGCGGTCACGACACCCGCGGGGGAGACGCTCGCGACGGCCGCGTTCTCCACGGTCCACGTCACCGAGGCATCCGGGACGAGCTCACCTGCTGCGTTCCGCACCAGCGCCTGGAGCGGGAGCTGTGCATTGAGCGAGAGCGTCGGCGCCGATGGGCTCACGACGATGTCCGCGACCTCTGGAGTCGCGTCCGGTTGCGTGCTACCGCATGACCAGCTCGCGAGTGCCGTGAATACCGCGAAGGTACGCCGAAATCCCAACATTGATCCACTCCTCACCGACAATAGCCCTCACCTCAACCACCGGGGCGCTCGACGTACACCGGTCGCGTGCGGTGCGTCCGCGTGCCATCCCCGAGCTGCCCGTCGCTGTTGTAGCCCCAGCAGAATGCCTCTCCGGACACCGTCGTCCCGCAGGTGTGCGAGCCGAACGCTCTGACGCTCGTGAAGGTGTGTCCACCAGCCACCCGTACCGGCTGACCGCTGTCGGTCGTGCCGCCATTACCGAGCTGTCCGTACGTGTTCCGTCCCCAACACCACGCCTCGCCATCGCTGGCCACGGCGCAGGTATGCACTGCGCCCGCGGCGATCGACACGAACTGCTCGTCGGTACGCACGCGCACCGGCGTCGATCGGGGCGAGGTGCTGCCGTCACCCAGCTCGCCACTGGCGTTGCGCCCCCAGCAATAGGCTTCGCCGCTCGGAGTGACGCCGCACGCGTGTGCGCTCCCCGCGGTGATCGCCTGGAAAACGATACCACCCTGCACCGGCGACGGCTGCCGGCGATTCCCCGTCGTGCCGTCGCCGAGCTGTCCCGCCGAATTGTCGCCCCAGCACCACGCCTTTCCGCCTTCGGCGAGGCCGCAGGTGAAGTTCCACCCCACGTCCAGGCTCACGAACCTCTGTGCGCCGAGTACGGCGACTGGCCATGACCGGTCGACCGTCCCGCCGTCTCCCAACTGCCCGTGTGCGTCCGATCCCCAGCATAAGGCGGACCCATCCTTGGTCAGCCCGCACGTGTGTGCTGCTCCGGCCGCTATAGCGCGAAATACATACCCGGACGACGAACGGACCGGTGTCCCGCGCGCCGTCTGCGTCCGGTCGCCGAGCTGACCATGATCGTTCTCTCCCCAGCACCAGAGCGCGCCGCTGCGATCGATCGCGCAGCTGTGCGCCAGCCCTGGCGCGATGGCCGTGAATCGCAGATCCGCACCCACGGCGGAAGGCGCGGACAGGCGGTTGCCGCCGGCGACTCCGAGCTGACCCTGATCGTTGCCTCCCCAGCAGAACGCTCGACCATCCGCGGCGACGAGGCAGGTGTGGAGCCCGCCGGCGACGACGCTCACGCGTGAGCGGCTCGGCGGCGGTCCGATCGCGGCGGCGACGGACATCGACGAGGGAACCTTCGTCGTCGTTGTCGGCTGCGCCGGCGCCGGCGCGCTGACGGTGGTCGGCTTGCGTGTGGCGGGAGCGGTCGGTGACGCCTTGGGAGGCTTCGTCTCGAGCTCGACACCCACCGGCGCGTCGGGTGCGAGCGTGTCGCTCGCCGTCGTCGTGTCGTCGTCGGACGCGATCGCGGTCGCCACGGAAAGAGAATCGGGAAGCGCGCCCGGTCCCGTGCCGACGGCGAGCGAATCCATGAACGACACCGGATTGGCTGCCTGGCGAGTCACGTCGCCCGAAGCGGTGGCGCGCGTCGGACGGGTCGCGACGACGCTCACGGGCGCGTCCGATCGCCCTTCGACGAGCGGCGCGACCACGCTCAGCGCCAGCACGCCGACGATCGCGGCGGCGACCACCGCCATCTGGCGACGCGACAGGGGGAAGCGCCTCGCCGGAGGCACCTCGTCCAGCTCGTCGGGCGTGAAGTACGCCCCGACGAAGCTCGGCTCGAACCCGCGCGCGCCATCGTGCACGACGGCGGGCACGGGTGCGGGCGGCAGCTCCGGGAGCTCGGCCGGAAGCGCCACGGGCGGGATCGGAACGATGCCGACAGCTGGGCTCTGGGGAGCCGACGCCGGCCGCGCGAAGCGGAGCGTCTCCGAGCTGACCGGGACGTGCGCCTGGGCGCGCCGCGTCGGGGCCGCGCCGTCGAGCGCGTCGATCAGCTCGTCCATGCTCTGCCAGCGGGCCGACGGCTCCTTCTCCATCGCTCCGGCGATCGCGTCCGCGAGCTGGTCGGAGATATCCGGGCGCAGCTCCCGCACGTCGGGGAGCTCGTGGTGGCGCTGATGGTACAGCACCGCGTAGAGACTCTCCCCCTCCCAGGGGCGATGGCCTGAGAACATCTCCCACGCCACGAGCCCGAGGCTGTACACGTCCGCGCGACCGTCCAGATTGTCCCCGTCGATCTGCTCCGGGGCCATGTAGGACGGCGTGCCGATCGCCACGCCGTGCATCGTGAGCTGCGTATCGCCCGACATCGAGCGCGCCACCCCGAAATCGGCGAGCAGCGCCTTGCCGTCGGCATCGATGAAGATGTTCTCGGGCTTCACATCGCGATGGACGATGCCCATCCGGTGCGCCGCCGCGAGCGCGGAGGCGACCTGTCTCAGCACGCTCACGGCGAAGTCCGCCGACAGGGGCTGCTCCTGCTGGATCACCTGCTTCAGCGTGCGCCCGTCGATGTGCGCCATCACGAGCGCAATGCCGCCGGCTCCGAGATCCATCACCCGGTGCACGCCGACGACGTTCGGATGATTGAGCTGCGTCACGAAGCGCGCTTCGCGGGCGAACCGCGCGACCGCTTCCTCGTCCTCCACGTACTTGGGACGAATCAGCTTGATCGCGACCTCTTCACCCGTCGCGCGGTCGCGCGCCAGGTAGACGATGGCCGTCCCCCCACGCCCGATCTCCCCGAGTATCCAATACTCGGGTTCGAGCGCGGTGAGCGCCGTCGGAGTTCGTTCGCTGCTCATCGCCGGATGTCGGACGGGAAAGGGGGCAGCATCCGCCTCCGGCCAAAGGTCACTGCGCGTGGAATCGCAGCACGACCTCGCCCAGCTCGATGCGGTCGCCGTCGGCGAGCTGACGCTCCCCGTCGAGGTTCGTCAGCTCCTGGTCGTTCACTACTACCGGGTTGGTCTGGGAAAGATTCGCGACCATCCACTTTCCGCCAGAGTAAGCGAGCCGAGCGTGCTGCCGGCTGACCGTGCTCGAGTTGAGCGCGACGTGCTGTGGGGACCGCCCGGGATTGCGCCCCAGGATCAGATGAGGCTGCTGGCCGGCCACGCGGACGAAGCGGATCTCCTGGTGCCGGGTGTCGCCGGACAGCACTTCGAGATGGCCAGGCAGAAGCTGGACGACCTCGTCCGTCGGGCGGACGAAGCGAACCGTCTCGCTCGTCGCGGGAACCTGATCGCCGTCCATCGACATCGGAATCTCGACCGAGCGCTCGCCACCGGGCCGATACTGAGGCGCGACGGCAGGTGGCGCAAAGCTCGACTCCACTCTGGGTTCGACGGTCTGCACCGGCGGCCCCGACATGTCTCGTGGCGGCGACATGGTGGCTTCCCACGCGATCCCCCGGTTCATCGGGAAGACGAGTGGGATGGGGGTATAGGCCGTGCGCTGGCCGGCGCGCCACCTCATGATGGACACCGCGGCCACGACGGCCACTGCAAGCACCAGGATGACGAAAAGGATCACGACGGGGACGGGATGAGAGTTGCTTCCTTCACAACACTGGCGGCCTCCACCAGAAAGGCAAGAGGTGTTCCCCGGATCGCGTCCGGATACACCGGAACGCCCCCTCGGGTGCTTTGCTCCCGATGCGGGGTCGCGCAGTCGAGCTCGCTTGTTGACTGGCTGAGCTTCGCGCGCTTCGTGAGGCCTCTGGCCTGCGAAAATCCGGCCGCCGCCCCCCGCCCGGGGCGACTCCGGCTCGCCTCCCCTGGTCGGTGATCCAGGTCGGAACTTCCGGCTGGAGCTACCGCCATTGGGAGGGCGTCCTCTACCCTCACGACCTGCCCCCGCGCCAGCGTCTCGACCACTACCTCGCCCGCTATCGTACGGTCGAGCTGAACGCAAGCTACTATCGCTGGCCCGCGGATGCCGCGTTCGCGCGCTGGCGGCGTCGATTCCCGGCGGATTTCGTGTTCGCCCTGAAGGCTCCCCGCGGTCTCACGCACCAGCGGCGGCTGTACGGGCCGGAGCGCTGGATCGAACGAATCCGCGGAGGCATGGCGAGACTGGCGCCGGTGCGGGGCATCCTGCTCGTGCAGCTCTCGCCGCGCTTCGAGATCGATCTCGCTCGGCTCGAATACTTTCTCGGCCACCTGCCGAACGACCTGCAGGTCGCCGTCGAGATGCGGCACCCGAGCTGGCACCAGGAGGCCACCTTCGAGCTCCTCGAGCGATATCGCGCGGCGTACTGCGTGATGAGCGGCGCCAACCTTCCCTGCGTCCTCCGCGCCACCTCGTCGCTCGTGTACGCACGGCTCCACGGCCCCGACCGGAGATCCCTGTACGGCGGCTCGTACTCCGACGACGACCTTCGATGGTGGGCCGACCGCATCCGCGAATGGGAGGCGCAGAACCGCGAGGTGCTCGTCTACTTCAACAACGACGGCGGCGGCAATGCGGTGCGCAACGCCGACCGGCTGCGCGAGCTCCTCGGGAGGTGACCGCGCTACCTCGCCTCGAAGAGCTGCAGGCTCACCGGCTCCGGCCGGTCGATCCACTTCGTGATCATGGCTCGCACGCGTGTCACCGGCGCACCGTCCGGCAGCCGATCGAGCTTCGCGTACCCGATCGTGCTTCCCGCGGCCAGCTCCTCCCATCGACCGGCCCGTAAGCCCTCGATGCGGTAGGATGCGACGCGCTGGCCATGCGTGATGTCCTCGGCCAGACGCGCGATCCTCGGCCGGGCGGGGCGCTGGAGCTCCCATTCGAATCGCGCTTCACGTTCGCGGGACGCACGCGGTCCCACGCGCCGCATCCCGATGGGCGCGCCGAACAGCTCGTCGCGACGCGCGCGGAAGCCGGCCAGCCGCGACGCGTCCACGGAGTGAATGAGCCCATCCCGCGTCGGTGGGACGTTCAGCAGCAGCTTGGAGTTCCGTCCGACCGAGGTGAAGTAGAGCTCGACCAGATTGTCGATCGTGCGCACCTTCTCGTCCTGCGCTGGATGATAGAACCAGCCAGGACGGATGGACACGTCGACTTCGGCCGGTCGCCACGCACTGCCGGACTCGTTGCCGTGCTGGAGCGCCGCCTCGATACCGGCCCCGCTCTGCCCCGGATAGGTGACGATCTTCGGATCGACCGTCGACCAGTTCGGATCGCCCGCGACGCCTCGCTCGTTCCCGCACCACCGCACGTCCGGACCCGCGTCGGAGAAGATGACCGCCCCGGGCTGCAACCGCCGGACGATCCCGAAGACCCGAGGCCAGTCGTAGGTCTGGCGGCGACCGTTCGGCCCCTCGCCGTTGGCGCCGTCGAACCACACCTCGGTGATCTTGCCGTAGCGGGTGAGGAGCTCCGTGAGCTGGGCGGCGTAGACGTCGTTGTACGCCGGGGAGTCGCCGTACGAGGGATGGTTCCGGTCCCACGGCGAGAGATAGAGGCCGGCACGAAGGCCCTCTGCCGAGCAGGCATCGACGAACTCACGAACGACGTCACCGCCACCGCCGCGCCACGGACTGCTGGCCACGGAATGCTTCGTCGTCGCCGTCGGCCAGAGACAGAAGCCGTCGTGGTGCTTGGCCGTGAGGATCATGGCGCGGAACCCCGCGTCCTTGGCGGTTCGCGCCCACTGCCGCGCATCGAGGCGCGTCGGATCGAAGATCGCCGGCGCCTCCTTCCCGTCCCCCCATTCACGGTCGGTGAATGTGTTGACCCCGAAGTGCAGGAACATCGCAAGCTCGTCGCGCTGCCAGGCGAGCTGCGCGGCCGACGGACGCGTGACAGCCAGGGCCCCGGCTAGCGGCCACCGTGCCAGTGGCCAGCGCGCAGCCATCGCCACGGCGCCGGCACGAACGAACGAGCGACGATTCATGGCCGTAGAGGATATGCGCAGGGTGAAGTAGCGCCAGCCGGTGCCTCTGACCAATTTGTTGCGTTGCGGCACGCGAAATGTATACTAAGTTGAACACAGTCTCCCCGGCCCGGAACCACAGCCGTGCCGAACGGTATCAGGACCCTTCGGAACCGTAGAGGCGGCACCCCCCATGGCTCGACCGATCAGGTTCGCGATCGCCGCGACAACGCTGCTCGCCGTTGCCGCCAGCTCGTCGGCGGCGCAGTCCGCCGGCAACGGCTACCTGTTCCACAGTCCCGACGTCACGATCAGCGTGCGCGGAGGCTACTCTCGCGCCGACGCACGCAGCGACGTCTTCGACGACGTCACGACGAATCTCACGCTCGACCGTGGTGACTTCAGCAGCCTCTCGGCCGGCGCGGACCTCGCCGTCCACGTCACGAGCCGCGCTGACGTCGTCTTCGCGGCCGGCTTCTCGCGCGCCAGCCACAAATCGGAGTTCCGCGATCTCGTCGACAACAACGATCTGCCGATCGAACAGACGACGACGTTCGAGCGCATCCCGTTGACGGCGAACCTTCGCATCAATCTCGGCACACCCGGCCGGTCGATCGGAAGCCTCGCCTGGATCCCGAGCCGCGTCGTTCCCTACGTCGGGGCCGGCGTCGGCGCGATGCGCTACCGTTTCAAGCAGGACGGGGACTTCGTGAACTTCAACACGAATGCGGTCTTCCCCGCCGTCCTCGACTCCGACGGGTGGGCGCTGGTGGGACAGGCGATGGCTGGTGTGGACTACAACTTCTCGACGCAGTTCGGCCTCTCGTTCGATGCGCGGTATCTCCACGCCAAGGGCGAGCTGGGTTCTTCGTTCAAGGGCTATGAGAAGATCGATCTCTCGGGCGCGACCGCCACGGTCGGGCTCTTGTTTCGACTCTAGGCTACAGCCATGAGGACTCCAATGTTGATCGCACCGCTGAATCGCTGCGTCGCGGTACTGGGCCTCGTCGCCGTGGCGACGACCTCGCTCTCCGCGCAGGATGCTCGAGTGGGACCGAGATGGCTCGGGTGGGTCGGCTGCTGGACGACGTCGGTGCCGGGCGTATCCGCATTCGCCACACCCGCGGAGAACGGCACGTTCGTGTGCATCACGCCATCGGCGCAGTCGGGCGATGCCGTCGACGTCACGACGATCGGCGACGGGAAGGTCGTCTCGACGCAGCGCATCGACGCGAGCGGCGCCGAGCGCCCGCTCGAGGCCAAGGGATGCACCGGGACACAGCGCACTTCGTGGTCGGCGGACGAGCGACGCATCTACCTGCGCTCGGCGTCGACGTGCGACGGACTCAAGTCGACGACCTCGGGCATCATGTCGCTGACGTCGACGGGGGAGTGGATCGACGTGCGCGGCGTGTCCAGCTACGGCTCGGAGAACGTTCGCGTCGCGCGGTACCGCGACGCCGGGATCCCGTCCTCGGTGCCGGCCGAGATCGCGAATGTCCTGCGGGAGCGCGGGCCGGGGACGGAGACGGCACGCATGCGCTCCGGCGCGTCGATCGGCACGAGTGCCATCATCGAAGCGTCGCGTGCCGCGGACAGCACGGTCGTCGCCGCGTGGCTGCTCGAGCGCGAGCAGCGATTCGAGCTCGACGCGAAGACACTCGTCCAGCTCGCGGACGCCGGCGTACCCGGTGCGGTGACGGACGCGCTGGTCGCGGTGTCGAATCCTGGCGCGTTCCACGTCGCGCGCGCGTCGGCACCGGTCGACTCGCTGCCGCTCGAGCGTGCGGCGAGCGGACGACGCGTGACCGCGATGGCGTACCCGTATGATCCGTGGGCGTGGGGCACATATGGGCTCAGCTCGTACCGCTACGGCTACCCGTACGGGTATGGGTACGGCTACGGCTACGGCGGCGGATACGGCTACAACAACGGGTATTACGGCGGCTATGCGCCGCCGATCATCGTCGTGAACGGCGGCGATCGAGGCGCCAACCCGCCCGGACAGATGGTCAAGGGACGCGGCTACACGCAGCCGACCGGCGGAACGTCGACCGGGACGGCGCACGAGCGCCCGCGGCAGAGCTCATCGCCGTCGCCCACGCCTTCGCAGTCGAGCGGGTCCTCGTCGTCGGGGTCATCGTCGGGCGGCTCGTCGTCCGGCGGCTCGTCGGAGGGGCGTACGGCGAAGCCACGGTCGTAGCGGGTCGGCCGACCCACGCCATTCGGTAGTGTGAGCGGGGTGCCGGCGATGCCGGCGCCCCGCTTCACATCACCGGTCGCGCTCGGCCATCGCGCGCACGCCGTCGGCGGTGCAGCTTCCGGGTCGACCGCGCACCGCAATCGGCCCACTCCACGGCTCGTGCACGAGACTCCACTCCACATCGATCCCCACCCGCTGCTGAAGGTCGCGGCGTTCGTCACCGAGTTCGCCGTGCCGCTCGGACAGACCGCCACGCCCACGGGTGCGCTCGACGCATTGCGTCTCGACGGCCCTGCGCCGCTGCAGCGCGACGAGAGCGTGCGCGGCGCCGTACGCGACCTGCTGAGACATGGCGGCTACAAGCCGACGGGTCGCGGCAAGCCCGCGTCCGAGTATCTCGTCCGCGCCGCGACGGAGGGTGCACTCGGCTCGATCAACGCCGCGGTCGATGCGTGCAACGCGGTGTCGCTGCACAGCGGGCTTCCGATCAGCGTGGTGGATCTCGACCGCGCGCGCGCGCCGTTTCACATCGGTGTCGCGCCCGACGGCTCCTCCTACGTGTTCAATGCGTCGGGGCAGGAGATCGATCTCGGCGGACTGTTGTGCCTCTACGATGCCGAGGGGCCGTGCGCCAACGCCGTGCGCGACGCGCAGCGCACGAAGACGCGAGACGAGACGACGGCGACGCTCAGCGTCGTGTGGGGATGCGTGAGCTTCGAGACGCGCCTCGCTCGAGCCGAGCAGTGGTACCGTGCGCTCCTCGAGAGCGCCGGAGCGACGACGCGCGTCGTCGACGCGACGGGGGACGAGGCTCGCCGCTGATCCGACCGGCCGTCGGCCGCGCAGTACGACCCATCGAACAGACCATCATCTCGAACGAACGAAGCGAATGGCGAAGTCTCTCGACGTCGTGCAGGGAACGCTGGATCTCCTGATCCTCAAGTCGCTCTCCGTGGAGTCCTTCCACGGGTGGGGGATCAGCGCGCGCATCCAGGAGCTGTCCGGCGACGTGTTCCACATCGGCCAGGGATCGCTGTACCCGGCCCTGCATCGGATGGAAGAGCGCGGATGGGTGACGTCGTACTGGCGGACGACGACGAACAATCGCATCGCGCGCTACTACCAGCTCACGCCCGAGGGACGAACGGCGCTCGCCGAGGAGATCGCGTCGTGGCGACGCTACGCGCGCGCGATGGAGAGCGTCATCGAGGGCTGACCGCCGCGCGATCAGCGCGCGCCGAGCTTGGCCTGATTCGCCAGAATCTTCTTCTGATTCTTGATGATCGCTTCCTGGTTGCGAATGATGATCACTTCATTCGCGAGGACGAGCAGCAGCCGCTCCTGATTCCGCAGGATCTTCTTCTGGTTCGAGATGATGTTGCGATGGCCAGAAAGGATCTTCTGCTGGTTCTTGAGCGTCGCTTGCGCCATTGCTGTGTCTCGTGGAGAGGGGACGATCGTGGCCCGACGGAGAGTACCTCGAGGCGGCGTGAATCGCGATCGCCTCGCGGCGCCGCGGTGGCGAGGCGCGTAGGATAAGGCCGCTTCCCACACGACGCCAGCCAGATCGCGGGACGTCGGGTGACGAAGACGTCCAAACGAGGGGAACGACGAAGCCCGACCGAGCCAGCGCTCGACCGGGCTTCGTCGTTCCGTTGCATCGAGATCACCCAGCGACGCGATGCCCATCAACTGCTCGCCGCCCGCGGAGCGCTTCAGCTCGCGCGTCCTGGTGCTTCAGATCATCCACCAGTGCGCGTGAGCTCGATCGTCGAGGTGCGGCTGCACGTCGTGAACACGGGCGCGGTGGCCGAGCCCTCGCGCAACACGTTCTGGTAGGAGCCCGTTCCGGCCAGGCGGTTGCCATCCGTCGACCGATTGAGCACGAAGCTGCCGCTCACGTCGACGTAGAATTGACGGCCTTCTCGAAGCGCCGCTTCCTTCCGTGAGAACTGGAAGCCGAGCGTCACCTTCCCGGTCATGTCGACGGTGCCCGTATCCGGCGGATTGTTTGGATAGTTGAGCAGGGCGATGCTCACCTTGCTCCCCGACTGACTGAACCCCACCGGTTCGCTCAACGAGTACGAACCCATGGCGATATCGCCCCCTGCGGGTGCGGGTTGCGGTGCGCAGGTGACGGCATTCACCGATTCATTGCGTTGGAAGTAGCCTTGGACCTTGGGAAATTCCCCGGGGCCCGTACCCAAGTCGAAACCGCCGTCGCCGTCCTTTCCGCCGCACGCCGAAGCAAGTGTGAGGACGAGTACGGCCCCGAGGCGGCGAGCGAGCGCGCCAGCGTGGCGAAGCGAACGAGCTTGAGGCATAGGCATGCAATCCTTGGGACGACACGGAGAAATGATGAGCTCGCAGGCGCGACCAATGCCAAGCGAGCTGGAGACAAGCCCTGATTCTGACGATGGATGGCTACCCACGTCACCCGCCGGGCACTCGCGGTCGACTGCCCGGCTGCACCCCGGCACGGCATGTCGGAGCGACCGATGCATCAGGTCGCCGTGATGTATGATCAGGCGAGATTCGTACCGTTCCCGACAGCTGTGAGGCCACTGGTAGTGAGTATCGGTCATGGGCCTGGTTTGCAGCAGGCCGACCACCTCGCCCGTACGAAATGAGTCCTTTCGACCGCACCGCGACCCGACCTCCCCCGAGCGGGCCCAACGAGGCATACATGCTTTCAGATCGACGTCGCGTTTCTCTTCCACGCACGCGCGGGCGGCGGACCGCCCGCGCGGCAATCCTCGCGCTTGGATGTGCCTGCGCGCCCGCGAGGCCGAGCGACCTGGCCACGCCGGCAGCGCCGGTTGCCGCGATCCCCGGCCAACCACGGCTCGCCGTGATGGTCGTCGTCGACCAGTTCCGCGAGCCGTACCTCGAGCGCTACGGAGATCTCTTCACTGGCGGCTTCCGCCGGCTGCTGGACCAGGGCCGGCATTACACGAACGCGTCGCACGACCACGCGGTAACCGAGACCGCGGTCGGCCACGCGACGTTGTCGACCGGCACGTACCCGATGCATCACGGCATCGTCGCGAACGAGTGGTCGGAGCGCGTACGCGGCGATCTGGTCTCCGTGTCGAACGTCGGCGACTCGACGGTGCGCATCGTCGACTACCCGACGTTCTCCGGGGTGTCGCCCCACTACCTGATGCGCCCCGGGCTCACCGACTGGCTCGTCTCCGCCAATCCTCGCTCTCAGGTGGCGTCCGTTTCGGCGAAGGACCGCGGCGCCGTGCTTCCAGCAGCACATGCGAAGGGGCAGGTGTACTGGTTCGATTCGCGCGCCGGGCGGTTCGTCACGTCGACCTACTACCGGAACAGGTACCCGGCGTGGGCTGACGAATTCACGTCGCGCGTGCTCGCGCTCTACACGCGCGACAGCGTGTGGGCGAGCCAGATCCCCGCGTCCGCGCTCGGACGCACGTCGGCGGACACCGTCGCATGGGAGTCGGACGGCGTGCACACCGCCTTCCCACATCGTTTCGCCGACGAGGGCCGTCCAGGCCGATTCTGGGACTGGTTCGCGGCGACGCCGATGCTCGACGCGGCGACGCTCGACTACGCCGAGACGATGGTGACCTCGCTCGGCCTGGGGCGCGACGACGCGCCGGACTTCCTGAACGTCTCCCTGTCGCAGACCGATCGAATCGGACACGCGTACGGGCCGCTGAGCCGCGAACAGCTCGACAACCTGCTGCGTCTCGATCGCGAGCTGGGGGAGTTCTTCGCGTTCCTCGATCGCACGGTCGGCGCCGGCCAGTGGGTGGTCGGGCTCTCGGCCGATCACGGCTCGCTCGTCGCACCGGAGACGCCGTGGCCCGGCGAGCGGGCGGGACGGCGAGCGACTCAGGCCGAGAGGGAGACGCTGCGGGCGATCCACGACACGACGGCGTTCATGGAGGACGACCCCGCGACCCCGGACCGGACGGCGGCGGCGCTGCGGCGTCTGCCATTCGTGGCGGACGTATACACGCACGCGAAGCTCCTGAGCGGAGCGGCCACGGACTCGTTCGCGACGCTCCAGCGCCGCGCGATGTACCCGGGGCGCTTCGCGGCCGACTTCAGTCCGTACGGCGTCGAGGTGCGCTACGAGGAAGGCTGGCTCGGCAGCGTGCGAGGCACCGGGCACGGCACGCCGTACTGGTATGACCGGCACGTCCCCCTGCTCTTCATGGGCCCGGGAGTGACGGCCGGGCGGGACACCACGCGCGCCTCGACGGCGGATTTCGCGCCGACGCTCGCGCGCCTGCTCCGGGTGCCCGCGCCGGCGGCTCTGGACGGACACGCCCTGGCCGCGGCCGCGGGGAGGTAAGGGCAGCGGCGCATTAGCTGCGTCCGCTCCGGAGCCGCTCGAGTCCGCTCGGGCTCCGCCCGACGCGTGTAAGGAATCATTCCGACACGAACGGCTCCGATAGTCCCGCTACGGCGCGCCACCCGCAGCCCGTAGCATCAGTACATGCGCTTCCATCCCGCGCCCGCCCGCGGTGTCACCGCGCCGTCGACCGCTCTCACTCGTGGCGACGTGGCCACGCCGGCAAGAGCGAGATCGGAGCTCGGGGCGCTGGTGGGCGAGCCCGACGTGTGGGAGAAGCTCCCGCACCTACAGTGGCACCGAACAGTGCCGGAGGACTACGCGCATGACGCACACGGGTGAATCGATCGTTGCGCCAGCCGTTCGACCCCTCGATGCCTATGGGGCACCTCACGGACACGCACAACGTCCGGCCTCACGGCCGGCCGCGCCGCCCATGATCGACACCGCGCCAGACCAGGCGCCGGTGCGGAACCGCCTGCTCGGCGCACTGCCTCCGAGCGAGATCGCGCTGCTCACACCGTACCTGGAGCGCGTGTCGCTCGAACAGCGTGCGCAGCTGTTCGCCCCGGAGCAGCCGATTGCACATGTCTATTTTCCCGACACCGCCGTCATCTCTCTGGTGAGCCGACTCGAGGATGGGCGATCCGTTGAGGTCGGAACGGCCGGCTCCGAGGGGATGGCGGGTCTGTCTCTCTTCCTCGCGGAGGATACGTCGTCGTTCGAGGCGTTCGCGCAGATCGCGGGGACCGCGCATCGCATGGACGCGAAGGAGTTCGTGCGCCTCGCGGCGACCTCGGAAGCCCTGCACCGCATGCTGCTCCGCTACACCCAGGCATTCCTCACGCAGGTAGCGCAGACGGCGGCGTGCAACGGAGCGCACCTGGTGGAGGAGCGCTGTGCGCGCTGGCTTCTCATGACGAGCGATCGGGTCGACGGCGACGAGTTCGCGCTCACGCACGAGTTCCTCGCCTTCATGCTCGGCGTGCGGAGGGCGGGAGTGACCGTGACCATGCGCGCACTTCAGGACGCCGGAATCATCGCGTACGGACGTGGCCGGATCGGCATCGTGGACCGCGCGGCGCTCGAGGCTGTCTCCTGCGAGTGCTACCGCGTCGTCCGCGACCACTTCGAGCGGCTGTTGCCGGGCGAGCGACCCAGCGCGACGCCGTCGGCGCAGAGCTGAGCGCACAACGGAAGAGCGTTGGGCCGCGATGATCGTTGGGCGCGACTCGTCACCGGAAGAGGTTCGAGGGAGCGTGGACGTGGACGCAGGAAAGACGTGGTCGGTGGGGATGGACGAAGACGGGCGCCATACCGAGGTGATGTCGCGCGTTCGGCTGCGCGAAGCGAGCGATGGGGCCCTTCTCCGTGCGCTCCGTGCGGCGGCACGCGGTGACGCCTCCGACGGTGAGATCCAGACCGCGATCGAGTCGGTGTGTGCCGCAGCGCGCGAGCAGGGCATCGCCGTCGAGCAGCTGCTCATCATTCTGAAGGAGCGCTGGCGCGAGCTGCCCGAGGCGGAGCGACTCCTGCGACGCGCTGCCGAAGAGACGCGGGCTCGCCTGATCACGATCTGCATCGACGCGTACTACGCGCCGTACCACCGAAAGTGATCCCGACGACCCGCGACGCCCGCTGCGGCGGAGCCGCGGTGATCCAGTCACCGGACGACGCGGCGTGTCCCGAGATGTCTCGGCGCGCACTCGACCGCGTGCGAGACGCACACGTCGTGGCGCTCGCGCAGATGGGGCAGCTCATCGACCGGCTCGCGCGCCAGCCAGCGCCTCCCGCCCCCGACGTGCCCGAGGCGCTCGCGATCGAGGCGCGACTCACCGAACGAGTCTTGGGAATCGACGACAAGAACGAGCTGCCAGGGAAGCCGACCAGCTTCACCTGCCCGGAGTGCTCCGGCGCGATCAAGGAGATCGAAGAGGGCGACGGGCGACGCTACCGCTGCCGCGTCGGCCATGCCTACACGCTGGACGACCTCCTCGCGGAGAAGACGACCGTGCTGCAGGACACGCTCTGGATGGCGCTCCAGACTCTGGAAGAGCGGGCGGCGATGCTTAGCTCCATGGCGCGGGACGACCGCAGCCGCGGCTGGCTGCGGAACGCCGAACGCTACGAGACGCGGGCCCGGGAGACGCGGGTGCACGCCGAACGCCTGCGCGAGCTACTCAGGAGCCTGGCCGCGTAGCGCGTCGTTCAGCGGTCCGACCGTCGCGACCGGAGCGATGCGACCCGCATCGCGAAGCGTTAGGTTGCGTGACTCGCGGGAAGTCGCCGCACATGGCGAGGTCGGGACACTCGCACGAGGTCGGATTCCGATGACGGTCGAGAACCATTCCGCCGACCGGCAGCCCTCCCAGAGTGACACTCCGGTGAGCACGAGCGTGCGTGCCGTGGTCGGGATCGGGGCATCCGCCGGCGGATTGAAAGCGCTGCGCGCCTTCTTCGCCACCGTGCCGGCGGACAGCGGTCTGGCGTACGCCGTGGTGGTGCATCTGCCGCCGAGCGGGGAAAGCCACCTGGCGAGCCTGCTGCAGCCGCACGCCGGCATCCCGATCGAGCAGGTGACGGACATGACACGGCTCGAACCGAATCGCGCCTACGTCATTCCGCCCGGACGCAATCTCAACTCGATCGACAGCCATCTGCGGCTCACCCCGATCGAGACGGAGCACCGTGCGCCGATCGACCACTTCTTCCGCACGCTCGCCAGCACCTTCGACGGCTCATCGATCGGGGTGATCCTCTCGGGGACGGGGGCGGACGGCGCGGAAGGGGTTCGCAACATCCGCGAGCAGGGTGGCCTGGTGTTGGTGCAGGACCCCCGCGAGGCGGAGTACGACGGAATGCCTCGCCACGCGATCGACACCGGGCTCGTCGACATCGTCGCGCCCGTGGCGGACATCCTGGGGCACATCCTCGCGTTCGTGCGGACACACCCGCGCGTCCCGCCACCAACGGAGACCGAAAGCGCCGAGCCCGAGCAGCAGGACCACCTGCACAAAGCGCTCGCCCTGCTGCGTCTGCGCACGGGGCACGACTTCCTCCGCTACAAGCGATCCACCGTCGCGCGGCGCGTCGCGCGGCGCATGCAGATCCTCGGTGTGGAGCAGCTATCCGCGTACGTGGAGATCCTGCGCAACACCCCCGATGAAGCGCTCGCGCTGCTCGACGATCTGCTCATCAACGTCACGACCTTCTTCCGCGACACGGAGGTATTTCGCACGCTCGAGACCGACGTCATCCCGAAGATCTTCGACGGGAAGGCTCCGCGCGACCGGGTGCGCGTCTGGTCGGTGGGATGCTCCACCGGGGAGGAGGCGTACTCGATCGGAATGCTCCTGCTCGAAGAGGCCGCGCGCCGCGTGAAGGCGCCGCAGGTGCAGCTGTTCGCGTCGGATCTGCACGAGCGCTCGTTGCGCCTGGCCCGCGAGGGACACTATCCAACAGCCATCGAGGAACACGTCTCCGCCGAGCGGCTCGAGCGGTTCTTCCGCCGGGAAGACGGCACGTATCGCGTGTCCAAGGCACTCCGCGACGCCGTGGTGTTCGCCGCCCACAACCTGCTGCAGGATCCGCCGTTCTCGCGGCTCGACCTCATCGTCTGCCGCAACGTGCTGATCTACCTGCGGAACGACGCGCAGCGCGACGTTATCGAGCTCTTTCACTACGCACTGCGCGGCGAGGGCTACCTGCTGCTGGGCACGGCCGAGACGCTCGACCGGGCCGATCTCTTCCATCTGGAGAACAGCGAGCGGCACCTGTACCGGCGACGCGAGGTCCCCGGCGGCAAGGTGCGGCTGCCGAGATATCCCCTTCCCTCCACATCCGCGCCCCAGCCGCCCGGGACCGACGCGGCGCCGCGAGCGCCGGCCGGCCCGAGCTTCGGTGCCGTGCATCAGTCGATGCTCGATCTCTACGCGCCGCCGAGCCTCCTGGTGGACAACGAGCACAACGTGGTGCACTTCTCGGAGCACGCCGGGCGCTATCTGCAGCACCCTGCGGGCCTGCCCACCACCAACGTCTTCCAGCTGGTGCGGGAGGAGATGCGCGTGGAGCTTCGGGCGGCGCTGCACGCCGCGCAGGAGGGGACAGGAACGAATCGGTCACGACCGATTCCTGTCTCGATCGACGGCGAGACGAAATACGTGGTGCTCCGCGTGAAGCCGGCGGGGAAGCAGGAGTCGGAGCGATGGGCGCTCGTCATCTTCGATGAGCTGGACGAGCCGGCCGAGGCGGCAGTGCCGGGACCGCAACCGCCGACCGCGGACTCCGTCGTGCGCAATCTGGAAGCGGAGCTCGACGTGACGCGCACGCGATTCCAGAAGATCCTCGAAGAGTACGAGGAGGGCCAGGAGGAGATGCGCGCCTCGAACGAGGAGCTGCAGTCCGCCAACGAGGAGCTCCGCTCCACGATGGAAGAGCTGGAAACCTCCCGTGAGGAGCTGCAGTCGGCCAACGAGGAGTTGCAGACCCTCAACCAGGAGCACAAGCACAA
>Ga0207643_10000944_pt1 | contig 17443 bp, 6 predicted proteins | sample KBSMisM62_FD_184313 | JGI IMG/M metagenome (GOLD analysis project Ga0207643, IMG submission 184313) | Miscanthus rhizosphere microbial communities from Kellogg Biological Station, Michigan, USA - KBS Miscanthus M6-2 (SPAdes) (version 2) | ecosystem: Host-associated > Plants > Roots > Rhizosphere...
CTCGACGGCTCGTTCGAAATCGAGGTTGTCGAAGATGCTGACGCCCATCGCGACGAGCGCAAGCTGGTGCAGACCCACGCCCTGTGGCAGGCCGGACGGCGAGACATCGTTCGGCCCATCGGCGGCGATGAACGAGACGCCGCGCTCCTTGATGAAATATGCGACGTCGATGTGCCAGCCGGCGAAGCCCGTGGAGTTGGGCCAGGCACCGAGCGCCGCGCGGCGCTTCCACCGGCCCGTGTAGAGCAGGATGACGTCGCCAGGCGCGACCTTCACGCGCTGCATTCGTTCCAGCGCCTCGAGATCCGCAGCGTGGATCGCCGTTCCGGGCTCGAGCCACCCTTGCGCGGTGGCCTTGCCGGGCAGCCGCGTGGCGTCGAACAGGATGGCCCGTGTCACGACGCCATCTTTCAGGGCGTTGATGCTGCCGCGTGGACAGCCGCCAGCCGCCTTGATCTCCTCCACTGACACGCCGTTGTAGCCCTTGCCGTCCACCATGATGTGACAGTCCACCGCGTCGAGGTGGCTGTGCACGACGCCATGGTAGGTCCCGGTGTACTGGTACCGGTCCAGCGAGACGTTCGGCGCAACGGTAACGAGCGCGCGGTCGAGAAATGTCGGAGTGTCCGCTGCTTTTTCCTGCGGCACATCGTGCGAAAGCGAGACCGTCCGCCCTTCTCGTGCGAGCGCCAGGGCCTGTTTGCGTTTCGCGGGTGTGATCAGGTTGGCGGCGCCCAGTTCATCCATCTCTCCCCAGCGGCCCCAGTTCGAGAGCTCCTTCATCGCGCGACGAAAATCGTCTTCGGTCGCAATCGTGGGTCGCGCGTTCTGCCCCCGCACGAGTGGGCTCGCTACCACGGCGACAACGATCACCACGACGATGCCGAACAGCGGTCGGAGTGTGATTCTCATGAGTCAGTCCTCTCGTTCGGCTATCTGGCGTCTAAGGCGAACACATGCAGTGATTCGTTGTTGCCCTGGCCGTTGGTTGCCGCGACGACGGCGACGTACTGCTTGCCGTTCTTGCCCATGTAAGTGATCGGAATCGCCGTGGCGTTGTAATCAAAACGTGCGGACCACAGCTCCTTTCCGGTGCGTGAGTCGAATGCCCGGAACTGCTTGTCGCGTGTAGCACCGATGAACACCAGTCCACCCGCCGTCACGATCGGGCCGCCGTAGCCCGGTGAGCCGACGTTCTTCTTGCCTTCGGGCATGTTGTCGTTCACGCCGAGCGGGACGCGCCATGCGAATTCGCCGGTCGCAGCGTTCACGGCCATCAGGCTCGCCCACGGCGGGCGGAAGCAGGGAAGGTTGCCGAGCGATCGCCCATCCCCGTCACGCGCTTCAGCGCTGAGCGTGCCGCCGCTCTGATGCACGTAGGGAAACTCGGTGTCCTTTGTCTTCTCGTTGTATCGAGGATTCGGCGCGATCCAGCCAGACGAGGGCTCGTCCTTCGAGTTCACGAAGATGTATCCGAGCTCGGGATCGGTCGCCGTGCCGCCCCAGTTCACGCCGCCAGTCATACCGGGAAATGCGAGCGACGGCGGTCCACCGTTGGGTCGATAGTTCCAGGGCGTGTAGGGTCCGTCGTTGCGGAACTGCACCTTGTCCCATAACACACGACAGGCTTCCGCGTGCGCAGGCGTCGTGTCCTCAGCGGTGACGAGATCGTTCCGCGTCATACTCACTCGCGCGAGCGGCCCCGGTTTGGTTGGGATCGGCTGCGTCGCGGGGTACCACTCACCCGGAACGTCAGCCTTGGCTTGTGGGCGTTCATCGACGCCGTGAATCGGCGCGCCGTTCTCGCGGTTCAGGATGAACATGAATCCGGACTTGCCAACTTGCGCGAGCGCGGGAATCGTCCTGCCATCTTTCCTGATATCGATGAGACCCGGCGCAGGCGGGAGGTTGTAGTCCCAGATCTCGTGACGGATGTTCTGGAAGTACCACTTCAGCTTGCCCGTCAGTGCATCGAGGGCGATCGTCGAGTTGCTGAACAGGTTGTCGCCAGGCCGGTCGCCGCCGTAGTAGTTCATGCCCGGACCGCTGACCGGCATATAGACGATGCCGCGCTCCTCGTCGACGGTGAGCGTGAACGACCAGACGTTGTTGCCGGTGCGATTCTTCCAGCTGTCATTCAGCCATGTGTTGTTTCCGGCCTCGCCCGGCAGCGGAATGGTGTGAAAGTCCCACGCCTTCCTTCCCGTGCGCGCGTCGTAGGCGTGCACATCGCCCTTCTCGCCGCGGCTCGTCGTCAGATGCGGTCCAACATGCCGCTCACCGGGTCCGAAGAAATTCGATCCCATGAGGAGGACGTTCCGATAGAGCACGGGCACGCCGCTGTATGGAATCTCGAGATCGAGTTCGCCGCCATCGCCGAACGTCCTGTCGAGCGCGCCGGTGTCAGCGCGGAGCGCGATCAGTTTTCTCAGACTCGTGAAGAAGATGCGCGCGGGCAGCTTGCCAGCCCCGACCCTTCGACCCTGCTCAGGGTCGTCCCGAGCTCGTCGAGGGGCGAGCGCAGTCGAGGGGGCGTCTCCGGGCCAATACGCCACACCGCGAAACGAGGCGAGTCCTTCGGGCAACTCGTAACGCCAGATCTCCTTGCCGGTGTCCGCCTCGAGGGCGACGACGCGATTGCCGGATGGCAGATACATCACGCCGTTGACCACGATCGGCGTAACTTCTTGAAAGATTTCGAAGGAGCTCGCCGGCTTGTCGATCGCCGGGACGGACTTACCGGGCTCGGGGCGCAGCCGATACGACCACACCTGCGTGAGTGTCGAGACGTTCTTCGTATTGATCTGCGTGAGGGGAGAGTAGCGAGTGCCGGCGAGATCGCGGTTGTACGTCGGCCAATCGCCGCCTTCGCTCGCTTCGCCGCGGCCGGCCTGTCGGCCGGTGCCAGTCGACTGGCGAGCTTCGGCGCGCCAGGCTCGATCAATTGGCGCGCCGAACGCGCCGAGAGCGATGAGCACGCCCACCATGACGCGTCGTTTCATGCGGAACATCATAAGCGGCTTCGCGCTTCCGGCAACCGTCGGATCAGCGGGCGACCGGACCGCGGCTCCCGTTCGCAGCGTGGAGAGGCTGTTTTTCCACGGTGCGAACCGGAGCGAGCGGCCAGCCATGCCGTCGTCGCAGGTGGAGGGGCTTCCTCTCTGCTGCGTTGAAGCGGTCGAAGACAATTGCTGACAATTCCAGATTCTCAATGCCTCGCTCCTCGACTATGCTCGGAGCCAGGAGACAGCCTATGCCTCGACGAATCACGATGTGCTGCTTGCTGGGCATCGCTCTTTTGGGCACAGTCGTTGTCGGCCAAACCACGTCCGCTAAGTGGTCGGTGCCGCGGATGCCCGACGGTCATCCCGACTTTCAGGGTGTCTGGGCCAACAATGGCATGACGCCGCTCGAGCGCCCGAAGCAGTTCGGCCTGCGCACGACGATGACCGACGCCGAGCTCGCAGACCTGAAGAAGAAGGCGGCCGCGATGACGGACGGCGGCGACGCGTTCTTTGCCGACGAGCTCTTCACCGCCGCGATCGAGGGCAAGACGAAGTTCAGTTCCACCGATACGCAGGTCGGCAACTACGACCAGACGTGGTTATCCGATCGCGTGTGGGACAACCGCACGTCCCTCATCGTCGATCCGCCCGATGGGAGAATTCCTGCCTCCGCAGCGGGCGCGGCCGAACGCGCACGCGCGCAGGCTGCGGCCCAGCAGGCAAGAGGTCCGGCAGACAAGGCCAGCGACCTGTCTCTCGGTACTCGTTGCGTCAGCTATGGCACGCCGAACATTCGCGCCGGCTATCAAAGCTACTTCGAGATCACGCAAGGCCCCAGTGTCGTGGCGCTGCGCAGCGAGATGATCCACGACGTCCGCATCTTTTCAACCGACAAGGCCGCAAACGTCTCGCCAGTGATCAGGCAATATCACGGTGACTCACACGCCAGGTGGGACGGCGACACGCTGGTCGTGGACACGACCAACTACGTGCCCAACGCGACTCGTGTGGGCGCCAGCGAGAAACTGCATACCATCGAGAAGTTCAGGCGCGTGGCTGATGACACGCTGGAGTACTACGTCACCTTCGACGATCCGGCCGTGTGGTCGCGTCCGTGGACGCTGATGATTCCGCTCAAGCAGACGGGCGAGGGAATGTTCGAGTACGCGTGCCACGAGGGGAACTACGGGCTGCCCGCCATTCTCCGCGGCGCGCGCGAGCAGGAAAAGCTGGGAACGCGATAAACGCGCCGCTGTGCGTCCCGCGCATTACGCCGGCAGCCGCTTCGAATCGACGTAGATCGTATTGACGGTTGATCCGCCCCGCACGACGTAGCCCTGCGCGAGCAGATAGGTCGTGATATTCGAGTTGACGCCAGCGGCGCTCATCGCAACGGTCTCCGCGCAGATGGCGCCGGGGCGGAAACGCGACAGATCGAGCGAGCGGATGATCTCGTAATCGAGACCTTCGATGTCAGTTGAGAGCACGTCTGGAGCCTTGCCCAGGTACTCAGTGATGAGGCGGTTGATGTTGATCAGCGGCATCTTCCGCACACGCTCCACGACGTTCTCGCTCTTTCCCTGCTGCAGCATCTTCACCTGGTCGGCCGAGAACGTGTTGAGCATCGGATTGCCTTTGATCTCGTAGTAGTCGGCGTCCGTTGCATCAGTCACGCCGACGCCCGCCTCCACAACGGTATCGCCCGGCCGGTAATCGCGCAGCTTCTTGGTCAATGCCGGATTGGGCTCCACCAGCACGCCGCGGTGGCCGACGCCCCACAACAGGTACGTGTTGTTGCTCAAGACGGGCTCGGCGGCGCCGACATCGATGTAGGTGGCGCGATCGACGCGCAGGAGATCCTGGATGACGTGAAAAAGGACGATGTCCTCGCCCTGCTGCGAGAACGTCATGCGTGCGTCTGGTGGGAGCGCGTGACGCTCGAGCTCTTGACTTCGGGTCTGCTCCCGCTCGAGCAGGGGAGCCCACCGCCGGTCCGAAGTCCACTTGCCGGCCCCGAGGCCGGCGGCTCCGCCAATCGCTGCCGTTACGAAGTCGCGTCTGTGCATGAGAAGTACTATAAGACTGGAATTGGGCGCTGGGAGTTGACGCGTGCTCTCCTGTGGTCAGCACGTTTTCAGCGCGTGTTGACAACTGTCAAACGGGCATCAGCGTGTCGCGAATTCCCGCCATCCCGCGAGCAGCTCTTCGACGATGGTGGACGTTTCCTTCCGCATTCGACCTTCAAGTCTCATGATCGCCGAGACTGCCTGATTCCGCGCGGAGCCGTCGGTTGGAGCGCCCGCACCCAGTTGCACGCCAGAATCGTAAACGATGTCGGCGAGGTCCTCGATTGACCGAAAATCGTCGACGCGAACCTCACGATACGATGCTTCCCAATTGGAGACCCACCAGCTCCGCCAGTGTTCAGCACGATCTGCGGCAGCAGGAATCAATACGGTGGGCCCGATAGCAAGGATGTCGTGCTTCATCCTACCGAGTTGCCGCGTTGCGTCAACGACACGCAACGCCGGTGCCGTCGTTGATTCGGCAAGGCAAGAAACACCGTCGAGATTCGCGACCTCCTTTGCCTCCACCAGTTCGTCATCGTCATCCTCGTTCGTTGGGCCTTGCACGCGGATTAAGACCTTCCTGAGCGCGGTGCTGCCGACACCCATGCGCAGCCATCCCGCACGCTTGACGGCGAAGTACCCACTCCCAAGGTCGGGGCGCTCGAGCCGTATGAAGCGCTCGAAGGCCTCCATGTTTTCAACGACAGACTTTGATGCCGCCGCCGGCATCGGTTCCATCTGACTTTCCCCCCATGAGAGGAAGGCCGCGCGATTCCGTCGCTCCTGCCCGCGAAGCACTCGGACGATGTCTGGCTCGGGAGACCGATACGCAGGATTGGCGAGACCGGCCCGATACCCTGCGAAAAAACGGTCCCACAATGCGTCACGATCCGATGTCCAGCCGCGCTGACGCGTGGCGAGATCTATTGAGCCCAGGAACCGAACGATGTCGATGAATTCAGGGCCCCGAGCGGAGTCGTCGAAGTCGGTGAGGCCCCATTCGTTGTCGGTGAGCGCGTATTGCTCCACGTGCGCGTCGCCATGGAGTCGCACGATCGGCAGATCGGAGACGTCATGGAAGGCATCGCATACGCGCGCCGCCCACGATCGATTGACGAACCGGAAGTAGGTGAACGCATCGGCTCGAAGCCGATTGACCAGCTCGGTCGGTGCGCTGGCCACGGCTGTTGGCGACGGCCGCAACCGACCTCCGGCAGACGACTGCTGTACGAGGACGACGCAGATCGCCAGAAGGAATACAAGCAGGGAGAAGAACAGATAAGCAGGCCGCTTGCTTTCCATGCCGGAGTCCGGCGGGATGATACGTCAATAGCCGTTGAGATAATCGGCAACTTCTATAATGCAAGTAAGCCGCTAAACCTCATCAGCGGGCGCGCAGATGTTTCGCAAAACCCGCCTCGTCCTCATCGGCGCCGCAGGAGCCACTCTGCTGGCGCTTCTCGCAGCGCACGCGCCACCGGCCCGTGCCCTGGTGCTTCGTCGTGTCGTTGAAGCCGCCCGCAGTTCACTTGGAATCGAGCTGCACGCCGAGTCGCTCTCGTATAACCTGCTGACACTTTCGACAGAGCTTCGGGGTATTCGACTCGCGACCTCGAAGACGCCGGACGCCCCGTTCGCCGCTGCCGATGCGCTCGCCATCTCATTCGCCGCGCGAACGCTCATTGGCTACGTCGTGTCCGGCTTCAGCCGGACCGATATCAGCGTGACCCGGCTGTCGATCGCGTCTCCACGCATTCAGATCCAGCGCGAAGCTGACGGCAGCGACAACCTGCCGCGTGTCAGCAGTGGCGCATCGAGCGCAGGCTTCGTGCTGCCGCCGATCCGCGTGGATGATCTCGACTTCTCGTTTCAACAGCCGGCAACATCCGTGGCGATGCGCGGCGCCGCAGTGGAGCTCACGACTCCAGAGGCAGGGCACCTTGCGGCCACAATCAAAGCGCAGCACGGCGTGACGATGACCGCCGGCAACCGAACGGTCGACTTTGATGCATTCGCGGCGACTGTCAATCTCGATGACGACCGGCTGGACCTGCACGAGCTGACGGCGTCTCGACGAGATGCGGAATTGCGCGCACGTGGCGCGATTGCGTTTCGCGGCGACACGAGTACCGTCGACATCACGGTGGACGCAACGTCTGACCTTGCCCAGTGGTGGGAACAGCCCACGGCCAATCCCGCATCTCGACCCGTCGGACGCGTGGATGCCACAGCTCGCATCACGGGTGTGCTTTCCGACCCTACCGTTACGGTCGAGACCAACAGCGGCTCCGTGGCATGGTCGGACCTGCAGGTCAGCGACATCAAGGCGCGGGGCAGCTACAGGCGGGGCCAGCTTTCGTTGACGACGGCCACGCTCGACTTCGCCGGCGGGACCGTTGAAGCCCGTGGCGAGATCGTCCTCGACGACGCCCGCCGCGCGAGCCGCATTGAAGCGCGGTGGACGCAGGTCGACGCACGGCGGATTGCAGGCGCCACAGGGCTCGCCGGAATCATCGCGAAGAATGGTACTGCCGTGGTCGAATGGCGCACCGATGGCGTCGCGGAGCCGCCGCGCGGCGGCGCGGGGCCCCCGCGCGTCTACATCGACGCGACCACGGGTTTGGTGTCGCCCACCGGGACAATTCCGTTGGTCGTGCAGGGATCCGGGCGCGGGAAACGCTGGCGGGTGAAGGCATTCGCGCGCGACGGGAATCCAGTTGACCTGCGCGCGACTGCCGAGGTCGAGGTCGACTCGCAACGCTGGCAGGCTTCACCCGTCGCCGGCCGCGTCGTGCTTCGAACCACCGACCTTCCGGCTGCAATCCGTCAGGCGCAGGGATTCGGCGTAGCCGCGAATTTCGACCCTGCAACCGCAGCCGGCGCGATCGATATCGATGCGGCCATTGATGGCGCGCTCGGTGCGATGCGTTCGACTGGCCGGATAATCGGCCGCGCCGTGGCGGTCGCCGGCCTGCCGCAGTTGGATCTCGAGGCGTCGTTCGCCGCGGATGCCGCCGCGAAGACGTCAACTGGAACGTTACGTCTGCAGGCGTCGCGACTGGAGTCAGCGACCTTCGCCAGAGAAAACGAGCTCACGCTGGGTGGATCGCTCCTGGCCCTGGCAACCTGGTCCGGACCGGTCAGCGATCCGCTTGTCGAGGCCGTTGTCTCGGGAAGAAACCTCGCCGTCGGCCGCAACAGTTCGCCATCGATCGGCGCGACGGAGGGAGCCCTCGATGGCGTCGTCAAGGGTCCGCTCACGAATCTTGCCGGCGGCGGCACGCTCACGGTCGGATCGGTGGCGATTGGCGGCCGCGGCGCCGGCACGGTCAGCGCCGATCTCACCCTCTCCGAAAGAACCATACGCGTCGCGACGCGCGTGCCGAGTGTCAATACGGCCCTCGATGTCACAATCGGCCTGGAGAACCCACATTCGTTCGACGGTCACGGAACACTCGTTGATTCCGAAATCGCCCCGCTGCTCGAGATCGCGGGGCTCGAGCAAGCCGATCCTGGCGCGGTTCGCGGACGCATCTCGAGTTCGATCTCTTTCAAGGGAGACATGCAGACGTGGTCGTCGACCAGCGTCATGCTGGACGTCGCGCCACTCGACGTGACTGTGTTCGATGTGCCACTCGCGGCGAGCGGCGGACTGCGTGCCCGCCTGACGGGCGGTCGCCTGGAATTCGAAGACGTCGCGATGACGATCGGTGACGTCGCGGTTCGCGCCGGCGGCACACTGAACACGAGCTCGGGATCCGGGGCTCGTGACTCGGGACTTGGGACTGGAGGGGCGGAGAGGACTCGGGCAGGCGGACGACTCGTGCTCGACATGGACGGAGACCTCGGCCCGCTCACGCCCTGGCTGATGCATCTGAGCGGGAATGATGATGTCACCGCGGTCGGCAGCATCACGGGTCACATCGAGACCGAGGCAATGCCGGCCGGACTCGCGACGACGGGCATGGTCGACTTGACCCTGTCAGAGCTGTTGGATGGCGAGCGCGTTCTGGCAAAGGATATGAGCGCCTCGATCGTCCTCACCGGTCAACGTGCGGAGGTGCGGGACGCAAAAGGATCGGTCCTGGGAGGTCAGCTCCGGATCGCTGCAGACGCGCCACTACCCTGGTTGAATCAGTGGCTCCCTGCCGGATTCCAAATCGCACAATCAACGGTCGATCGACCGGGCACGCTCGAGGGCGCCGCGTCTTTCGATGCCCCCGCGCTGTTCGAGCTCCTGGGACGTGCGCCGATCGACGGGGTTGGCGGTCGCTTCGAGCTGTCCGCGAACCTGGTCGCATCGAAACCGGATCCGGCCGCTGTTACCGGTGACCTCAGGCTCGAGCGCGGCGAGGTGACCTCGAACGAGGTGCGCTACGCACAATCGGACGTCACCCGATTTCGACTCGTGAACGGCGCTCTCAGTGTCGAGAGCCTCGACTGGCGCGGTCCTGGTTCCACAGTAACCGGCCGCGGCAAGGTTGGCCTCCTGAGAGAAATCGAGACCGACTTCCGGCTTGAAGTCGATACAGATGTCGCCATCCTCGGAAAGCTCCTGTCGGGTCGCGCGACCGGTCGACTCAAGGGCGACATCGAGCTTCATGGTCAAGCCGGCGCGTTGCGGGTGACGTCCGATGCCACCCTCAGCGATGGCTCCTGGCTGATTCCCGGGCAGCGCATCTTCTTAGCCGGCTGGTCGGGCCACATTCGATTAGAGGATCGGGCGCTCTCGGTTTCGAACGTGGGAGGCACGGTCAACGGCGGCAGCATCCGCGTGGACGGCCGTTTGCCCTTCGAGGCGGACACGGTCGGCGGGACTCTGACGATCGTGGCGAGTGACGTCCTGATCGATGTGCCGCGCGGCCTGCACAGTCAGCTCAGTGCCGATCTGGTCTGGCGGCGGGCGGAGCGTGGCGCACAGCTGCAGGGCAGCGTCGAGGTCACTGCCAACCAGTACGCCGAGCCGGTGACGCGCATCCTGGAGCTGGTGAACTCGCTGTCGCTGGCAACCCGCGGGACGGGCGAATCCACGCTGCCGTCCTGGCTGGCGGATACCGCTCTCGATATCAGCGTTGACGTCACCGATCCGATCTTGATCGACAACAGCGTTGGCACTGTGGAGCTGCTGCCGGATCTTCGGCTCGGAGGAACGATCGACTCACCGGCACTGTCGGGGCGCGTCGATGTCGTGGACAATGGCCGCCTCACGATAGGCGGCAGGTTATATCGCCTCCGCGACAGCCAATTGCGCTTCGCTCCCGGGAACGGGCTCGTCCCGACACTCGACGCGAGTGGGGACACCCGGATTGGCAATTACGACGTCACCATCCGCATCACCGGCACCCCGGATCGCATCGAGACCTCGTTCAGTTCGGTGCCACCGCTTGGCGAGCGAGATCTTCAGTCGCTCATCGTCACCGGGCAGGCAAGCGAGCAGCCGACGGGGAACCGGCAGTCCGACGACAACTTCGCGGCTGCAGCCGCGGCAACCGATATCCTGGGGTTCGCCGGCAAGTTCGTGGGCCTCGACTCAGTTCGTATCGGCGCCGCGGATCTCGAGCTCGTGTCGAAGGACGTCAGCACGGCGCAGCATCTCACCGTGTTGAAGTCTCTCGGGTCATCGTTCGACCTCATCTTTTCCGACAACCTCGAAGATGGTTCGGTGACGTGGGTCCTCGTGTGGAAACCGACTCCTGTCAACGAAATCCGCGCCTCCTCCGTCGAGGATGGCACGAGGTCGCTGGAATTTCGCCGTACGGTTGTCTTCGGGCCCGGTTCACCCGTGCGGACGGCAACTGCGCGGCAGGAGGATGCGGCGCAATCACGCACGATCGTGGAAGCGGTGCGAATCACCGGAGCACCTGGATTCACCGAGGAGGAGGTTGCGCACGAGCTCGAGCTCGAGGCAGGTGATCGCTTCAACGTTCGTCGATGGATCGAGGATCGCCATCAGCTCGAGCGTTTCTACCGGGAGCGCGGCTACCGGCGCGTCCGCATCGCGTCGACTCGCAACGTAACCGCCGATCGTGCTCGCGTCTCGCTGACGTACGACATCGAGCGTGGGCCCAGAACGATTATCGAGGTCAAGGGGGATCAGCTCCCCGACGAGGTTCTCGATGCGATGTACGACGCCTGGCAGGGCTTGCCCATTGCCGACGTGGTGCGTACTGAGTTCGAACGGATCGCGCGCCAGGGACTTGCGCGTCGTGGCTATTACCGACCGGCGTTGCAACTCGAGTTCTCCGCTGAGACGTCCGAACTGGCACGCGTCACGATGCGTGTTTCGCGCGGACCACAGACCAAGCGGCTCATGATCGCGTGGAGCGGCAATCGCGAGGTGCCGAATACCGAGCTCGATGCTTTGGCCGCGCCGCATCTCGCTGCATCGGCGATCTGGCTGGATTCGCAGGCGCTCGCCTGGCAGGTCCGGCAGCTCTACGCGAGCCGCGGGCATCTCCAGGCCGAGGTGACGGTCGGGGACCCTGCTCTGAACGCGGCCGATGCTACATTGCCGATTGCCATCGAAGAAGGAGTGCTGTCGCGCCTGGCCGCTACGCGACTCGATGGCGTCGATCCGGCGCGGACGGCCGGAGCCGAGGCCGCACTCGGACTCTCCATCGGCGAGCCGCTCGCGGCGGCGGCCCCTGACGAGGCGACTCGCCGGCTGAAGGCGTTCTATGCCGGGCTCGGATATAGAAATGCCGGTGTCACGCACACGCTCACGACGGCAAAGGATGGGTCGGTTTCGATCGCGTGGACCGTGAAGGAAGGTCCGCTCTACGTCGTCAAGGACGTGAACGTCGTCGGAGCGGAAACCACGAGCGGTGGCCTGGTGCGAAAAGCCATCTCCCTTGGCCCTGGCGACGCCATGAGCCAGAACGCCCTCGACACCACGCGGCGCAATCTGTACGACATCGGATCTTTCCGGCGGGTCGATTTCGACTTCGGCGACTCCGCGATTCAAGGGGACAACGGCGACGAGTTGCCGCGGACGCTGACGATTCGCACGGAGGAGCAGCAGCGGTTTCAGTTGAAATACGGCGTGCAGTTCAGCTTCGATCGGTCGACGGATAGAGGTGGCGGGAACGCCTTCGGCGGATCGGTGGAGCTGCGGGATCGCAATTTTATCGGCCGGGCCGTGCAGGCGAGTGTCGGCGCGCATTGGGACCCTGATCTGCAGACCATTGGGCTGCTGCTGTCTTCGCCGCGCATCTTCGGCAAACACGTGCGCACGAACGTGTATGCCCGCGATCGCCGCGAGCAGGACGTCCTCGAAAGTACCTCTTCGCTCGACGGGGCAACGCTGGATGACCAGCGTCGTGAGCTGACCCTCGAGCAGCGCTGGCGGCCGGTGTCCTCGTTCGAACTCGTCTGGGGTTACAACCTATCCTCGCGTCGGTTTCTGCTGGATCAAGTTGAGCAACACAGCGATGGCGGCGGGCTGCTCGCCGGCCCGGTGGTGTCCGTCATTCTCGATAGACGCGACAGTCCATTCGACGCGACCCGAGGACTCTTCCACAGCTCCAGCTTTCAGTTTGGCGCTGAGTCGCTTGGCTCTGACTTGAATTACGTGCGCTATCTCCTGCGGCAGTCGTACTATCAACCCCTCGGCACGCTCACGGTGGCCGGCAGCATTCGATACGGCACGATGCACCGTTACTCGGGCAGCACGCCGCTCAGCATCATCGATTTGTTCTTCAACGCTGGTGGAACGAACTCCGTGCGTGGATATCCGGAGGACTCGCTCTCGGCCATCAACATCGCGGGCTTTGCGCTCGGCGGTACCGACCTGCTCGTGCTCAATAGCGAGCTGCGGTTTCCGATCACGAAGCGGGTGGGCGCCGCCGCATTCTTCGATGCCGGGAATACGTTCGGCGCCTTCAGCAAAATCACACTCGACGGCCTGGCGTTGGGCGGCGGCCTGGGCGTGCGCGTTCGCACGCCGCTGGCACCGCTACGCCTCGATGTGGCGTATCCGTTCAGCAACGAGTATGGCCGGAACGGCGTGCGCGTGCACTTTTCGATCGGGCAGATGTTTTAATCAAGCAGTCGGCGCGACAACCTCAACGGACCCGAGGTCCCGGCATGACACCGGCCACCTTCATGCGGATGCGATAGACGTGATCGCAAGCCGTGACATAGAGGCTTTTAGCGTCGAGATCGCCGAATGCAACGTTGGTCGCGCAGATCTGCCGCTTCGGTTCGCCGCCGACGATCGGAAGGTTGAGGTAGCCGAGGAGCGTCCCAGTTGGTGACGTGATGCGGACGATGCCTGGGCCGGCGCCGCTGGTGGAGTAGACGTTGCCAAGCGTGTCCACTTTCATGCCGTCGCCGATGCCAGGCCCCTGCGTGAACGGGCTGCCAGGGCCGAGCGAACCATCGGCCTTCATTTCGTAGCGCATCATCCGCTGTCCGGCATTGGCGTAGAGATACTTCTCATCTGGCGACAGTACGATGCCGTTCGGGATGCCGCCAAGCACCATGGCATCGAGGACCATCGTTGACTTGCCGTCCTTGATCCGCCAGATGCCGTTCGGCAGTTGCTTGTCCGGATTCTGGCCTCCGTCGCGCAGGCCGAAGTCATTGTCGGTGAGATACACCGCATCGTCTTTCGCGACGACGATGTCGTTCGGTCCGCTGAAGCGCTTGCCATCGTTCGACCCCGACGAGAGTACCGTGCGAGTCGTGCCATCTTTCTCGAGGCGCATCACGGCGCGATCGTTGTCCGCGCACCAGATCAGGCGGCCCTGCGAGTCGAGGCTGGCGCAGCTTGGGCCGATGAGCAGCACATGCGAGCGGCCGCTGCGCGTCTGCGTGCCGGTGTGATTGATATCGGTGCCGCTGTAGCCAGCTTTCTCCATGAACACCGACACGGTCTTGTCGGCGGCGACCTTGTAGATCACGTTATCGAGCAGGCCGCTGACAAGGAGATAGCCCGACTGCCCCTCGCGCACCCACACCGGGCCTTCGTTCAGGCCGAAGCCAGAGGCGATGAGTTCGGCCTTCGTGTTGGCGGCCACGACTGCGTCGAGCCCGGGATCGGATCGCGTGATGTTGAACGGCTTCGGCGCAGGTGCCGGACCGTCGCCGCGCATCGATGGTGCTGGCGGCGTCGCAGACTGCGCCGAGAGCGCAACTGTCGCGAGCGTGGTGGCGGCGACGAAGGCGACAAACAACCGGAGGCGTCGGATCTTCATAGGGCGGATTCTATCAGCCGTATCTATCTGCAGGTGTCGCGCAAATGACTAGCGCGTCCCTCGCGCCCAGAATTGCCCGCTCCAACGGTATCTGCACCGCAACGACAGCACGGCTGTCGCTTCGCTCCGGTTCGCACCGTGGAAAAACACCCTCTCCGGCGTGGAGCTGAAGTTGGCTGCGGCGGCTGGGGCGATCCGCGCGCTGGTGAACAATCGCGTCGACAAAGAGCTAATTCGTCCACCAGTGGCGAATCGGTGCCGCCGCAGTTGGTGGGCCTGCGAGGCTGTTTTACCGCGCTGCGAACGGGAGCCGCGGTCCGGCCGCCGGTGAGCCGATGCCCCCCGCACCACAATGACGCATGATGGTTGGTGCGAACCAGCGCGAAGCGCCAGCGTGCTGTTGTTGCGGTGGACATGCCATCGGCGCGGGCCACTGGACCCACGAGAGGATGTCTTCACCGTGCGACGAGGGGGTGCCCGTATTCTGCCCTGCCAGCAAGACAATCCCCGTCACCAGGCCGAGCGCGATCTTCATGGCCGTCATCATCCGACGGCGCCATTACAATGGCCCTGACTCATGCTCGACCTCAGTGGCTATGAGATCCGTGGCTTGCTCGGTGCAGGCGGAATGGGTGAGGTTCACCGCGCCTACGACAAGCGACTGGGCCGAGAGGTCGCAATCAAGCGGTTACCCCAGATCTTCACTGCCGATCCAGACCGGCTGGCGCGTTTTGAAAGGGAAGCGCGAGTCCTTGCCTCGCTGAATCATCCCAACATCGCCGCCATTTACGGGATCGAAGGCACGTCCGAACCCGAGCACCGCTCGTGTGCGCTGATTCTCGAGCTCGTCGACGGGCCCACGCTCGCCGAACGGATCGAGCGCGGACCGCTGAAGATCGCAGAGGCCACTGACGTGGCCATCCAGATCGCACGCGCCCTCGAGGCGGCGCACGAAAGCGGGATCGTGCACCGCGATCTGAAGCCGGCAAACATCAAGATTACGCCGCAGGGCACGGTCAAGGTCCTCGACTTCGGCCTCGCGACGCCGGTGCAGCATGCGTCGACCTCGCAGACGGACGTCGTCACGGTGATCGGCCATAACACCGAACCGGGCACCATCATGGGAACGCCGTCCTACATGAGCCCGGAGCAAGTGCGTGGGCTGTCGATCGATCGGCGAGCGGATATCTGGGCATTCGGATGTGTGCTCTTCGAAATGCTGACGGGCAAGCCGGCATTCTCCGGCGCGACGACGTCCGATATCGTGGCGAAAGTTCTGGAGCGCGATCCGGACTGGGCGTCGTTGCCGGCTGCAACACCCGATGCGATGCATCGCATCCTGCGTTGGGCATTGGTCAAGGATGTTCATCGCCGGTTGCGTCATGTCGGCGATGCGATCCTGGAGCTCGAGTCGCCTCCTTCAATCGTTCCGCGTCGCGACACCGAACCTGTGCGGCGCACGCGGCCGATTGTGTTCGCGGTGGTCGGTGCGGCGATCATCGCCGGCACGATCGGTGCACTCGGCGCACGATGGCTGCGGCCCCAATCCGCAAACGCCCCGCGGGCGACTTCGCGCTTCACGATTACGGTCGCGCCGCTCGAGGTGTTACCCCAGAACGTCGCCATCTCACCCGACGGCCGTTACATTGCGTACCTCGGTGGTCCACCGGATCACAAGCGAACGTATCTTCGTCATGTCGACAGCCGGGAGTCACGGGTGATCTCGGAACTGCCGATGCAGGCGCCGCAGCCCTTCTTCTCTGCCGACTCGCAGTGGCTGGCATTCTTCGATGCGGGCAAGCTGAAGAAGATGCCGGTCGAAGGCGGCTCTCCGGTCACGCTGGCTGAAGCACCAACGCCGCGCGGCGGGACGTGGATCAGTGACGGATCGATCGTCTTCACGCCCGTCTCACGCGGCGGGCTGATGTGGCTGCCTGCCAGCGGAGGTCCGCCGCAGCCGCTCACGTTACCGGATGAAAAACGCGGTGAGACATCGCATCGACAGCCAACCTTCCTGCCACAGACTCGCACCGTCCTCTTCGTGACGGAGTACAGCGCTCCCGATGAGCGCTCCTTGCAGGCCGTCTCGCTTGACACAAAAGAGATTCGCAGCGTCAGCCCCGGTGGCGCGGTCCTGCCACGCTACGTCCCGACCGGCCATCTGGCCCAGCTGAATGATGGCAAGCTGGTCGTCACGCCGTTCGATCCGACGACGCTCCGGTTCACTGGCCCGCCAGTCACGTTGTTCGAAGACGTGAACTCCTTCTCCTTCTCGAACGAGGGTACGCTCGTCTACAGCGAGTCTCCTGCCTACAACGTGCGCACGTCGACGCTGGTGTGGACGAACCGGGAGGGCTCTGTGAACCCACTGCCGTTGCCACCGGCGGTCTACGATCATCCGCGACTGTCGGCCGATGGCCGGAAGATCGTGATTCACCGCGCCGACGCCAAGGCGGTCGACGGCGCCGGCGCGCCGGCGTCCGGCGGGCTGTGGCTGTATGACATCACACGCGAGACGCTCAGCAAGTTGACGTATGACGCGGCCACCGATTGGCCCATCTGGAGTGCCGATGGGACGAAGATCATTTATGGTTCCAATCGGCCTCGAACGCTCTGGGACATCCGGGTGACGCCGATCGACGGCAGCGCCCAGGCGGGAGACCTGCTCACGCTTCCGTTGATCCAGATTCCCCGCGCCGCATCCCCACTTGGCGACGTACTCATCTACCAGGAACAGTATGCCGATCGGGAAAGCACGTTGTGGCGGCTGCCCTTGCGCGGGGGCGGCGAGTCCAGGCCCTTGTTCGCCACGGGAGCTGGCGAGATGATGCCGACCTTCTCACCCGATGGCCGATGGGTGGCTTACGTCTCGCGGCAGTCCGGACACAACGAGATTGACGTGCGAGCGAGTTCTGGAGACGGAAGCATCTGGCAGATCTCGAACGGGGCTGGTGTGGAACCAGTCTGGTCCCTCGACGGGCGTGAGATCTTCTATAGGGCTGACGACAAGATGATGGCGGTGGATGTCGTGCAGTCCACCCCGATGTCCTTTGGCAAGCCGCACGTCCTCTTCGAGGGGAGTTTCATCTTCGGGGGGACAGAATCCCAGGATTTCGACATCTCGCGCGATGGTCGTCGCTTCCTGATGCTCAAGCCGCAGCGCGTCTACGAG
>Ga0207643_10000945_pt1 | contig 17437 bp, 9 predicted proteins | sample KBSMisM62_FD_184313 | JGI IMG/M metagenome (GOLD analysis project Ga0207643, IMG submission 184313) | Miscanthus rhizosphere microbial communities from Kellogg Biological Station, Michigan, USA - KBS Miscanthus M6-2 (SPAdes) (version 2) | ecosystem: Host-associated > Plants > Roots > Rhizosphere...
CTCGACCGGATGGAGGTGATCCGCCTCTCCGGGTACACGCTCGAGGAAAAGAAAGCCATCGCCCGCCGCCACCTGATCCCCAAGCAGATGGACGAGAACGGCATCACGGACGCTTCGATCGAGTTCACCGACTCGGGCGTCGAGAAGATCATCGAGGCCTACACGCGCGAGGCCGGCCTGCGCAACCTCGAGCGCGAGATCGGATCCATCTGCCGCAAGGTCGCCGTCTCGGTCGCCAAGGGCAAGGGCCGCCGTTACCGGATCAGCGGCTCTTCGGTGGAAAAGATGCTCGGCCCGGTGAAGCACTTCCGCGACGAGCAGCTCAAGCAGGATCAGGTCGGCGTGGCCACGGGCCTGGCCTGGACCTCGGTCGGCGGCGACATCCTGTTCGTCGAGTCGCTCGCCGTCCGCGGCAAGGGCGGGCTGCGGCTCACGGGGCAGCTCGGAGACATCATGAAGGAGTCGGCTCAGGCCGCGATGTCCTACGCGCGGGCCCACGCTTCGGAGCTCGACATCAAGCACGACTTCTTCGAGACGCACGACGTGCACGTCCACGTGCCCGAAGGAGCCATCCCCAAGGACGGGCCCTCCGCCGGCATCACGATCGCCACCGCGATGATCTCGGCCTTCACCGGCCGCAAGGTGCGCCGGGACGTCGCGATGACCGGAGAGATCACGCTTCGCGGCGAGGTCCTGCCGATCGGGGGCGTCAAGGAAAAGGTCCTCGCCGCCCGCGCGGCCAAGATCACGACGATCGTCCTTCCGAAAATGAACCGGCGCGACGTCGTGCAGATCTCGCCGCGCATCCTGCATGGGATCACGTTCCGCTACGTCGACAACATGGAAGAAGTCCTGTCGATCGCCGTGATGCCGCCGGAGCCGCCTTCGAGCACCGAGTCCGAAGCGGCCGACAAGTCGCCGGAGAAATCTGGTCGCGAGATCCCGGTCTCGGCTCCGGCCCGCCGACGGGCGCCCGCCGCGCCGCGCGCGTGATCGCGGTGAGCCGTCTGAAGAGCGAAGACCGGATCGTCGAGAAGATCCGGGCCCTCGCGACGACATCCCCCGGCCTCACGATCGGTCCCGGCGACGACGCGGCCGTCGTGGCCCGGGCGGCGGGCCTTCTGGCCGCGACGACCGACATGCTCGTCGAAGGCGTCGACTTCCTTCCGGGCGAGGACCCCGAACGGCTCGGCCGCCGGGCGGTGGCCGTCAACCTCTCGGATCTCGCCGCCATGGGCGCCGAGCCCGAGTTCTTTCTCCTCTCGATCGCTGTGCCGCCGGAACGCGGAGAAGAGGTGCCCCTCGGCATCGTGCGCGGCGCGATCGCCCGCGCGGCGGCCCATGGAGCGACGCTCGCAGGCGGAGACCTCTCGGCGGCGCCCCTTCTCGTCGTTTCGATTGCTTTCTGGGGACGGCCGGCCGGCGATCCTGTGACGCGTTCCGGGGCCTCCCCGGGCGATCTCGTCTACCTCACCGGTCATCCGGGCGACGCGGCCGCCGGGCTCCGGCTCGCCGAGGCGGCGCCGCCCGATGTTCCCGGGCTCGCGGCCGCCGACCGGCAGCGTCTCCTCGCCGCCTTCCGCGACCCCGAGCCCCGTGTGGCCTTCGGGGCCTGGCTCGGGCGAGAGCGCCTCGCCACGGCCATGATCGACGTCTCCGACGGTCTCGGCGTGGACGCCGGCCGCCTCGCGCGGGCCTCGGGCGTTTGCCTGAGGCTCGAACGAGAGCGCCTTCCGATCTCCCCCGCTCTGGCGGCTTTCGCCGCCGCGGCGGGCGTCGATCCGATCGAGCTGGCGGTCGGCGGAGGCGACGACTACGAGCTGCTCTTCGCCGTGCGGGAGGCCGACGCCCCGCGGCTGGGCGAAAAGGCCGACGCTCTCGGGGTTCCGATCCGCGCGATCGGACGCGTGAGCTCGGGAAGCGGCGCCGTGCTGTCCGACGCGCGCGGCGAGCGCGACATCGCCTCTCTCGGCCACGACCACTTCGAGACCGCGCGATGACGGACGTGGTCGTGCCCCCGGAGCCGGACCCCAGCCCTCGAAAACGCCGGCTGTCGCTTCGGCGCCGCAGCCTCAAGCTGCTGCTGGATCTGATGGGGCGTCAGGAGTCGCCGGAGCGCGTGGCCGCGGCGGTCGCCCTGGGCGTCGGCATCGGCCTCTCGCCGTTCATCGGCTTCCACTTTCTGCTCGCGATCGTCCTCGCGTCGTTGTTCCGTCTCAGCCGCCTGGACACCGTTCTCGGCTCGCTCGTGGGAAACCCCTGGACGCTGCCGCCCTTTTTCGCCGTCGGTTACCGGGTGGGACGGGCGCTCCTCGGCTACAGCACGACCCGCGTCCCGCCGCTTCAGTGGGACCGCATCCTGCATCAGGACTTCTGGATTTCCTTCCGGGGACCCGGATTCCGTCCCCGCCTGACGTCGTTCCTTCTGGGCACGACGTTGCTCGCCGTCATCCTCGCGCTCGCGGCGTACTGGACCATGCTCGGCGCTCTCCGGCTCTACCATCGCCGCTATCCGCGGGTCGCCGCGAGGGCCGCACTTCGGCGGGAACGCGCGGCCCGGCTGAAGCACGCGCACGAAACGACGCCTAAGGCCGCGCCCCCGCGGCCCGGGGATCGCGTCCACTGATTTCCCAGGCGCGCAGGCCCTCGCGCGCCGCGGAGGACCGAGGCTCGATCGCCAGGGCCCGACGCCAGGCGTAGAGCGCGACGGGCCGGCCCTCCGCCGCAAGGATGAGCGCGAGCCGATACGCCAGCGGCAGCGAACGCGGATTGTGGCGGAGACCTTCCCGGTACGCGCGCTCCGCCCCGGCGGTGTCGCCGAGGGCCTCCTTCGCGAGCCCGACGCCGAAGAACCCGTTCTCGTACGTCGGCGCGATCCTCAGTGCCTCCTCGTAGGCGCGAAGCGAGGCTCGGGGATCCCCGAGCTCGCGCTCCATCCGGCCTCGTCCTGCCCAGGCGTCCCAGTACCTCGGATAGATCTCGGTCGCCCGGACGTAGTGCTCGAGCGCGCGGCGCGGATGCCCGGTCTGCGCCGACATGTAGGCATAGTCGTAGTGCGCCTTGGCGCTCTTCGGAGAAACCCGGATCATGTTCGTGAAGAGCGCCTCGTCGCTGGCCCACACGGGATTGCGGACGACCGTTCGCATCGACAGAAGCAGGGTCGCGGCGCCGAGGACGGCGAGACGTCTCCGTGGGAGCGCGTCGAAAGCCCGGGCGGAACCGGCGATCCAGGAAGCCGCGATCAGGTAGAAGCCGGCCGAGGGCAGGTAGGCGAGCCGTTCGGCGAAGATCGTTCCCGTCGGAAAGAGCAGGTTCGAGGTGGGCAGGGCCGCCACGGCCATGAAGAGAAAGCCCAGCGCCGGCAACGACCTGTCGCGGAGCCGCCGGAGCGCCGCAACCCCGAGCATCAGGAGCAATCCTGCCGCGGCCCAGGCCGTGGGATCGGCGAGGCCGAGCGGCCGAAGGGACCAGGCGGACTCGTCCGACGAGAGCCGCAGGGGAAGCGCGAGCCGTCCGAGCGTCCGGACGAACACCGCGCAGGCATTCAGGCTCCGGACGAGCGGCGGAAGCGGCGCGAAGGCATTTTCGAGCTCGAAAATGCCGGTGCGTTCCGACTTCAGAGGGCCGCCGAGCACCCCGGAGCGTATCCAGAAGACCGCTCCCAGAACGAGGGCCGCGCCGGCGTAGAACGGGAGGCCGCGCGAGAACGCGGAGCGCAGTCGCGGACCCAGGCCATTCGAATCGGACGCCTTTGAATCGGGCGCCTTTGATTCGGACGCCGACCACGCCAGGATCAGGAACAACAGCGCCGGCGCGACCGCCGCGCTCTCCTTCGTGAGGTTGCCCAGGAAATAGAGCAGCAGCGCTCCGGCGCCGGCCCACCACCGCCTCGGCCCCCCGTCGAGGAAACGCAGGGCGCAGAGCAGACATCCCAGAACCAGCGTCGCGGCGAGCGTCTCGCCTCGTCCGACGATGCTGGTCACCGCCTCGACGTGTACGGGGTGCACCGCGAAGAGCAGCGCCGCTCCGACGGCGACCGGCGGCGGAGCGAGGCGCAGGATCAGCCGGGCCAGGAGCAGCGTCGCCGCGGCGTGCCACAGGAGATTGACGACGTGGAAGGGAACCGGATCTGCGCCGTGGATCCACCACTGCGCGGCGAAGGAGAGCAGAAGCAGCGGACGGTAAGCCGTGCCGGTGCCGTTCGCGCCTCCGAAATACTGCGTGGTGAAGAGGTCGACGACGCGCTCGGGAGACCGCAGCCGGAAGTTGTCCCGGACGATCGCCTTGTCGTCGTAGGTGAATGCGCCGGTCAGCCCGTTGGCGTAGGCGAGAGCACACGCGCCGAGCAGCAGGAGCGCCCACGGAAGCCGGAGGCGTCTACCGTCGGGGGGCGCACGGCGCCCCCCGAACCCCGCGCGCATCACCGGATCGAGTAGAGCTGGTTGCGGATCCGGCAGCCGGTCGGCGTCATCGCCAGACCGCCGTCGGCGGTCTCCTTGAGGCTCCGGGGCATGGCCTCGCCGATCTTGACCATGGCCTCCACCACTTCGTCCATCGGGATCACGCTCTCCACGCCGGCGAGGGCCGTCTGCGCGCCCGCGAGCGCGAGCATGGCCGTGAAGCCGTTGCGCACGACGCAGGGCACTTCGACGAGACCCGCGACCGGGTCGCAGGCCAGGCCGAGCGTGTTCTGCAGGGTCAGCGCCGCCGCATGCACGCTCATGGCCGGCGTCCCCCCGAGCAGGAAGGCCAGGGCTCCCGCGGCCATCGAGGCGCCGACGCCCTGCTCGGCCTGGCAGCCGCCCGCCGCCCCGGACAACTCCGCCTTGGCCGCCACCAGCGCGCCGAAGCCTCCGGCGACCACGAGCCCCCGGGTCGTTTCGACGTCCGAGAGACCGCGCTCCTCGGAGATCGCGAGCAGCGTGCCCGGGACCATGCCCGCAGCGCCGGCCGTCGGAGCGGCGACGATGATTCCCATGCGCGAATTCTCCTCGAGCACGGCGATCGAGTAGGCGATCGCCCGCGCGATGAGACGGCCCCCGGCGATGTCGCCGTCGCGGGTGAACTCGATGACCTTCTTCGCGTCGCCCCCGACGAGGCCCGAGAAGGATTTCCCTCCCGCGAGACCCCGGCGAACCGAGTCCTTCATGATCGCCCACCGGTCGAGGAACGTCTCGAACACGCGCTCGGCGGACAGGTCGCGCTCCGCCGATTCCTGCTCGAGGAAGATCGCGTCGAGGGGCTTCCCGCTCTCCTCGGCGACGGCCAGCAGATCGGCGAAGGATTCGAGCTGAGGCATGGACAGTCTCCTATGTGATCGGGGCGCCGCCGGCCACGCGATCGAGCACGTGCACGCGGTGGATGCCCGGCATCGCCTTGAGGGCGTCGACGTCGTCCGCGGGGAGACGCGCATCCAGATCGATGCGCATGAACGCCTGTTCCCCTTTTCCCCGGCGCAGAACTTCCATCGACGCGATGTTGATCCCGCGGCGGCCGATGATCTCGGAAGCGCGCATCACGACGCCGGGCCGGTCCTCGTAGAAGAGCAGCAGACAGGGATCCTTGGCCGACAACGCGACGGGAAAGCCGTCGACCTCGCGAATCTCGATCATGCCTCCGCCCGTCGACGCGCCCAGGATCGAGATGGCGCGCGTGGCCCCGCGCAGGTGGATCGCCACGCTGTTCGGGTGGGCCTCGGGCCCCATGTTCTTCGGCTTCAACTGGAACGCGAGGCCCCGTTCCCGTGCTAGATCGAGCGCGTCCTTGATCCGCGCGTCGTCGACCTCGAACCCGAGCGTGCCCGCGACGAGCGCGCGGTCCGTGCCGTGGCCGCGCATTGTCTTGGCGAACGCCGAGTGGAGCTCGAACCGCGCCTCGACGGGCTCCTCCTCGAGCAGCGCGCGGGCCACGCGGGCCAGCCGGCAGGCGCCGGCGGTGTGAGACGACGAGGGGCCCACCATCACGGGACCCACGATGTCGAGGAGCGAGATCACGGGGGGCGAGGATACAGGAGGCCGGAAGCAGGAGGCCGGAGGCCGAAGCCGCCGGTTCCTGCCTCCCGCCTCCCGCCTACGGCCTCCTCGTCTTTTCCTCCACCTTCAGCTCCCGGATCAGGTACAGCAGCGCCTGCCGCGACAGTCCCAGTTCTCTCGCGGCGCGGCTGCGATTCCCTCCGGCACGGTCCAGCGCGTCGGCGATGAGGTCCCGCCGGTGCGCGTCCACGCGGGCGCGATAGCCCCCCCGGGATGCCGCGGCACGGACGGGTCGCACGCACTCCGGCAGCATCTCCAGCGTCACGAACGACGCGGCGTCGCAGAGCGCCACCGCCTGCGCCATGGCGTTCTGCAGCTCGCGCACGTTGCCCGGCCACCCGTGAGACGCGATCGCCGCGGCCGCCTCCGGGGAGAGCGACAGGACGCCCTTCCCGTAGTCGCGGGCGTAGCGCTCGAGAAAGTACCGCGCGAGAAGCAGCGCGTCCCGGCCGCGCTCGCGCAGGGGCGGCAGCCGGATCACGGCGACGTGGAGGCGGTAGAAGAGATCCTCCCGGAAACGCCCGGCCTCGACGTCCCGAGCCAGGTCGCGCGACGTCGCCGAAACGACGCGGACGTCGATCGGACGCGGGTGGTTCTCGCCGACGCGCCTCAGCTCCCGTTCCTGCAGCGCTCGCAAGAGCTTGACCTGCAGGGCCAGGTCGAGATCGCCGATCTCGTCGAAGAAGATCGTCCCGCCGGCCGCCTCCTCGAGCAGTCCCCGGCGCTCCTTCTCCGCTCCGGTAAATGCGCCACGCGCATGACCGAACAACTCGCTTTCGAGGACGCCGCCAGGAATCGCGGCGACGTTCACGGCTGTGAATGGGCCCGCGGAACGGCGCGAGAGGCGATGAATCGCTCGCGCCACGGCTTCTTTTCCCGAGCCCGACTCGCCGAGGATCACGACGGTGACGTCTTGAGGCGCGAATCGGTGCAGCCGGACGTAGGGCTCCTCCATCGCCACGTCCCCGGTCACGATCCCGAGCCGCTTCCACTCGTGGACCCGGCTCGCCGGCGGAGAGCTCGGCGGGTCTGCGCCACCGTCATTCCCATGCAGGCCGTTCCGATACAGGAGCGTCTCGAGAAGCAGCGCGACGGACGCGAGGACTTCGCGCGGCGGCTCCGGATGGAGCGCGATCGAGAAGCGGGCCGCGCCGGCTTCGAGAGGATGCCAGGCGGCGTCCCCCGCCGCAGGGAGGCTCCCGAACGCGAGAACCTCGCGGCCGTGCGAGTCCCGGACCGCGAGACCCTCGAGGCCCAGGCGGCCGAGCGATCCATCGAGAGTCGGCGTGTCCCCCGAGAGAACCGCGAGCACTGCGGCGCGCAGGGGTCGGAGCGAATCGCTCCGAACCTCGGCCGGCGGCGGACCAAAGACGCGCGCGGCGAGCTCGGCGCCCCCGGATTGCCGGAGGCAACGCGCCGCGCGTTCGCGCCAGCGCGCGGGGACCGCCGCGTCCGAGAAGAGCCGCGTCCACCGCACCACCGTCTCGGATGCGGCGTACGGATCGCGCGCGAACATCCCTTCGAGCTCGTCCCAGGCGGCGTGCGGCGGTCCGCCGGAGCTCCGCCAGGCCGCCTCCGCGAGACGCTCCCGGGCGAGTCGCTCCCGGTCGCACCGATCCGACGGCGCCGCCGCGGCAAGCTCCCACGCGGCCACCGCGGCGTCGGGGTCGCCCTCGTAGAGTCGGCGGTCGCCCTCTTCCAGCCACAGCTCGCCGATCTCGAGCCGGTCGGAGACGGCGTCGGCGACACGCCGGGCCTCCGCGTTTTCGCGCGCGGCGTCGGCCAGAAACCCCCGCCGCAGCGCCAACCGGCTCCCGTGGTGCAGCGCGATGAGCAGACGCATGTCGTCCCGCTCCGCCCGTGCGCTCCTCGCGAGCGCCGCGATCTCCGACCTGGCCTCGTCCCAGGCGCATCGGTTCACGAGAATCTCGACCCGGTTGCCCCGCGCGATACGGAGAAGATCCTCGCGTCCGGCGGAGGCCGCCGCCGCGAGCGCGCTCTCGAGGGCCCTCTCGCATTCGGCCATTCGTCCGGAGTGGTACAGCGCGGCGGAGAGATCCAGAGCCAGCGCCGCGCACTCCGCGGGATCCGCCGCCGAAGCCGCCATCGCTTCCTCGAAACGGACGATCGCCCGCGCGTGCTCGCGACGGTCGAGCAGTCCGCGGGCCTCCTGGGAAAGGAATCGCGCGGCGAGCCCGTCGTCCCCCGCGCCGAGGGCGATCGGCCGAACGGACTCGTAGACGGCGGACTCCTCCTCGAGGCGGCCCGCCAGAGCGAACACCCGAGCTCGGGCCAGCGCCGTCTCCACGGCCTCTTCGACGGGGAGGACTCGGCCGAGCCGCTCGGCCTCGTCGAGAAGAGCGATCGCGCAGTCCACGCGACCCTCCCGCGAGAATCCCACGGCGCCGAGACGCAGGGCTCGCACCGATTCGGCGGCCGGCGCTTCGGGATACGTTCTGCGGAACTCCGCCGCCCGCCGCGCCGCCTCGCCCGGTTGACCCTGCATGACCACGATCTCGGCCACGCGCAGCCGGCACCGGCGCCGCAGCCCGGCATCCGCGTCCAGAGCCCGGACGACCCGCTCGAGACGCCCCTTCGCCTCGGCCGGGCGCCCGCCGACGATCTCCCGCTCGGCCTCGATGGCTTCGAGCCAGGCGGGCGTCGGGACGTCCGATGCCCCGAGGCGCGCCGTGAGATGCGCGGCGAGGGAAAACCACGCGACCGCCGGCCGGTGCGGAAATGCGGCCACCCAGCTCTCGGCCTCCCGCAGCGCGGCTCCGGTCCGGCCCTCCTCGAGCAGGCGCTCGATGCGCAGCCCCGGATCGCGCGAAGCGAGTTCTCTTTCGCGCCGTGTCGGGGGCGCAGCCGAGGCCGATGAGGGCACGGCTTCGAAGAGAGCCGGAGGAAGCGGCGCGTCACCCGTGGGGTCGGCCGCGAACGAGGCCCAGAAGCTGCCTCCGAGCACTCGTTTGATGAGCGAGCGCGCTCGATGAGGGTGCGACGACGCGGCTGCCGAGAGCCCCTCGTAGAACCGGACCGAGCCGGCGAGGCTGCCGCAGGGAACCCAGGCCGCTCGCCGCCATTCCGACGGGGAGTCCGGAGCCGGAAGGGCGCCAGGAACGATGATTACCTGGAGATGGCCGTCCCGAGCGAGAGCGAGAGAATGTCTCGCGGCCTCGAACGCGCGGCGCGAAACCGGGTCCCATGTCTCGGGCTCCACGGCGATCCAGCAGGGCGCTCGTCTCGAAGTCGTATTCGCGAGGGACCGCAGGCGGCGGGCCGCGTCCACGGGACCATCGGCCGGAGGGAGGAGGCTCAACGCGCCTCCGGGGGTCAGCGGCGAGCTTCCCGCTTCGAAGAGGCGCGGCGCCCGGCCTCTCAGGATCGCCCGGGCTTTCTCGGCGAGGGCCCGCGCACGAGGGCTGCGCAGGGCTTCGGACGCGAAGCCCAGGCAGCGCTCGCGCGCCGTCGCCGCCTGCGCCGCGGCGAGCTCCGGAAAGGCGCGGAGGACTGACGCGACCCAGTGCTCGGGTCGTTTCCACGTCGCTTCGGAAGCCTCGAGGGCCGCGGCGAGGTTTCGGGCGCTTTCCGGAGAAAGCCGGCCGCTCTCTCCCGCGAACAGGCGCCGGAGCACGGCACGGAGCGCCTCGGGCGATGGCGCGTCCGCGCCGGCCGGTGCGCGGACGGACGCCGGCGTGCGCGTCAGCCAGAATCGGGCCGCGCCGCCATCACCGTCCCAGGCGGCGTGCTCGAAGTCCTCGAGCGACAGCGGGAATCCGCGCGCGCCGAAGAAGGCCGCGGACGCCGCGGCCTGCAGGAGCAGCGCCGCTCGCATGGGCCTTGGAATTCGAGCGGCCGAAAGCGGGCGACCGCCGCCCGGCAGCGGCGAGCGCCGCACGAGAAGCTCGTCTCCGACGGGATCCTCGCAAAATGCGAAGTCCTCTACCGGAAGGAGCGTCTCGTGCTCGAGCGCCGCGAATTCGAGCCATCTCTCGCGGCAGAGAGCGATGCGGAATCTCTCGGGGGCGTCGGCGGCACGCGGCGTCGGCACGAAATCATGTCGCCTTCTGCTTTCTTATTGTCGCGACCGTGTCTCGTTCGACGCTCAACGCTCAACGCTCAACGCTCAACGCTTAACGGATGCAGAGCCGTTCGAGGTCCCGAAAGAATGACGGGTACGACTTCGACACGCACGCGGGATTCTCGACGAGGAGCGAAGGGAGTTTCAGGGCGAGGATCGCGGCCGCCATGGCCATGCGGTGATCCCGATGCGTCGGCAGCCGGACCGGCTTCGGCCTCGGGGAGGCCGGCCCGGCGACGACCAGGGAGTCGCCCTCCGCCACGGTGTGCGCTCCCGCCGACGTCAGGATCTCCGCCAGCGCGCCGACGCGGTCGCTCTCTTTGAACCGCAGGTGGCCCACGCCGTCGAAGCGGCTCCGGCCTTCGGCGAACGCCGCCACGGCGGCGAGCGCAGGCACGGCGTCCGGAAAGTCGGTCGCGCGGACGGAGACCGGCCTCGGGGCCCGTCCCGGAGCCGACGCTTCGATGCCCTCCATCGATCCGGAGAGGGCGAGGCCCATCGATTCGAGCACCGGCAGGGCGCGTGCATCCGCGTCGGCCGACGGCCACCGCAGACCGGTGAGCCGTACCCGGCCGCCGACGGCGGTGACCGCCGCGAGCAGCGGGACGGCGGACGAGTAGTCTCCCGGCACGTCGTATCTCGACGCGAGTGCGGACCCGCGGCGGATACGAATCGCACCGTCGTCCTCGGTCACATCGTGCCCCAGGTCGCGCAGCGTCTGGACCGTCATGCCCACGTACGGCGCCGAAGCCACGGCGCCGGAGGCCCGCACGGTGAGGCCGCCCTCGACCGCGAGCGCCGCGAGCAAGAGCGCCGAGAAGAACTGGCTCGACTGTGAGGCGTCGACGGTGATCGTTCCGGAGGCGAGCGATCCGCCTTCGATCGAGAGCGGGAGACATCCTTCCTGGCCGGCGTACTCCAACCGCGCTCCGGCGCTGCGGAGCGCTTCGACGAGCTCGCCGATCGGACGCTCGCGCAGCCGGGCGGATCCGGTGAGAGCGAAGCGCCCCGGGACGGCGGCGGCGGCGGCGGCGAGGAAGCGGGCCGCGGTCCCGGAATCGCCCGCGTCGAGAGCCGCCGTTGCTCCGGTCGGGCCGGAAAGCGGACCGCGGACCGCCAGGCCTCCGCGGACCTCCGTGATCGTCGCTCCCATCGCCGCGAGGCAGCGCCGCAGCGCCGCCGTGTCGTCGCTGTCGAGAGGGCCCGCGATCTCGAGAGCCTCCGAGCTCAACGCCCCGGCCACGAGGGCGCGATTCGTGGCGCTTTTCGACGGGGGGACGCGCAGCTCCCCCGCCATCTCCCGCGCCGGCGGAATCGCGAGGTAGTCCGTCATGCCGCGGCGAATGCCCGAGCTAGAGAGAGACGAGCGACGTGGATCCGTCGTCCGCGATCTCCATCCAGCGCCGCTCTTCGACGAAGGCCGGGAGGATCTCGACGCGGCCGCCGTCGACGCGCTCGCTCCAGGACTTGTGGAAGTGGCCGAGAAGCAGGACGTCGATCCCCGAGCGGAACCGGCGCGCCGCGAAGTCGCGAATCATCTCCACCGGAAGCCGCGACTTGTGCTTGAAGTTGGAGCGATACAGGCGCGCCTCCACCTTCCAGACCAGACGGTTGCCGGCGTCTTTCGGGACGACGCCGATGGCGGCGCGCGAAAGCGGGTTCTTCGAGAGGAAGCGCCAGAAGCGGTACGGGATGTCCTTCTCGTTCAGGAGGTCGCCATGCGTCGCGAGAAAGCGGACGCCGCCGGCCTCGAAGACCTCTTCTTCGCAGACTTGGCCGAAGTCCTTCTCGACGTAGCTCCCGCGCAGGAAGAAGTCGCGATTGCCCTCGACGTAGGTCACGGGGACGCCGCCGGCCGCCAGCCGCCGGACCGTCTCGAGGAAGCGGGCGATCGCCGGAGTTTCGAATTTCGGGTGGGCGATGAAGAAATGGAATATGTCGCCGAGCAGCGTGATGCGGCTCACTCCCCGCCGTCGAGCGGCCTCGAGGGCCTCGAGAAACGGCCCTTCGTCGCCCGGGCGGCGCCCGACGTGACAATCCGCGAACACGGCGCGCATCGTCCCTAAAGATACCGCGGTGCGAAATGACGCCCCGCGACCGCCGCGGAATGCCTTAAGCTCGTTGGTTCCCAAATCTCGAGGCGGACGAAGAACCTTGAACACCCGGCTCATCGCGGCGGCTCTCCTTTGGACGGCAGTGCTCCCCGCGCGCGCGGTCTCGCGGGTCGTCGAGCCTGCGAGTGCTCCGCGCGCCGACGCTTCCGTTCTCGCCGCGCTCCGCCGGGGCGACGCGACGCTCGACGTTCTCGTCGGGGTTCGCGAGCCCGCGGCTCTGCGCGAGCGCCTTCCGCGGCGCGACGCGGAGACCCGCCTCGAGGCTCAGCAGCGGATCGTCGCCGCGATGCGCCCCGGAACCGTGCGTCTGCGCCGCCAGTACGCCGGCTTCTCCGCCTTCGCGGCGCGCGCGACGAGGGCGTCCGTCCTCGCGCTCGCGAGCCGTTCCGACGTCGCCTGGGTCACGCTCGACGCGGTCCGTTACGCCTCGGATACGGAGCCTCAGGCCGCTCAGCGGCTCATCCGATCGAGCGAGGCCAACGCACGCGGATTCGACGGATCCGGTCAGACGATCGCCATTCTCGACACCGGGGCCGATTACAACGCTCCCGGCCTCGGCGGCGCGGCGTTTCCGAACGCGAAGGTGGTCGGCGGCGCCGACCTCGGCGATGACGACGCGGACCCCATGGACTGCGAGGGCCACGGCACGTCCGTGGCGTCGGTCGCGGCCGGCCCCGCCGGAGTCGCGCCCGCGGCCCGGATCGTTGCGCTGAAGATCTCCCCCACCACGAACTGCGGAACGGCCCAGGACTCCGACATCCTCGCCGCAATGGACTGGGTGCTCGCCCATCGCGAGGAGTTCGACATCGGTACCGTCAATCTCTCCTTCGGCTCGACGCCCTTCGACGGACTGAACCACGGCTACTGCGATGCGGACATTCCGCAGTACGCGGCGGCGGTCGAGGCTCTGAACGCCGCTGGCGTCGTGCTGACGGCGGCGGCCGGCAATGAAGGCGTCACGAACGCCATCTCGGCGCCGGCCTGCCTCTCCGGGGCGCTGGGGGTCGGCGCGGTCTATCCCGATTTGTTCACGTCGGTCTCCTGGGGCGACGGGGGAAGCGTGTTCTGCGGGGATCACTCGGTCGGGCCCGATTCGATCGTGTGCTTCTCCAACTCGGCTTCGAGCCTCGCCCTCCTCGCCCCCGGCGCCTTCTGGAACGTCGAGACGCTCGGCGGCGCCGCCGAAGCGTTCCACGGAACCTCGGCCGCGGCGCCTGCCGTCGCCGGCGCCGCGGCGCTCCTGCGTCAGGCGCGGCCGGGCCTGTCTCCTTCGGCGGTCGCGAGTCTCCTGCGTGCGACGGGCCGGCCCGTCTCCGACGAGCGCAATGGCGTTCTCGCGCCGCGCGTCGACGTGCTCGCGGCGATCGACCTTTCCGACGAGGCCTTCGGCGCGTTCGACGGGACGCCTGTGGCTTTGCCCGACGGCACGTCCGCGCCCGTGACGGCCACGGCCACCATCTCGGGCTTCTCCGGCAACCTCGCGAGCGTCGCGGCGGTGGTCGAGATCGAGCACGACGACCCCCGGCAGATCGTGGCGACGCTCGTCGGCCCGGACGGCACCCGCGTCCGCCTCCACGATCGGACCGGATCGCCCGGCCGGCCCATCAACGCCATCTACGGACGCACGCTCGAGGCCGCCCAGTCGCTCAAGGACTTCGAGGGAAAGCTCGCGAACGGGACCTGGACGCTCGAGGTGACCGACGAGGTCCCCGGTGTGCAGGGCCGCATCCGCAAGTTCGCCGTCCGGCTGACGGCGGGTCAGCCCGCCGTGGCGATCCCGAAAAACCCCGCGGCTCGAGTCCTTCCCGTCGTCGGGCGGGTGCAGGGAACGAAGTTCTTTCTGTCCGACGCACGGGTGTTCAACCCGGGCGACGCACCCAACACCCTGTCGCTCTTCTACGTTCCGCAGGGCGCGAGCGGCGCGCAGGCGGTCCGGGCCACGCGCACGGTCGCACCCGGGGAGATCCTCGCCCTCGACGACGTGATCGGCTCCGAGTTCGGATACGACCAGTCGATCGGCCAGATCACGGTGACCGGCTCCCACCCGGGCTTCCTCGCGACGAGCCGCGCGTACACCCGCGGGGGCAATGGCACCTTCGGCATTTTCGTTCCCTCTTTCGACACCTCCCAGGCGATCGGGCCCGGCGAGACCGCGACGGCCAACGGCCTCTTCAAGGGCCAGACTCGGCACACCAACGCCGGCTTCACGGAGGTCTCGGGCTCCGCCGCCACCGTCCGCATGGACCTCTACGGCTTTGACGGCATCCTCCTCGCCTCGGCCACGCGCGGGGCGCCGCCCAACGGCAGCGTCCTCGTGACCGACATCGTCACGGACCGCGGCCTCGGCGCCACGCCCAACTTCCGCATCGACTACACCGTCGTCAGCTCGGGCGGCCGCGTCGTGCCGTACGCGACCGTCGTCGACGACACCACCGGCGACGGGGTGTTCGCAGCAGCGGAGCGCGTGCCTCTCTCGTCCGAGGACATCGTGATCGCCCAGGCCTCGCATGCCACCGGGGCGAACTCGGACTTTTTCCGTACGGACCTGTACGTCACGAACGTCTCGGGCTCGCCGGCGACGTTCACGATGACGCTCCTGCCCCGCGTGGTCCACGGGACTCCGCCGGGCCCCGCGACCGTCACTCTCGCCGCAGGCCAGACTCTCGAAGCGTCCGATGTCCTGCCGTGGTACTTCGGAATCGGAGATCCGGCTGCGGCGGGTGTGCGGATCCACCCGGCGGGCCCGGCGCGCCTCCGCGTCTCCAGCCGGACGTACGTCGAGAAGTTCGGCGGAACGTTCGGGTTCTCGATACCCGGGGTCCCGGTCTCCCGCGCCATCGGGGCGGGAGAGGGCTTCGCCACGATCCTGCAGCTCGACCAGAGCTCCGCGGCCCATGGATTCCGCTCCAACGTCGGCTTCGCCGAGATCTCGGGCGAGAATGCGGTCGTGCTCATCGAAGTGCTGGGCAGCGAGGGATCGAATCCGATCCGCGCGCGATTCACACGCCCCGTCGCCGGAGGGCAGTCGGTGCAGTTCCCCCTCAGCGACTTTTTGACGTCGGCCGGCGGGCGAAACCTGTGCGTTCGCGTGAGCGTCGAGAGCGGCGCCGGCCGGATCCTCGCCTACGGCGTTTCGATCGACAACATCTCGGGAGACGCGATCTACATCCCCGCCGAAACCATAGAATAAGAGGGATGTCTCCGGATCCGACCCGGCCCTCGGGCGTCCTGAAGCCCTGGCAACGCCGCCTCTATGGGCTTCTCCTCATCCCCCTCGGACTGATCGCGGCGAACTCCATCTTCATCGCGGCGTTCACCCGCGACACGGCGTTCTTCTACGCGATGCTGCTCCTGCATCTCACGCTGGGCCTGCTCATCGCCGTCCCCTTCTTCGTCTTCGCCGTGACCCACGCCAAACGGATGATCCGGATGTGGAACAAGCGCGCGAAGTACGCGGGCCTCGCGATCTTCACGCTGGCGATCGTCTGCGTGTCGACCGGCGTCTTCATGATCTTCCGCGGCGCGACGCTCGCCAACCGCGCGATCTGGGTCGCCCACGTCGCGTCGGTACCGCTGGCTCTCGTGGCTTTCATCCTCCACCGCCGGGCCCACACCCACCGCCTCCAGTTCCGCCGGCTCTACGCCTGGGGCGGCGCGGTCGCCCTCTTCCTGGCGGCGATGGCGGTCCTCGCCCGGCTCGAGAGACCGCCCCGGCGCATCGTCAACGTCAACGGCGATACGGTCTTCTACCCCTCGTCCTCGGAGACGTTCGACCAGGGCCTGCTCGACGGGAAGAAGCTCGCGGCCAACGAGTACTGCAAGAGTTGCCACCCCGACTCGTTCCATCAGTGGGAACGGTCCGCGCACCGCTTTTCCTCGTTCAACAACCCGTTCTATCGAAAGAGCGTGGAGCTCATGGCGGATCAGGTCGGCCGCGAGAGGACGAAGTGGTGCTCGGGATGCCACGACCCGGTCGTCCTCTTCACGGGGCAGATGGGTGCGGCGACTCAGGCCGCGTTCTCCTACGACTCCTGGGAAGCGCAGCAGGGGCTGACCTGCATGTCCTGCCACTCGATCGCCGAGGTCAAGGACACGAGCGGCAATGGGGCCTACGTCATCGAGGAGTCGAAGCAGTATCCGTTCGCTTTCTCCGACAACGCGGCGCTCACCGCCGTCAACCGGCTGCTCATCCGCATGGAGCCCTCGCTCCACCGCAAGACGTTCATGAAACCCTTCATGCGGACGCCCGAGTTCTGCTCCACGTGCCACAAGGTCGCGCTGATTCCGGCCCTGAACGGTTACCGCTGGCTCCGCGGCCAGAATCATTACGACACCTGGTACGACTCGGGCGTCTCGGGGCGCGCGGTCCGGTCGTTCTACGATCCGCCCAGGGCCAAAGCCTGCCGCGACTGCCACCTGCCCGACTTCAAGTCCACCGAGTTCGGCAACAAGAACGGCTACCTCCACGATCACCTCTTTCCGGCCGCAAACACGGCCCTGCCCTTCATCCGCCAGGACGCCGCGACGCAGAAGCGGACCGAAGACTTCCTGAAGGACAAGGTGCTGACGGTGGACCTGTTCGCCGTGCGGCGCGAGAACGGCGAGCTCGTCGTGCTCGGCGAGACGCCGCCCGGACTCGCCGTCCGGCCCGGCGAGACCCTCGACGTCGAGGTCGTCGTGCGCACGCGTGGCATCGGGCATCCCTATACGAACGGCACCGCCGACTCGAATGAGACCTGGGTCTCGCTCGAGGCCGAGGCGGATGGACGCGGCTTCTTCGCGAGCGGCGTTCTCGATGAGACCGGGCGCCTCGACGCGGGCGCCGACCGGCTATGGACGCTCGTGATCGACGAGAACGGCGGCCACATGGATCGCCGCCAGCCACAGGACATCCGCGTGCCGCTCTACAACAACGCGATCGGGCCGGGCGCCGCGCGCGTCGTCCACTACCGGATGACGGTCCCGAAGGACGCGAAGGGATCGGTGACCCTGTCTGCGGGGACGCACTACCGCAAATTCACGCGCGACTACACGACGTTCTCTCTCGGGGCGGCGCATCCGTCGTTGCCCGTGACGACACTGGCCAGCGACGCAGTCACGCTCGCGGTCGGACGGCCTCCCGCGTCCGGTCTCGCGACTTCGGCCCCGCGCGGCAACCCCGATCCCCTCTGGCTGCGCTGGAACGACTACGGCATCGGCCTCTTCCTGCA
>Ga0207643_10000956_pt1 | contig 17331 bp, 17 predicted proteins | sample KBSMisM62_FD_184313 | JGI IMG/M metagenome (GOLD analysis project Ga0207643, IMG submission 184313) | Miscanthus rhizosphere microbial communities from Kellogg Biological Station, Michigan, USA - KBS Miscanthus M6-2 (SPAdes) (version 2) | ecosystem: Host-associated > Plants > Roots >...
CAGAGTCACGACTCTCACCCCTTTGAACGAACACAGCATCCCGATAGAGCGACGTCCGCGCATTCGTCGGGGCAGTCGCGCGGGTCCACGTACGTCGTAGTACGAAGTACGGAGTAGTACGGCACTGCCCTCCTAGATAGTACGGCAGCGCCTTGCTAGCCCCCCGAGACGATCCCGCGAAGGTACCGCTCCGGCGCCGCGAGAAACTCGCGAACCAGCTTCACACTCTCGAGATCCGAGTACTCGACCGACCTCACCGGGACCTCGTCGAACGACACGATCCGCGCGCCCGGATACGCCAGTAGTAGCGGTGAGTGCGTCGCGATGACGAACTGGGCGTCCTCCGCCACCATGTCGGCGATCATCGCCATCAGCCCGAGCTGGCTCTGGGGGCTCAGCGGGGCCTCGGGCTCGTCCAGCAGATAGAGCCCGCCGGGGACGAATCGGGAGCGGAACAGGTGCAGGAAGCTCTGCCCGTGCGAGTTGGCGTCGAGGTCCACCCCGTATCGCGTCTCGAGCGCCCCGAGCGAGGCCCGAACCGGGCCAGACGCCAGCCCCTTCGCGTACGCCGAACGCTCGGCGTACTCCAGCTCGATCTCGGCCAGCCGCGCCTGGAGCTCGGCACGCATTACGGCCAGCCGCTTGGTGAAGCCGAAGAAGTCCTCGGCGCGGAGGAAGAACCCCCGCTTCGTGCGCCGGCTCCACACGAGCTGGAGGGCGTCGCCCAGCTCCCGCTGTGCCGCGAGCGTCCCGTCGGCCTGCACATCGTCGCTGCCGACGGCCGGCAGCCGCGCGGCCGCCGCGATCGCTTCCAGCACGGTCGACTTCCCCGAGCCGTTCTCGCCCACGAAGAAGGAGACCGGGGCGGCGAGGTCGAGCGCCACGAGCGAGCGGATCGCCGGGACGCTGAACGGGAACCGTCCCTCGTCACCCCCACCGCGCCGTCGGACGCTGCGAAGGAAGGGGCCTTTCCCAAGCGGACCGGAGCCGGACCGGGTATTCTGAGTGGAGACGGAGCGCTTGGGCACGTGTAATCCTGTCTGCCCGTCCTCGTTCGCCGCAATCCACCGCGGAACGTCCTCACCCGCGAACGCCCCCATGCTTCCTTCCCGCGACGAAACACTCGCGCTCGTCCACGAGTACACCGCCAGCGACTCGCTGCGGAAGCACATGCTCTCCGTCGAGGCCGCGATGCGCGCCTATGCCCTGCGGTTCGGTGAGGATCCCGAGCGCTGGGGACTCACGGGCCTCGTGCACGACTTCGACTACGAGCGCTTCCCCAACGAGGCCCATTCGCCGACCGAGGAGCACCCCGCCGAAGGAGTGCGAATCCTCCGTGCGCGCGGCTGGCCCGAGGACATCCTCGAGGCCATCCTCGGGCACGGCAACTACACGGGGGTGCCGAGGGTGACCCGGCTGGCCAAGACCCTGTATGCCGTCGACGAGCTCACGGGGCTCGTCACGGCCACCGCGCTCGTGCGCCCGTCCCGGAGCGTCCACGAGGTCGACGCGCGCTCGGTCCGCAAGAAGATGAAGGACAAGGCATTCGCCCGTGGGGTCAACCGGGAGGAGGTGATCGCCGGCGCAGCCGACCTCGGAGTCGACCTGGACGAGCACATCGACTTCGTGATCGGGGCCATGCGAGGCTGCGCCGAATCGCTGGGGCTCGCCGGGACGCCGGTCACCGGCTGAGGGGTCAACAGTCCGCTCTCGCCCCCCGTAGAAGCAATGTCGTCACTCAGCCATGCCCATGCTCGCTACCACGACGCTGGAGACTCCGTCAATGTCCGCTCCGATTGACGGGGCGCCGACGGAGCGTGCGATCGTGATCGCGGCTCAACATGGGTCGGACGAGGCGTTCTCCGCGCTCGTGCGGCTGCACCAGCGGCGGGCCTACAGTGTCGTCCGCGCGATCGTGCTGTCGCACGAGGATGCGGAGGACGCGGTGCAGGAAGGCTTCCTTCACGCGCACCGCGCGCTCGACCGGTTTCGTCCCGACCAGCCATTCGGGGCGTGGCTGTACCGGATCATGGCGAACGCCGCGCTCGATCTCGTCCGCCGGCGGAAGGTTCGCGATGCCGACGAGCTGCCCGACAACATCGCGCTTCCCTTCCGCGACCCCGCGGAGTCCGGCGAGCTGCGCGAGCGCCTCAAGGAAGCGCTGCTGCATCTCACTGACCGGCAGCGCGCCGTGATCGTCCTGCACGACGTGGAAGGCTTCACCCATGGGGAGATCGGGCGCACGCTCGGTATTCCCGAAGGCACCGCCCGTTCCGATCTTCATCACGCCCGCGCCACCCTCCGCCGGCTTCTGCAGAACATCAGGAGTACCTCATGACCGATCATCGTTGGACGCCGAGCGAATACGAGGTGACCGAGTCGCTGCGCGCGCATTACGCCGCCCCGAGCGACCCGGGATACTGGTCCGCGCTTGAGGCACGCATCCTCGCCCATGTTGCCCGTGGCGCACACGCCGAGCGATGGTGGTCCGCACTCGCCGAGATGGCCCGGCCGGCGCTCGCCGCCGCGGCCATCCTCGTGCTCGTCGCGGGCGCGGCGGTCGTCCACACCCAGCGGCTCGAGGCGCGCAACGCCTACGCGAGCGTCATCTCCGCAGCGCCACCGTCGGTCGAGACGGCGGCGCGGACCTCGTCCGTCGCCGATGGCGACGCGACGCTCGACTACATGCTGTCGCATTGAGACCATCCATGGAGCGACCCAAGCAACAGGCTCTCGCCTTCCTCCTCGGCGCCCTCCTCGTCGGCGGCGTGCTCGGCTTCTCGGCCGACCGCGTCTTCCGCCAGGAGCAGCTCACGCCCGCGCAGCGGCGGGCGCAGTTCTACGAGGACATCGGCATCACCGTCCAGCAGCGTCCGGTCCTGGATTCGCTGCTCGACGACCGGAACTGCCGGATGGACAGCGTCGTGAAGACCATCCAGCCCGCGCTGGATTCCATCAAGGCGGCCTCGCGGCTGCGGATGGATCGCCTGCTCACCCCCGATCAGCACGCTCGCCTCGAGGCGCGCCGCAAGGACGACCAGGCCCGCCACGCCGCCGATCGCCAACGCCAGAAGCCCCCCTGCGGTAAGTAGCCATGATGCCCACCACACTTTTCAGGAGCGCGCTCGCGCTCCTTCTCGCGCCCGCCCTCCTGCGCGCGCAGGCCCCCGACACGCTCGCGGCGCGTCCCATCCCGCTGAAGGAGGCGGTCGCGCTCGCCCAGCAGAACGGCCTCACCGCCGTGCAGGCGCGCGGGCAGGTGCGCAACGCCGAATCGAGCTCGCGCGCCGCGCGCGCGGCGCTGTTTCCGAGCCTCAACTTCACGATGGGCCAGGTCAACCAGTCCGGCGATCGCTTCGATTCGCAGGGTAGGTTGGTGCCCTACCTCGCGCCGCAGCCGTGGAGCTACAGCACCGGCTTCTCGTCCACGCTCAACCTGTTCGACGGCGGTCGCCGCCTCGGTGAGATCCGGCGCACGCGCTACGAGATCGGCGCCTCCGAGGCGAACGAGGTGAGCGAACGGTTCAACATCGCGCTGCAGGTGAAGACGCAGTACTACAGCATCCTTGCCGCGCGCGAGTCGGAGGCCGCGGCACGCGCGCAGATCGAGCAGGCGGAGGAGCAGATGAAGGCGTCCATCGCCCGCACCCGGGCGGGGGTCGCCACGCTGTCCGATTCGCTCCGCTCGCTCGTGGCGGTGGGCAACGCACAGCTCGCGCTCATCACGGCGCGCAACAACCTCCGCGTCGCCAGCGCCGCGCTCACGCGGCTCGTCGGGTCGTCCACCCCGATCACGGCGCAGCCGTCGGACACGCTCGACCTCGCGCTCACGCCGATCGACAGCGCGGCGCTCGTTGGTCTGCTCGACAAGGGGCCCGGCGTGCGCGAGTCGGAGGCGCAGCGGGAGTCGGCGCGTGCCGCCCTTCGGACCGCGCGGACGCCATACCTCCCGACGATCGATCTCACCTTCCAGCGATCGGGCAACGGCTTCGACAAATTCTACGGCGTCGGAAACCAGTCGCTGGCGTACACGAACAACGTCAGCCTCCGCCTCGCGTATCCGCTGTTCAACAACTATCAGCGCGAGGACGCGCTCAACAAGGCGCGGGTGCAGGCCGAGATCGCCGACGCGACCGTGCGCGACACGCGACTCGGCGCGGAACAGACGTTCGTCCAGCAGATCGCCGCGCTCCGCACGGCACAGCAGCGCATCGCGCTGCAGCAGGTCTCGGTGACCGCGGCGGTCGAGGACCTGCGCGTCCAGCGGCAGCGGTACACCCTCGGCGCCTCCACGCTGCTCGACGTGCTCAGCTCCCAGAGCACGCTCGATGCAGCACGGTTGGCTCTCATCCAGGCTCGCCAGGACTTCCGCGTCGCCCGAGCGCAGCTCGAGTCGCTCGTCGGCCAGGAGCTCCAGTGACCTCCTCTCATCCGTTCCCCGTGCGCAAGCTCACGACTCTCGCGGTTCTGCTGATCGTCGCCGGCTGCGGCGGCAAGAACGACAAGGCGCTCCCGATCTCGACGCAGGCCGTCCAGCGTCGTGACATCGTGATCGACGCCTCCGCCACCGGCGTCGTCGAGCCGATCAACATCGTCGAGGTGAAGTCGAAGGCGGGCGGCCAGATCGTGAAGATGCCCGTCGAGACGGGCACGCAGGTGAAGCCGGGCGACCTGCTGGTGCAGATCGAGACGCGGGACGTGCAGAACCAGTACGACCAGGCGGCCGCCGCGCTGTCGGCGGCCCAGTCGCGGCTCGAGGTCGCCAGTGCGGCCAAGCGCCGCGCCGACGAGCTGTTCAAGGGCCGCATCATCACCGCCTCCGAGCACGAGACGGCGCAGCTGGACTTCGCCAACGCACAGTCGGCGCTCGTCGCGGCGCGCACCTCGCTCGACATCAACAAGCAGCGGCTCGAGGACGCCACCGTGCGGGCGCCCGTCGCGGGGACGGTCATCGAGAAGACCGTCTCGCTCGGCACCGTCATCACGTCGGCCACCGGCGCCTTCGGCGGCGGCACGACGCTGCTCAAGATGGCCGACCTCGGATCGGTGCGCATTCGCGCCCTGTTCAACGAGACCGACATCGGGCAGGTGCAGCCCGGTCAATCGGCGACCGTCATCGTGGACGCCTATCCGGACCGGCGCTTCACCGGCACGGTCGAGAAGATCGAGCCCCAGGCGGTCGTGCAGCAGAACGTGACGATGTTCCCCGTGCTGGTCACGCTGGCGAACCTCGAGGGACTGCTCAAGCCGGGGATGAACGGCGAGACGAGCGTGCTGGTGGATCAGCGCACGAACGTGCTGGCGGTGCCGAACGACGCGGTGCGCAACCCGCGTGAGGCCGCGGCGACCGCGCCGATGCTCGGGCTCGACGCCGACTCCGTGCGCGCGGCCGTGGCGACGCAGATGGCGTCGCTCGGCGGCCGCGGCGGCCAGCGCCAGGGCGGTGACGCTCCGGCGGGCGGCCTGACGCAGACGTCGCGCGGCGAGGTCGCGCTCTCGCAGCAGGGCGCGCAGGGCGGCGGCCCGGGAGGCCAGGGCTTCCAGATGCCCGACGTGACCGACGCGCAGTGCGCCGCCGTCACCGCGGCGATGGCGAAGAAGCCGGCCGAGGCCGCGAAGCTGGATGCGCTGCGTCAGAAGATGATGAGCGGCGAGCTCGATCGCGACGCGATGCGCGCCCAGAGCCAGGCGATCTACACCGCGCTCGGGGTGGACGCGCGCATCGCCGGCGCGTGCCGCCGGCGTGCCTTCCAGGGCGGCGCGGCCGGCGCGGCCGGCGCCGGCGGCGCTCCGAGCGGTGCCGCGGCGGCCGGACAGCAGCGCGGCGCGGGCAACGCCGCCGCGCCGGCCGGTGCGCAGGCAGGCGCGCGAGGTGGATTCGCTGGCGCCGGGTTGCAGGGCGGCGGTCAGCCTCGCGGCACGCGCCGCCGGCCCGGGCTCGTGTTCGTGAAGAAGGGTGAGACGTTCGAGCCGCGCCTAGTCTTGCTCGGCGCGAGCAACTTCGACTACACCGAGGTCGTCTCCGGCGTCACCGAAGGCGAGCAGGTCGCGATGCTGGCGGCGGCGGCGCTCCAGGCGCAGCGGCAGCAGAACCAGGATCGCATTCGCCAGCAGACCGGCGTGCCTGGGATGAACCAGCAGGGCGGCGGCGGAGGTGGCGGCGGCGCCGGTGGTGCTGGTGGCGCTGGTGGTGGTCGCGCCGGTGCTGGTGGTGCCGCCGGCGGTGGTGGCGGCGGCGGCGGCGGCGGACGCGGTCCGTGATCGCTCGTCGCACTCCAACGGGAGACTTCCATGCTCATCGGTGAGATCATCCGCGTCGCGCTCGGCGCTCTGCGGGCCAACAAGCTTCGGTCGCTGCTCACGATGCTCGGCATCGTGATCGGCGTCGCCGCCGTGATCGCCGTCGTCGCGCTCGGCACCGGCGCGCAGAGTGCGGTGAAGGACCGCATCAGCTCACTCGGCACGACGCTGCTCACCGTCATGCCGGGCCAGCAGCGCGGCATGGGGGTCAGCTTCGATCAGTCGATGAAGCTGACGATGGACGACGCCGCGGCGATCGAGGAGCGCTCGACGAGCATCACCGCCGTGCAGCCCGAGATGACGTCGCGCCTGCAGGTGCAGTATCTGAATCAGAACACCAACACGTCGGTCGTCGGCACTACGTCGAACTACCTCGAAGTGCGCAAGTACCAGCTCGAAGCCGGCCGCATGTTCTCGCGCACGGAGGACGAGGGACGTCAGCGCGTCGCCGTGCTCGGGCCCACCGTGCTCGAGACGCTCGGCATCAACTCGCCCGACGCGATCATCGGCGAGGCCGTGCGCATCCGCGGCATCCAGTTCACCGTGATCGGCGTGTTGAAGTCGAAGGGTCAGTCGACGCCGTTCGGGAATCCGGACGACCAGGTGCTCGTGCCGATCACCACCGGCCGCTTCCGTCTCTTCGGTAGCGATCGGCTCCGGTCGATCAGCGTGCTCGCCGAGTCCGAGGCCAAGATCCCCGACGCGATGGCGGACATCCAGCGCGTCATTCGCCGCGAGCATCGCGTCCCGCAGGGGCGGCCGGACGACTTCATGATCCGCAGTCAGGCCGACTTCCTCAACACGCTCGGCGAGACGACGCAGGTGTTCACCTACCTGCTCAGCGGGATCGCGGCGGTGTCGCTGCTGGTCGGCGGCATCGGGATCATGAACATCATGCTCGTCTCCGTCACCGAGCGCACGCGCGAGATCGGCATCCGCAAGGCGCTCGGCGCGACGAGATCGAACATCCTGCTGCAGTTCCTCATCGAGGCCGTCGTGCTCTGCCTGCTGGGAGGTCTCATCGGCGCGCTGGTCGGCAGCGGAGGTGCCACGGCGATGAGCAAGTTCTTCCAGTGGAACACGATCATCTCGGGCGGCGCGATCGCCGCGGCGTTCGTGTTCTCCGCCGTCGTCGGCGTGGTGTTCGGCGTCTGGCCCGCGCGCCGCGCGGCGGGGCTGGATCCGATCGTGGCGTTGAGGTACGAGTAGCGCGCCGGTGCGCATGGCGCGTTGCGCTGAAACGAAACGGCCTCGGGATGATTGAATCCCGAGGCCGTTTTCCTTCTCGCTACTCCACGGCTTCAACGTTCAGCCGGGAGCGCCCTCACCCTGCGCCGCCATCCGGATCGTGCCGATCGACTCACCGCGTGTTGGTCGCGGTCACGGCCGGCTTCTTCTCTTCCTTGCCCAGATAGTACGCTGCCGCGAAGCGCCATTCCGTCTTCGCCACTCGCGACGGTTCGTCGAAGGTGTCTCCGGAGGACGCCTTGTACGAGCGGTTGCCGTTGAATGGGTTGTGGGTGCCCATGGAATTCCACTCGACGCGGCCGAACAGCTGTGGAATGAGACGGACCTGCACTCCGATGTTCGCCGTGATGCCCACGTTGAACTGCTGCGAGCCGCCCGGGGTGATCAGCGTCGGTCCCTCGGTACCGAGCGACGACCACACGCCGGCGATGCCGGCACCGGCGTACGGCGCGACCAGCGAGCGCGAGCCCACGAAGTAGTGCACGATGTCGAGCGCGGCGACGTTGCTCTTCAGCTTTCCGAGATCGCCGGAATCCAGCAACTCGGATCCTGATCCGCTGAAGTCCTTGAACTGCATGTTCGTGTTCGTGTACGTCCAACCGAGGCGCACGCCGAGCTGATCGCTGATGTCGAAGCCGGCCCCGAGCCCCCAACCGAGCTGGCGCTCGCCGCGCAGGGCCCGTTCGCCCGCCGGCACGTTCTGCATCAGAAACGTTCCGTAGCGGCTGGTTTCAAGGTTGCCTGAGAAGCTCCAACGCGATGCTTCGGTCATGTGGTCGACCATGTCGGTCACATACGCGTCGTTCGTCGTATTCGTCGTATTCTGCGCGCCCACGGGCGATGCCACCGCCACGCCGCAGGCAAGCACGAGCATTCGGGTACCGAGACGCACGAGGTTGTCTCCGGTTGAAGATGGATGGAGGGTACCAGCCGCCCATCGATCTCCACATTGGACCAACGCAAGCGAACATTTGTTAGGCGACCCCATCGGTGTGTTACGGTATTCCCAACACCTTCACCCCTGCCCCCCGCGCAACGTCCATCGCGGCGACGATCTCGCCGTACTTCAGTTTTCCGCTCCCCTTCACGAACAGCACCTTCTCCGGGCGCTCGTCGTAGATCGCGTGGAGACGGGCTGCGAGCAGATCATGCGGAATGCGTGATCCGTTGATCGCGTACTGTCCGGCCGCGTCGAGCTCCAGCACGATCGATGGCTGATCACCGAAGGTGCGTACGCTCCTGTCGGGCAGCTGCACGTCGATCGACTTTCGCATGCTCGGGATCGCCGCCATGAAGATGATCAGCAGCACGAGCAGCACGTCGATCATGGGCGTGACGTTGATCTCCTTCGTGAGCGCTGGTGCGACGCGCAACGTGCGTGAGGCATCGTCCATGGCGCTCACCGTACCAGCGTGAAATCGAACGGCAGCTGCACGAGCGTGCGCACCTTCTGGCCGCCGACCTCACCGGGGGAGAACCGATAGCGCGGCAGCACGGCGCGCACCGACTGCGCGAACAGCGGGTCGCTCTCCTCGACCACGCGCAGGCCGCTCATCTCGGCGCGGCCGAGCGTGTCGACGACGAACTGCACGGACACGCGTCCATGTGCGCCGCGCTCCCGCAACGCGGTCGGAAAGACCGGCAGGGGCGGAGTGCCGAGGATGTGCGGCGGGCGGTCGACGTAGCTCTCCTCGAGCACACCATCGAGAGGTCCGCCGAGTCCGCGTCCGTCGGTGGCACGGTTTCCCGTCGAGACACCGCGTGAGAATTCCGTCGCGTCCGTGATCGGCGCGGCGGAGAGGTCGACCGGCGGTATTCCAGGCGGGACGGACTCGACTCGCGGCAGCATCGGCGTTGGCGCGATCGGATGGACTGCACGCGAAGGTGTCGCGTCACCCCTCGGAGTGTCGGGCCTCGGTTGGACCGGAATTCGGAAGATCGGCGGGTCCTTCGGGAAATCGGCGATGCGCGCGTCGACCGGTTTCGGCCTCATGCCGACCGTGACGAGACCGGCGATGATCGCCCCGTGTACCAGCACGCTCGTCAGCGTGCCGCCCATCCGCTTCGTGCGAGCTGCCTTCGACTCCAGCAGGACGTTGAGCATTGTTCCTCTCCGTGTAGTGGTCGTGGTGACGACTGCACGGCGAGATTACCACCTCAGCCTTAAGCCCTCGTGACGTGCGGATTAGCGATCGCACAGCTCGCCATGAGCTTCTCCTGAATCCCGCATGACGGATCCCTGTGCGCTGGATGACGGAACGATGAAAGGGGGCGGGCGCCCCGATTGGCGCCCGCCCCCTCTCGGATCAGTTGTCTGGAAGAATCAGGTGTCGCGGTCGATGTCTTCCTCGGCCTCGCCGATCTTCCGCTGCGCCTTCCCCTCCATCTCGCGAGCCTTCCCCTTGATCTGCTCGCTGGTGTCTCCGGTCAGGCCGCCGGCCGCGTTGCGGACCTTACCGCCGACTTCCTTGGCCGCACCCTTGACCTGGTTCTCGAGCCCGTCCGTTCCGAGATCGTCTGCCATGATTGCAAATCCTCGTTGAATGGAAGGTCGTGCTGGGGACCATTGGGAAAGCAAGCGATGTGCCGGGTTCCGCCGCCGACGATTCGGCCTGAGCTGGCCAGAGCCAGCTCGGCAGCACCCCTTTTTCGTGGATCGAGGGCTCTGCGCTCCTCTTGCCAAAGATACAACTCAAGATATATCTTGTTGCCAACGATATATCTCGCTGCCCGGCAGCGGAGGTGCTCCATGTTCGGCTACGACTGCTTCGACCGTCCCTTCTTCGGCCACGTCCCGCCTGGCGTGCGCGGGAAGTGGGGCTGGGACGCCAGCTTCATGAGTGGGTTCTTCGGCGCCGAGGGACGCCCGCGCGGGCGCTGGCGCGGCGGACGGATGTTCGAGCAGGGCGACCTGCGCTACGTCGTCCTCCGGCTCCTCGAGGAAAAGCCCCGCCACGGCTACGAGATCATCAAGGCGCTGGAGGAGAAGTTCGGCGGGGCCTACGCCCCGAGTCCGGGGGCGGTTTACCCCACCCTCCAGCTGCTCGAGGACCTTGGCTACACCCGCATCGTTCCCGGCGACGAAGGGAAGAAGGTCTACGAGATCACCGACGCCGGTCGTGCCCATCTGGCCGAGAATCAGACCACCGTCGACAACATCTTCGATCGCATCAGCAAGCTCGTCGGACACTTTCTCGACGAGCCGATGACCGAGGTCCACGCCGCGTTCCGCAGCGTCGGGCGCGCCACCTACAGCCGCGCGACGGGGGCGGCGCACGACACGGAGCTGCTCAAGAAGGTCGCCGAGATTCTCGAGCGCGCCGCCAAGGAGATCGACGGCCTCCCGCGCTGAGGCGGCGGCGTCGGACGCTGCCGTAACGCGTTCCACGACGTACCTTTGTGAAGGGCCGAGGGAGATCGCTCCCTCGGCCCTTCCGTACGTCTCACCGCGTAAATGTCGGCCCACACGCTCACGACGACAGAGCTCGACCACGAGGCCCAGCACCCACCGGCAACGGGAAGGCGCCTCGCGCTGCTCACCCTCACCGCGCTGGGCGTCGTCTACGGCGACATCGGGACCAGTCCCCTGTACGCCCTCCGCGAGTGCTTCAAGGCGGAGTACGGGATCGCCCCCACGCACGACAACGTCGTCGGCGTCCTCTCGCTGATCCTCTGGTCGCTGATCCTCGTCGTCAGCGTCAAGTACATCGCATTCGTTCTGCGGGCCGACAATCGCGGCGAGGGCGGGATCCTCTCGCTGCTCGCGCTGTTGCTGCAGCAGCAGCGCCGTGTCGGCGAGCAGAGGAAGCGGTTCGCGCTGGTCGCGGCCGGCCTGTTCGGCGCGGCGCTCCTCGCCGGCGAGGGAGTCATCACCCCGGCCATCTCGGTGCTCGGCGCGGTCGAGGGGCTCGAAGTCGGCAGCCCGGCGCTCGCGCACCTCGTCGTCCCGATCACGGTCGTGATCCTGTTCGCGCTCTTCATGATCCAGCGCTTCGGCACGGCGCGGGTGGGGGCGACGTTCGGACCGATCATGCTCGTCTGGTTCGTGACGATCGGCGTGCTCGGCGCCCGGTCCATCGCGCAGACGCCGTCCGTGCTGCTGGCGATCAATCCCTGGTTCGCGCTCCTCTTCTTCCTCAACCACGGGATCGCCGGCTTCCTGACTCTCGGCGCCGTCGTCCTCTGCATCACCGGCTGCGAGGCGCTCTACGCCGACATGGGCCACTTCGGCAAGCGCCCGATTCGCCTCGCCTGGTTCATCGCCGCGCTGCCGATGTTGATGCTCAACTACTTCGGGCAGGGCGCACTCGTATTGCGCGACAACGCGGCGGCCACGAATCCGTTCTACCTGCTCGCGCCGCCGAGCTTCCAGTGGCCGCTGCTCATCATCGCCACTCTGGCGGCGATCGTCGCATCCCAGGCGCTGATCTCCGGCGCGTATTCGCTGACGCAGCAGAGCATCCAGCTCGGCTACTCGCCGCGCATGCAGATCGTGCACACCTCCGAAAAGGTGGCGGGGCAGATCTACGTCCCGGAGATCAACAAGGCGCTCATGGTGGGGTGTCTGGTGCTCGTGCTCGCTTTCCGCAGCTCGAGCGCTCTCAGCGCGGCGTACGGCATCGCCGTCACCGGAGCGATGTCGATCACCTCCCTGCTCTTCGGCGTCGTCGCGCGCACGCGGTGGGGATGGTCCAAGCTCCAGATCGGTGCGCTCGTCGGCGGCTTCCTGCTGATCGATCTCTCCTTCCTGAGCGCGAACGTCGTGAAGCTCCTGCACGGCGGCTGGGTTCCGCTGGCGCTCGCCATCGGCATCTACCTGCTGATGAGCACCTGGAAGCGAGGCCGCATGCAGCTCGGCGCGATCCAGGAAGCGGGCGCGCTTCCGCTCGACCTCTTTCTGCACGGGCTCGCGCGCAACCCGCCCGTGCGCGTGAAGGGGACGGCGGTGTTCATGACGTCGAGCGCCGAGGGCGTTCCGGTCGTGCTCCTGCACCATCTCAAGCACAACAAGGTGCTGCACGAGACGGTGGTGATCCTCAGCGTCACGACGCGCGGCGTCCCCGAGGTGCCCGCCGAGCGCGGGCTCACGCTGGAGAAGCTCGGTCACGGCTTCGTCCGCGTCGTCGCCACGTTCGGGTTCATGCAGACGCCGAACATTCCCGAGGTGCTCGCGCGCGCCGCGGCCCAGGGCGTGCCGATCCCGCCGATGGACACGTCGTACTACCTCGGCCGCGAGCGGTTGGTGCTGACTGGACACGCAAAGATGCATCGGTGGCGCAAGCAGCTCTTCGCGCTCATGTCGCGGAACGCGCGCTCGGCCACGGAGTTCTTCCAGATCCCGCCAAACCGCGTCGTCGAGCTGGGCGCTCAGATCGAGTTCTGAGCGCGGACCTCCATCGGAGCGCATCCCCATGTGGAGCAGCCGTCCGTCGGTCTGGCGATTCCTTCCCTTCGTCGCTCTGCTCGCGTGCAGCGGCTCCGACGAGGGTCCGCCCGCGTTTCGTGGTCCGGGGCTGAAGGTCGCCCCCCTCGAGGTGAATCAGCAGGCGGCGGTGAACGCCGTCGTCGTGAATGCGGCGTTCAATCCCGATCCCTCGCTGTCCTTATTGCTCGACCCCGTATATCTGCCGCGCAGCGAGGGCGTTTCGGGAGGAACCCCCGTCGCACCGGCGCTGATCGCGCGCATGCGCCAGCAGGGCACCATCCGGGGCACGTGTCAGCCCTCGCGTGACAGCACGCGAACCGTGCCGCTGTGTCCGGCCGCGCTGCCGGGCTACGTGATCCGCTACTCCGAGATCCTCGGGCTCGGAGGCGGCACCGACTCGCTGCAGGTGTATCTCGCCGCGACTCGCTACCGGCACGAACCGAAGGCACCCGCCGAACTGCTCTCGTTCGAGCGCGCCTATCGCGTCGGACGTGTGCGCAACGGGTGGCGCGTGCTCAGTGAGGCGCGGATCCCGAAGCGCTGAGCGGCATCACTGCCGCAGCCAGGCCCGCATCTGGGAGCCCGAGAGCGGTGCCGACAGGTAGTGTCCCTGGGCGAAGTCGCAGCCGAGCGTGCGCAGCGTCTCGAGCTGCTCATGCCGCTCCACTCCCTCCGCCGTGACGTCCAGCGCCAGCTCGTGCGCGAGCCGGATGATCGCGCTCACGATCGTGCGCTGCCGCGCATTGCAGTCGATGCGCCTGATGAGCGCTCGGTCGATCTTGAGCCCGTCGACCGGCAGGTCCTGCAGATAGCCGAGCGACGAATAGCCAGTGCCGAAATCGTCGATCCAGACGCGGAATCCGGCATCGCGCAGCTCGCGAAGCGCCCGCAGCGGCGCATCGCCCCTCCCCAGCTCGAGCTCCTCCGTCATCTCGAACACGACGGAGCGAGGCGAGGCGCCGACCGAAGCGAGCGCCGACAACGCATGCGGAAGGAAGTTCGGGTCGGCCAGCTGATGCGGGCTGACGTTGACCGTGATGGACGTGCCGACGCCGAGCTCGGTGTGCCACTCGACGGCCTGTCGGGCAACCTCGCGGACGGACCACCGCCCGACCTCGTCGAGCATGCCAGCGCGATCGAGCTCGCCGAGAAACGCGGAGGGCGGGAGGCAGCCGCGCTCGGGGTGCTCCCACCTGATCAGCGCCTCGAGCGACGACAGCTCGCCGGTCGCGCAGCGGAGGATCGGCTGGTAGTGCATGCGGAGCTCGCCGCGGTCGATCGCGTTCCTCAGCTCGGCGTCGACGCGGAGTTGCTCGATCGTCGCCTCGCGCGTTTCCGCATCGAACCGCGCCCAGCGCGCCGCGCCGGCGTCCCTGGCGCGGCGCGCATCCGCCATCGCCTCGCGGATCACATCGTCGGCGAGCGTGTGATGCGGCCGAACGAGCGCGACGCCGATGGATGCGGTGAGGGTGATGTGCCGGTCCGGCAGCGTGTACGGCGCGGTGACGAGATGGTGAATCAGCTCAGCCACACGCCACGCGCTGCCGCCGTCTCCATCGCACGCGATGAGCACGTGAAACTCCTCGACACCGAAGCGCGCCATCGAATCGTTCGGCCCGAGGCACTCGCGGACGCGCTGGCCGGCCGTGCGCACCAGCCGGCTTGCGGCCACTGCGCCGAAGCTCGCCTGGACGCGGGTGATGCCGTCGAGCTCGAGCCTGAGGAGCGCGTAGATTGTGCGCGCCTCGGATCTGGACTCCTGCAGCGCCTGCTCGAGTCGGGCTACGAGCTGCTCCTGCTCCAGGCGCTGGGAGGAGGGTCGCTGCCCGGGCTGGCCTCCTTTGAGTCGATGCAGCGGCAACTACGAATACGGAGATGGGGATGACGGCGCGACCACTGCTCGCTCGTGGATGGGACGAAAGGGAGTCTACCGGTCCCCGAGCGGCGAATCCAATACTTCGTCGGTTGTGTTCCCATGCCTGCTCCCGCGTGCCGTGATCGGGCGGAAGCCTTGGCCGGAACCCGCGAAGGGAGGCCACGCCGTGGAGCTGCGGCACCTGCGTTACTTCGTCGCCGTCGCCGAAGAGGCGACGTTCGTCGCCGCCGCGCGGAGGCTCGGCGTGGCGCAGCCCGCCCTGACCCGACAGGTACACGCCCTCGAGAAGGAGCTCGACGTCGAGCTGCTCGAGCGCACGCCCCGTGGGACACGGCTGAGGCCGGCCGGCGACGCGATGTTTGCCGCGGCGCGCCATCTCCTGCGCGAGGTGGACGCGTCGGTGGAGCGCGCCAGAGGAGCAGGCCTCGGCGTCGTGGGACGGTGTGTCGTCTGTGCCGGCGTGCGGGCGCTGGGCTCCGGACTGATCGCCCGCATCGTCATGCGAGTGCGGGCGCGCTATCCCGGCATCGAGCTCGGGATCATCGAGGGGGCACTCGACCGCCAGATGCAGGCATTGCTGGACGGCGACGCCGACATCGGCATCGGCGTGCCCGCGCCGCCCGAGATTCCCGAGCTGCTCTCCGACACGGTCGACTACGACATCTTCGACTCGGTCGCGATCTCCGCTCGGCATCCCCTCGCGCGGTGCTCCCAGCTTCGGCTCGCGGATCTCGCCGGCGAGACGTTCATCGGCTATCGCTCCGAAGTCGCGGGTGAGTTCACGCGAGCGACCCGCGCCGAGTTCGCGCGGAAGCACTTCACGCCGGCTGCGATTCGCGAGTACGATGACGTGTTCAGTGTCTCCTCGGCCGTCGAGGCCGGCCAGGGATGGACACTGCTTCACCGCGACGGTGCGTCGCTGCTCGTTCGGGGCGTCACGCTCGTGCCGCTGACCGATCTCCGCATCCCCCTCCCTCACGCCATCACCCGGCGCGCCGACGAACGCCGTCCCATCGTCCTGAACGTCGTGGAGGTGATGCGCGCCCTCATGCAGGAGGAGGCCGGGGCGCAGGATGGACGCGAGCCGTCGTCCGCCCTCGCTCCGCCTCCGAAGTTTGAGGCGGCCGCGCCGGCGACGACCGTGGTGCCCTCCTCGGCGATCGAGCTGCGCCATCTCCGCTACCTCGGCGCCGTCGTCGAAGCCGGAAGCTTCGGCCGGGCCGCCGAGCAGCTCGGGATCACGCAACCGGCGCTATCGCGCCAGGTGGCGTACCTCGAGCGCGTCGTTGGGACGCCATTGCTCGAGCGCGCGGCGCGTGGCGTGACGGTCACGCCCGCTGGCGAATCGTTGGTCCAAAGCGCCCGCCGCATCATCGAGGAAGTGGAGACGCTCGCGCAGGAGGTGCAGCGCGCACGGCGCGGCGCGATCGCGCGCTGCGTGGTCGGCACGCTGCCGACCACGCTGTCCCGGCGGATGGTGACGACGCTGCTGCGCGACTACGCGAAAGAGACCCCTGAGCTCGAGCTCATCCTCCAGGAGATCCCGACTCCGGAGCAACCAGAGGCGCTGCGCGCCGGCCGCATCGACATCGGCATCTGCCATCCCAGCCCGCTGAGCATCGCCGAGGAGCGCGGAATCGACCGGTCACGCCTCGCGGTCGACACGATGAACTGCGCGCTGGTGGCGGATTCGACGCCGCTCGCGACTCGCAGCTCGGTCTCGATCCACGAGCTCCAGGACGTCCCGTTCGTCTTCCCCGAGCGGAGCTTCCAACCGGAGCTCTACGACATGCTGTTCGGGCAGTTCGAGCGACTCGGATTCCTCCCCCGAGTGGACGACACCTATGGGGGACTTCGCACGATCTGGCAGCTCGTCGCGAGTGGGCATGGCTGGGCGATGGGCTTCATGTCGCAGTGCGACGATCCCCCGCCCGGCACGACGGCGGTGCCGATCGATGAGCTGTCGATCCCGTGGGGCCTGGATCTCCTGCTCCGCGAAGACGAATCGAGCTCACTGATCCTCGACGTCGCCGACCGATTGCACGGAATCGGGAGATCGACGGAGCAATAGTTCGCGCGCCATCCGAGCCCGGTCGTGCAAGGCATGGGTTCTACGCCTACGAAGTATTGGTACGGTGTGGAGGCCTCCGGGTAATCTCCACCCGTATGAGCCTTCGAACGCGCGTTCTACTGATCGATGATTCCCCGACCTCGCTCGTCTGGCAGCTGGTACTGCTGCAGGAGGAGCAGTACGACACGCTCACCGCGAACACCACCGGAGAGGGAGTCCGGATCGCGAAGATGGAGCGCCCCGACCTCGTGATCCTCGATGCGACGACGCGGTACGCCGACGTCCTCGCCGCAGCGACCGAGCTTCGCGCCGACCAGGCGACTGCTCACATCCCGATCCTCATCGTCGTCGGCAGCGGGAGAGGCCGCGCCGCGAGTGATTTCGGGCCCGTCTCCGACGACCAGATCGACA
>Ga0207643_10000957_pt1 | contig 17324 bp, 14 predicted proteins | sample KBSMisM62_FD_184313 | JGI IMG/M metagenome (GOLD analysis project Ga0207643, IMG submission 184313) | Miscanthus rhizosphere microbial communities from Kellogg Biological Station, Michigan, USA - KBS Miscanthus M6-2 (SPAdes) (version 2) | ecosystem: Host-associated > Plants > Roots >...
GATCTTGCTAATGTGAAGATTCTGGTGGTTGAGGATGAGCTTGATGCGTTGGATCTGTTGACGATTGACCTCACGGCGCACGGCGCGAAGGTGCGGGGCGCGTCGTCGGCGAGAGAAGCACTCGATCTGCTTAGCTCGGACAAGTTTGACCTGTTGATCAGCGACATCGGAATGGCAGACACCGATGGCTACAATTTCATCAGGCAAGTGCGCGAAAAAGGCGAACACATCCCGGCGATCGCGCTCACCGCCTACGCGCGCACACAAGATCGCCTACGCGCCATCGCCGCGGGCTACAACACGCACGTCGCCAAGCCAGTCGAGATCAAAGAACTGGTTACGGTAGTGAAGTGTCTCACCGGTAAGATCGGTAGGAAATAGGTCCTATAAGTCCTATAGGACTTATTAAAAATCCTGTAGAATCACAAGCCTGTGAAGCGCTGCGCCTGGGCCACCACTCCGTTGTCAATCGCCTACCACGATGAAGAGTGGGGCGTGCCGGTTCACGACGACACGCGTCTCTTTGAGTTTCTGATTCTCGAAGGAGCTCAGGCCGGGCTCAGCTGGGAAACTATTCTTCGCAAGCGTGACAACTATCGCGCCGCTTTCGACGGTTTCGATCCGAAGAAAGTCGCCAAATACGACGAGCGCAAGGTCGCGGCGCTGTTGCAGAACGACGGCATCATTCGCAATCGTCTCAAGATCAATTCCGCGATCGGCAACGCAAAATCCTTTCTTGCAGTTCAACGGGAGTTTGGCAGTTTCGATGATTACGTCTGGCGCTTTGTGAATAACAAACCACTGAAACGAAAGCCCGGTCAACCGCTTGCTGCGCGTACCGAGCTCTCAGACGCGCTCAGCAAAGACCTGCTCAAACGCGGCTTCAAATTCGTAGGCTCGACGATCTGCTATTCTTTTATGCAGGCCGTGGGAATGGTCAACGATCACGATTCAACCTGCTATCGCTACCGCGGATTAACGCGGAAATAAAACACGGATCTTTACGGAGGTTCATTTTGAAACTTAAATTACCTTTGTTAACGGCTATCGCTATTCTCGCGCTGGCATCGCAAATATTCGCGCAGAATCCACAAGCAGCACTCGCCACACTTCCCGAAGCAGACGCGCTGATCTACGTCAGCCCGCAACGCATTCTCAACGAAGCCGCGCCACGCGTAATGGATCCGGCGGAACTGACGAAGGCACGAGCCGCATTCGCGGATATGAAGAAGTCCGCCGGTGTCGATCCGTCTACCATCGAGTATCTCGTGATCGCGGTGCGCTTTCACAAACCCGCCGCTGATTTGAGTTTCGTTGCGCCGGACATCATGGCGGTAGTCGGCGGTGACTTTAGTTCGGATTCGTTGATGACGCTCGGACAACTTTATCTTCAGGACAAAGTTCGCGTTGAGAAGTACGGATCGAAGTCGATAACGTTGATGAAGATCGATCCGATAGCGGCGCAGGCGGAGAAGAACCCGATACTCAAACCGCTGGCCGAGATCGGCGCCGTGCCTCTCAATGCAAACTCTTTAGCGATCGGCAACCTGCGTTATCTCAAATCCGCTATCGATGCTGCTGAAGGAGGAAACGGCCGGATCAGTCCCGCGTCGCTCGAATCATTATTCCGCGATCCGAACGCGCTCATCGCTGCGTCAGGCGCGCCACTCGCCTCGTTCGCGAAGAGTTTCGGCTTCATGGGACTCGAAAACACGACTCGCGAGTCGCGCTGCGATACGCCTTTTGGCAACTTCTACGCAGCGGTTACAATGACCGGAACAAATTTCACACTGCGCGGTGCAATGAACGCCGACAATCCCGACACGGCGAAGATTATCAACAATCTGCTTTCGGGATTGATGCAACAGGGTATCAGCTCTATTCCTGACAAGAACGCGCAAACGATTTTGAAGGCGCTCAAGATGTTTGCGAGAGAGAACGAAATCGTTTGGGAAGCCGACATCCCTGAAAAGACTGTGGCCGACTTCATTCGCTCGCAGTCAACGCCGAAGAAAGACGAGCAGGCGACATCTTCTGCCCCTGCCAAGCGCCCGGTGCGGAAGAAACGAACCAGGAAACAGTAAACAAGGAGAATCGAACCGATGCGAAAGTCAATTTTCTTGCCCCTCATGGCGTTTTCACTGTTGTTAATCGCAATACTAACCGTGACTTCTTTCGACATTGCGATAACGTCGTCTGCGCAAAACGCAAACAGCTCCGTTACCACCAACAAAAACGGCAATCAGAACGATAGCCGCTCGATTCAATCGGGCGCAGGCGCGCCACAACAGGACTTCTCGAAGAATACGTGGGAACTTCCTGAAGATGCTGACAAAACGAAGAATCCCGTCGCCTCGTCGGCTGAATCGATCGAAAAAGGCAAAGCGCTCTATCTCGAACGAACCAAAGGCAACTGCATCTTCTGTCACGGCGAGACTGGCGCAGGTAACGAAGCAAACTTCCCGAAATTGCGACGAAAGCCGGCAGATCTCACGAATAAGGAACGCATGGATAAAATGACGGACGGCGAGCTCTTCTGGAAGATCTCAAAAGGCATCAACGGGATCATGCCCGCGGGTGAGAAGCGCATGAACGAGGAAGAGCGCTGGCACGTGGTGAATTACATCCGCACGCTCGCGAAAGCCAAAGAATAAAGGGTTCACGCAAAGCGGGGGCAAGCCCCTCTTCCTGACTTGTTCTTTTTTCTTGAGCGTCCTACCCGAGAACAAGTCAGGAAGAGGGGCTTGCCCCCGCTTTGCGTGAAATTAAAAGAAGCGCTCGCTGTACTCCCGGATCTCCTTCAGCGACTCGTCCGCCAGGATTCTGAACACCTTCACCTCGCAGCCCGCGGGTATGCGCGGCGCCATCAGCGAGTCAGTGATCACAAACGCCGCGGAACGCAATCCCTTCTCCCAATTGCGTTCGCGCGCGTCTCGAAAACTCAACGCATCCGCATCGAGTCCCGCCGCGACGAGCATCGTTCTCGCCCACTTCAAGAACTCCGGCCAACGAGAAACGATCGCAACCAGCGACTCAGGCGAGGGCCTGGTCTGCCCGCTCAATCTTTCCACGATCGAAGCCGAGTGCAGCACAAGCAGATCCGTCTCCGGCTTGATGCAATCCGCAAACTGGTCCATGTGTCCATACAAAACCAACGGCGCTGCTCCAATCAATGCGCCGTCAACGTCCTCAGGACCAGTTCCCTTTACTTTTACTTTCGTAACACTCGAGATCTCAGCCACCAGGATCTCACGCAACTCCGCATCGGGCTCGAGTACCAGAAAGTGATCCGGACGCTGCACTGACAAGGAGCGCTCTAGCCCCATGCGAATGTCTGCCAGCGAGTATCCTTCTTCACGAAGGTTTCTGAAGAAACGTGCGATGAGTTGTTCGAGCGCGAGCCCTTGCTCGAGGGTCTCGTCGTTTCGCGCGCGAACGAAAACACCGCTTCCCTTTCGAAACTCGACCCAACCTCGTCGCGCCAGTTCGCGATACGCGGAGCTGACGGTATTGGCGTGTATGTCGTAGCGTCGCGCAAGGTCGCGCGTGCTCGGCAAACGCTGGGCTTCCTTGAGATCGTTGCTGACAATGCCGAGAACGATCTGCGTCACTAACTGCTCGCGAATCGGGACTTCACTGTTTTTAGAAATCCACAGGCGCATATTAGGATCCACAGATTACACAGATGGATTTGTAGAATCTGTGTAATCTGTGGATTATAGAGGATCAATGGACAAGGAAGCTGCAATAACTGAGCCATCATATCTCGCGCTGTTAGATCAGGGCCTGCTCGAAAAGCGAGTGGAAGAGCTGGAAAGCCTGCTGGAGCGCTGCACCGTCTGCCCGCGCGACTGCCTGAACAACCGTCTCAACAACGAGATCGCCGCGTGCTATTCGGGTCGACTGCCGATCGTTTCGTCGTACACGCCGCATTTCGGTGAAGAGCCGCCACTGGTCGGAACGAAAGGCGCGGGGAACGTCTTTTTCGGCAACTGTAACCTGCGTTGTGTTTATTGTCAGAACTACCAGATCTCGCAAACACACAAACAACAGCTTAAGAATGAGGTCACGCACGAGCGTCTCGCCGAGATGCTTCTGGAGCTACAGTCGCGCGGCTGCCATAACATCAATTTCGTTTCGCCGACGCACTTCGTGCCGCAGATGGCGCGAGCAATCCTGATCGGGGCGCGACAGGGATTGCGTGTGCCGGTCGTCTACAACACCAACGCCTACGACTCGGTTGAGGTGCTGCGTTTACTCGATCGCATCGTCGACGTTTACCTGCCGGATCTCAAATACGCCGACGACGAATCCGGCTATTTGTATTCGAAAGTGAGTGGCTACAAGGAGTTTTCGCGCGCGGCATTGCGTGAGATGTACCGGCAAACGGGTGACGAGCTCGTGTTTGATGAGAATGGATTGTTGAAGCGTGGTTTGGTGGTGCGTCTGCTGGTGTTGCCGAACGATATCGGCAGCATCAGTGAATCGATCGAGTGGATCAGGGATGAATTGAGCCCGCGTATCGCGATTTCACTGATGGCCCAATATTATCCGACACACCAGGCTGAGACTAATAAACGCTACATCCTGCTTTCGCGACGAATCAGAGAATCGGAATGGATGAAGGCGACTGCGGCACTCGAAACGTTAGACATGACCGAAGGATGGGTACAGGAGTTCGACGGCGCTTCTTATTACTACCGCCCCGATTTCAACGACGCCGAGACACCATTCAGAGACATCCGCGACTTCGAATAACATCCGTGCTCTTCATCCGTGTTCATCCGCGGCCTCGTACCTAACAGCCGGACTTCCAGCAGGATAGAACACACCTAACAACCGCAACTCGCCCACTCCGGTATTCTCAACACAGTGAACTTGCCTTCTCGGCAGATAAACACACGATCCCGGACCAATCGGAGTGTTACTCTCCCCGGCCCACATCCGCCCCTCGCCGCGAAGAATGAATAGCACCTCTTCGTACTCATGAAAATGATCCGGCGCGCGACCCGGCGGAATCGATCCGACAAACTGCGTCACCTGCGCGTCAATCAAAACTCGATACCAACGATCGCCAGTCGGCAAAGCCCTCTGGTCGGAGAGCCTGACAATGGTAGGTGGCTGATTACGTGCGTCTAATTTCTCTGCCGGACACTGCGAACTCACAAACCGCACGACACCGGCGTTCTCAACACGCAGTTCTTGTTGTGGTTGAAGATAAACGCCAGTCTCAGGTCCGAGTTCGTAAGCAGTGCCATCGATGACAACAGTGCAACTCCCCTCCAACAGGTACAGCACTTCATCGCATTCGTCATTGCACCAAACGGGTGACGTCCCCGGATCAAACTCGAGTATGCGCAACGAGATCGCATCCGCGCCGCTTTCCTTCCCGATGTGATTCCAGACCTTCACCGATTGGAAAACTCGAGGCGAGCCTTCGCCCATCGTCGAGACTCGGCAACCTCCTTCCAAAGCAACCGCCATCGACAAAGCTCCTATGATTTTAAGTGGTGCGTAGTGTGTTCAGTGATCGAGGGGGCTTGCAGTCTCGGCGCCGGCGCTGGAGCGAGTTCGTTGGTCAGGTTATTGGGCGCCGGCGTTTCGTAAGGAATCCGGGCATCGAGCACCTGTTGCGACAACGCATCATAAGCATCGCCGGGGAGTTGTTTCTTCGGCACAGTGAACAGTAGTCCGTTTATGATTACGCCGATGCCGACGAGAAAGGTTACGAGAGCAGGCGTGACGAAAGGAAAAATGTCGACCTTGTCCATCGCCATTAGAATCACGACGATCGACGCGCCCAATCCGATGGCCGCGGTGATCACGCCGGCGCGAATCCGGCGCAAGCGTCGCTCCTCCGGCGATTCGAGAAACTTCTCGAAGTGGGGCAAAACATCTTCCGCAACTTTTTTTAGATCTTTCGCGGTGCCCATCTGCCGAATCTTGTCGGCGACCGCCAAGCCGATGTGTTCGCGTGCAGAAACTGCCGACTGCGTGATCGCGTCGGGACTCTCGAGCGAGTTGCGGACGATGCGCAAATCCGTGCCGCAAGCGCGGCAGAATTGACTCAATTGCCTTTCTTCAGAACCGCAGGACGGGCAGTACATGTCGGGGGATTATACGGCAAGAGGATGGTGAAGTTCCCGCGAACAGAAAGGTCCTATAGGACATATAGGACCTATTTTGTTAAGATCCGCCAATCTCCCAGAGGTAAATGCTCATGAAAAAAATAATTGTGCTGACCCTGGCCCTGGGGTTGTTTTCTTTTTCGGCATGGCCGGTTTTTGCTCAAGATCAGCCAGCCGCGCAACCCTCAGCTGAAGAACTCGAAAAACAAAAGGCCGAACGAGAGAAGAACGCCTATCGTCTGCTCGATCAGGTGATCGACGAAGCCCAGTCGCTGCGACTCACGGAGAATCGTGTTCGCGTGCAGATCGGCGCCGCCGATATGCTCTGGGACCAGAATCAGGCGCGTGCCCGTTCACTCTTTGCGATGGCGGCGGAGGGCGTTGCTGAGATGGGACGCAGCCAGGCTTCGGCAATCGACCGCCGTGTCCAATCCATCAACGAGGGCAATGGTTTTGCCTATCAGGGCGGGGTCCAGGTCGGGCCGCCGCCGAATATGCGGTCTTTTCAGTTAAGACAAGAATTGGTGATGACTGCGGCGCGACACGACGCGGCACTCGCATACCAGATGCTCGCCGCCACCAAGCCTCCCGCAAATTTGCAACCTACTGCCGAGCAGCGCGGACCGCGCGCAAACATGACCTCTGATGAAAACCTTGAACAACAGTTGCTCGGTCGTATTGCTGCTCTCGATCCAAAACTCGCGGCCCAGAACGCGGAACAAATGATTGACAAGGGCCAGCTTCCACCCACGCTCGCGGATGTGATTAACCAACTCCGAAGACAGGACCCGGCGGCCGCTGATAAGCTCACTGACAAGACTCTCAAAAAAATTCAAGCAACAAATCTCCTGAGCAACACTGAAGTCACTGGATTGGTGCAAACGCTTCTCCGGCTCGGACCACGCACGGCCGGTGATACTTCAACGGCGCCGGCGTCTTCGAAACCAACATCCGGACGGCCCCCGGTCCTGGAACAAGCAGCTTATGTTGACTTGCTGTCAGCCGTTGTCGAGGCCGCTTTGAAGGCGACGCCAGGAAGTCAGAATCGCGTCGTAACCGCGCAGCGCGGACGAGCGGGCGTTGGTCCGGGTCGACAACCTGCTACTCCACAACCGCCGACCGATGCACAAATCGAACAGAACAATGCGCGCCGCATGCTCGCGATCTCGCAGATGCTAATGCCAATGGTCGATCAGTATCTGCCGGCGAAAGCACAAGCACTGCGGCAGAAGTTGTCGGAGCTCGGCATGCCTGTGAGCCTGGCACAAACCTTAAACTCCAATCAGGGCGGCGAGCCAACCACCGATGCTCTGATTCAGGCTGCGGCCAATGCGCCTCAGCAGATGCAATCCCGTCTTTATCAGCAAGCCGCTTACAAGGCGCTCGAAGAAGGCGACCCCGAGCGCGCGCGTCAGATCGCCAACGACCACCTGCAACCCAATGTTCGCGACAACGTGATGAAGCAGATCGATTTTCGTGAACTGGCAAAGAAAGCCGAAGGCGCTCGCATTGAAGACGTCAGACAAGCAGTGGCACGGTTGCAGACAGAGAACGAGAAGATCGATCTCCTGATACAAGTAGCGAACGAGGCTCAAAAAACCGACCAGAAACTGGCGCTTCAGTTGTTGGAAGATGCAAGACAGATCGCAAATCGCCGGGCGACGGCTTACCAGCATTTTGAGCAACAACTAAGAGTCGCCCGCGCTTACGCAGGTATCGATCCGGCGCGCAGTTTTGAAATTCTGGAACCGGGCATCGTTCAGCTAAACGAATTGCTCGCAGCGGCAGCGGTGTTGAGTGGTTTTGAAATCAACATGTTCCGCGACGGTGAAATGGCGATTCAAGGTGGAAATGGATTGACCAACATGGTGAATCGATTCGGCCAGGAACTGGCGCAGCTCGCGAAGAGCGATTTCGAGCGTTCGGAGACACTGGCAGGAAGATTTCAGTTTGCGGAGGCGAGAATCATGACGCGTCTCGCGATCGTCCAGGGGATCCTGCGCGAAAGGCCCGCTGCGTCGCGAAACATTACCGCGAGTCGTGATTAGCCACAGATTACACAGATTATCCAAATCAATCCGTGTAATCTGTGGATAGGATAACGAGCCAGGGAAGTTATGAAGGATAAATCACCAAACGATTCCGGTGAGCCGGATGAGAATCCCATGCCGTTGCCGCCCGACTCGAATCCACACCCCCAGGCTCCGGTTCGTGAACCCGATCAGCCACCACCAATCGTAGACCCGTCTACGCCAGAACCTACAAGACTGTAGACGGGAGTTTGGAATCTTTGCGCCTATTGCTCCTTCTTAGTCTCACCGGTTCAATATTCCGATTTTTTCGCCGGTTGGGCGTGCTTGGTCTTTTCCTGATGAGCGCGCTCGATTCGTCGTTCCTCGTGCTTCCTTTCGGAAACGATCTATTGCTGATTGCGTTGGTCAGTTCTAATCGAGATGGTTGGGGATGGATTCTTTATGTGCTCGTTTCCGCCATCGGATCGGTGGTCGGCGTCTTTGTGGTGGATCTGTTGATGCGGAATGCGGGTGAGAAAGGGCTGGAACGCTTCGTCAGTGCGAGGAAAATCGAGAAACTCAAATCAAAACTCGAGAATAAGATGGGCATCACCGTCTTCATTGCGACGCTGATCCCGCCGCCATTCCCGTTCACACCGGCAGTGATGACTGCATCGGCGTTACAGTGTTCGAGAGGAAAACTATTCAGCGCCGTTTTTTTCGGTCGACTGGTTAGATTTGGCGCGGAAGCGGTATTAGCTCTTTATTTTGGAAGACAAGTAATCTCTTTCATGAATTCTGACGTGATTACCTACATAGTCTACGGCTTGATCGGAATCGCCGTCATTTTGAGTACCTTTTCGGTCCTGCGTTGGTTGAAACGAAATCAGCCCCAAAATGCATAAAGATCAGTCATGTTATCTAAAACCATTTTTATGACTCTTGGGCTTCTTTATGGCCAATTTCGTTCGCAATTCGAAATTCCTCCGTGTAGAATCCCCGTCGAAAAATCCTCCTGAAGGGAGCCAGTAGGCATGCCAGAGACACGGGGCGTTCAAGCCACCGAAGAAGTAAAAGCTGAATGGTCCACCGCGTATAAGTTTTACCTGAGAGCGCCAGGTGACCGGTTTGATAAGAAAAAGGATCGGACTGCACGCATCGATTACGTAGCCCAGGAAATGAAACTAACCCGCAAGCAAGCCAAACGACGCATCAGAAATTACGAAGCGTGGCAGCGAAACATCAAAAAGGGTATCGTGCGTCCGTAGTGGTTCGAAGTAGTACAACTCCTGACTGGACCTCACCCCAGCTTTAATCTCCGCGCGTTACTCCGTCGTCTGTCTTCTAAAAGATCTCACGGGGAATCGAGTCAGTACCGTAACGCGGTAGCGTCGGGGTCGTGTTGTGTCTCGTTAATCCGGCGCTACCGATACCGCCGTTTGAGCATCGCCGCAATTCTCGTTATAGTGAGGATTAAATCCCCATAGTTTTCCATAGAATGCCTGCTCAGGAGGTTACCGTGAGCTTCAAGTTTCAGGGCCGCCAATTGTGGTTGGGTCTATTTTTCTTACTTAGTGTGGGACTAGCGCTTATGTCGTGTACAGATAATCCGAATTTAGCTTCCGGCGCCGGTTCTAAAGACGATGCCGAAAAGTTTATCGCCGATGCCGAAAAACGTCTGCTCGATCTGAATATCAAAGCCGGCCGCGCCGACTGGGTAAAAAGCACTTTCATCACCGACGATACAGAAGCAATCGCCGCTGAGGCCAACGAGACACTGATCGGAGCCACAACCGAGCTCGCCGAGCAATCGCGACGATATGAAAACGCCGATCTTTCGCCCGAATCAAAACGGAAACTCAAATTACTGAAGCTTCTGCTGACGCTTCCCGCTCCGAAAGATCCAACGGAGCGCAACGAAGTCACCAAACTCGCCGCTTCGATGGAAGGCGATTACGGCAAAGGCAAATACTGTCCTGACGGCGATAAAGGCAAATGTCTCAGTCTGCCCGATCTGGAACAGATCATGGGCAACAGCCGCGATCCCGAAGAGCTAAAGAAAGCGTGGCTGGGTTGGCACCAGATTGCCGTGCCGATTCGCAAAGACTACGTGCGCTTCGTCGAGCTCAGCAACAAGGGCGCGAAGGAGATGGGCTTCAAAGATACGGGCGCGATGTGGCGTTCGAAGTACGACATGGAGCCCGATGCTTTTGCCGCCGAGATGGAAAGATTGTGGCAGCAAGTCAAACCGCTTTACGACTCGCTCTACACGTACACGCGCCGCAAGCTGTCTGAGAAGTATGGCAAGGAAGTCGTCGCCCTGGATAAGCCGATACCGGCGCACCTGCTCGGCAACATGTGGGGCCAGACGTGGGGAAATGTTTATCCGTTGCTGGCTCCAGCGAATGCCGATCGCGGTTACGACCTGACGCAAATACTGAAGGCTCGAAATACCGATGCAAAACAGATGGTGCGTTACGGCGAGGGGTTTTTCACTTCGCTTGGTTTCGATCCGTTGCCGCCGAGTTTCTGGGAGCGATCGATGATCACCAAACCGGCAGATCGCGAAGTGGTCTGTCACGCCAGCGCCTGGGACATCGATTACGAAAAGGATGTGCGTCTGAAGATGTGCACCCAGATCAACGAAGAAGACTTTTCCGTGGTGCATCACGAGTTGGGCCACAACTACTATCAAATGGCCTACTCCGGTAAGCCATTCATGTTCCGCGAGAGCGCTAACGACGCGTTTCACGAAGCGATTGGTGACACTGTTGCGCTGTCAGTCACACCGCCTTATCTCAAACAGCTCGGTTTGATCGACAAGGTGCCGGACCCACAGGCCGACATCGGGTTTTTGCTAAATCGCGCGCTCGACAAGGTCGCGTTTCTGCCGTTTGGGTACCTGGTGGACCAGTGGCGGTGGAAAGTCTTTTCTGGTGAGATTAAGCCGGAGGAGTACAACAAAGCATGGTGGGATTTGCGTGAGAGGTACCAGGGTGTGGCGCCGCCGGTGCCGCGCAGCGAACAGGATTTCGATCCGGGCGCGAAGTATCACGTGCCGGCAAACACGCCGTACGCGCGTTACTTCCTCGCCGCGATTCTACAGTTTCAATTTCACCGTGCGCTGTGTCGCGAGGCGGGCTTCAATGGTCCACTCTACCAGTGCTCGATCTACGGAAATAAGAAGGCCGGCGAAAAGCTGAAGGCAATGCTGGCGATGGGCTCAAGTGAGCCCTGGCCCGCGGCACTGAAAGCAATGACCGGTGAAGACAAAATGGACGCGACTGCGATTATCGATTACTTCGCACCGCTAAAGACCTGGCTCGACGAGCAGAACGCCGCTGCAACTCCGAGCAAACCGAGCTAACCACTGTCTTAACCACGAAGACACAGAGACACAAATTATTATTTGTGCCTTCGTGTCTTTGTGGTTAATTCTGATCTAGCGAGCAACGGGCGAGATGCTGCTGTCGCGGAGGACGTAGTGCGGGGTTTGCAGTTCGGTGACGATTTCCGCCATCTGGAACTTGCGCAAGACCTCGGGCGGCCACACGCGGTGAGATCTGCCTTCACGCACGGTCGCATTGTTAACACGCATGAACTCGATCGTTGAGGGTACAGTGGTTTTCGGTTTCACCAGCGCGTATCTGAACATGCGACGCGGTGTAACCGGAAACTCTAACGAGAGGCTGTGATTTTTTTGGGCTAGTGATTTCATTGGCACCTTGATCAACTTGGATTAACGCTTCTGCCAATCTAAAAGCAGTGCCAATCGACCAAGGTTTCCAGATTTTCAGGCGGGACGCTGCAAATAAGCCCTGAGTTCGGGGCGTGTGGCTTTTCTCACCAAAGCGGCTTTGGCTTTCCACTCCATAGTGCGGCTTAGCTCAACCAGGAACCGTGTCTCGCCGGATTCGAGGGCAGCGACGGGCGCTCCGTCCTGATATAGAACCCGGTTGCTCGTGTGCGCCGTAATCCGGCTCCCTGGAATGATGATTCCCACCAGGTTCAAGGGATCAGCCGCACTCACCGAGATCAGACTCTCCTGCGCGCCCGCACGACGAATCGCGCGCAACATTCCGATCGCTTCCGGTAGAGCAAACTGCTCGCCTGAGATGCCGGCGACGAAGCGCCCGCCACGAATGTCACCACGTGCTTCGAGTCGGTGATAGAAGCGCAGCAGCACGCGCCACGGCAGTGTCACACCTTCTCGCTCGAGCAGACGTTTGAACACGACGCCGTAGCGCTTCATTAGTGCCCATGCGACTTCTTCCGTTAACGATGTCTCGTTAAGATCCTGCGTGGTGCGCTGAAGAATTGACCAGCGACCGGCGCTGGACATTTCATAAACCGGTTGACGGTGTTTGCGACGCGAGGCTGCCTGTGTCTTGCGACTGCCCGGTGTTAGCAACGCTCGCAGTCCGGCAAAACTATCCGACACGACAATCCCGTTGGCCACCAAGTCAGCCAACGCTTCTTCAACCTGACTACGCAAGAGCTTCGTGTTCTCCACGATGTCAGTGAAGAAAGAAGCACCACGCGTCATCAGATAGTCGTAGACCAACTGCGTGGTGGTTGAAAACTCGGAAGTGGTGGCCGGCGCCGGTTGCGGAAACACGGAGCTCCAAAGAGCGAAATTCTTTCGTCGCAAAAGCGCGATCGGAGTGTTTCGCACTGGACCGGATCCACGGGTTTTCTCTCCACTCTCGACTGCTGCCGAACGCGACAAAGGAGTCAGGCGCGCCCAGACCACTTCGCCCGACAGACACAGCGCATCGAGCCAAGTCGGATCGTATTCGACCATTCGCGTAGGCAATAGCTCGCCTTCCCATGCTGCCGCCGGGGCTTCAAAGCCTTCGAGTTGCTCGATGATTGCTTTAAGGCTTTCCGGCCCTTCCATCTGGTGATCGGGAGCGACCTTCTGCCATGCGAGCAGAAAACGTATGAAGTCGCTGCTGGCGACCGGCTCGATCTCCTGGCGCAGTCGATTCAACGTGTAGCTGTGAATGCGAGCGAGCAGGCGGCGCGCGCTCCACTCGGTTTCCGTAACGCCGGGCGTGAACTTGCCGCGAATCACAAATCCTTCTGCTTCGAGTCGCAGCAGCGCAGTTTCGATCTCAAGCTGGTTGAGACCGGAGGAAGAAACTAGTTGCTCTACTGTTACGGGTCCGAGCCCTTCCAAACGTCCACGAATGATCTCGACCAGCGCTTCTTCAACACCCCAGCTGACGCGGGCGACACTTTCCGGCGCTGTTATCGGCGGCAGTAACTCGGCCTTCGGATAGATGACCTGTAGTTGTGGCAGGCGTTCGGCTGCAACCCACAACCTCGTGGTTCCCGTAGTCAACACCGCAGCGCGACGATCCGCGTTCAACTCAGCAAACAGATCCTGCCAACCTGCGCCCTCAGCTTCCGTCAGGAAACCGAGCTCGACGAGTGCATCGTGAAGTTCGTCAGCATTGCGCGGCTCCGGCCAAACTTCTTCACGCACACGATCGATCGCGGCCTGATCGAGCTTGCCCATGTCAGCCGCGGTTTCCGGATCGAGCCAGCGACGTTGAAACACAGCGCGCGTGCGGCGTTCCTCTAGTGGCGCATCGTCGAGATAGGCGTACGGCCGGGCGTTGAGTATTTCCTGCGATAATGGCGACGCCTCGATGACGTCGCGGGCAAAAAGGTTTTTCTCGTTTCGTTCGATTGAGGTCAACAGACGCTCGAGACCGTCGATGTCCATTGCCTCTTCCAGGCAGTCCTTCACCGTTTGATCGACGAGAGGATGCGTGGGAATCTCTCTTTCACCTGTCGGTAAGTTTTCAGCGCACGCGACTTGATCCGGGAAGATCGCAGTCAGCAGATCCTCTGCATCCATTCGCTGCAACTGTGCCGGGATCTTTTTACCACCACGACGCCGTAACACCGCCAGCGACCGCGTGACATTCCAGCGCCAGCGAATGTTCCACATCGGCGCGTCGAGCAAAGCCTGGCACAAAAGCTGGCGCACCGTTTTTGAGTTCAGGTAGTGAAAAACGTCGTCGAGTGGGAAGCTATGGGTTGGCCCAAGCGAAAGGACGATCGCATCTTCTGTTGCCGCAGCCTGTAGCTCGAAGTTGAACTTGCGGCAGAAGCGTTTGCGCAGAGCCAATCCCCACGCGCGATTCAAACGACTTCCAAACGGCGAGTGCAACACTAGCTGCATGCTGCCACTGTCATCAAAAAACCTCTCCAGCACGAGGTTGTCCTGCGACGGCATCACGCCCAGCACAATCTTCGCGCCCGCGAGATAGTCAACAATCTGCTCCGCCGCGGAACTCGAAAGACTCAGATCCTCAGTGAGCCACTCCAACGCCCTCTCAAGATTGACCCCAGATCCGTCTTTATCAGTATCAATCCGCGTTGAGATCTCTTCCCGCAATCGCGAAACTGAAACTGACAGCTCATGTGTCCGCGCCGGCGCTTCACCCAACCAGAAAGGAATTGATGGCGGCTGTCCGTGTGCGTCCTCAACGCGCACCTTGCCCTGTTCTACTCTGAGCACGCGCCACGATGTGTTTCCGAGTTGAAAGATGTCGCCCTGCAAACTCTCGATCGCGAAGTCTTCGTTTACCGATCCGATCACCAGATCACTGGGCTCGAGCACGACTGCATAGTCTGCCGTGTCGGGTATGGCGCCACCTGAGGTGATCGCCGCGAGACGCGCTCCTCTGCGTCCACGCAGCCGTTGATTTACGGCATCGTGATGCAGGTAAGTGGAACGCCGGCCTCGCTTGGTGCTGAATCCTTCCGCGAGCATGCGGACGATCGAGTCAAACTGTTCGCGTTCCAGATTACGATACGGATAAGCACGGCGAACCATCGCGAAGAGATCGTCCTCGCTCCACTCTTCAGCAGCGACGGCAGCGACAATCTGTTGCGCCAGGATATCGAGCGGCCGCTCGGGAATTTCCAGACGATCAAGCTCGCCACGCCGCACGGAGTCGACAATCGCAGCACACTCAACCAGCTCATCACGCGACAGTGGAAAGATCCTGCCCTTAGGGAAACCCTCGACAGTGTGGTTGGAGCGTCCAACTCGTTGCAGGAAGCTGGCGATGGAACGAGTTGAGCCAAGCTGACAAACAAGGTTCACGTCGCCGATGTCGATTCCGAGCTCGAGTGAAGCGGTGGCAACGAGAGCGCTCAGTTCGCCTGATTTCAAACGCTGCTCAGCGATGAGCCGGTGTTCGCGAGCGAGACTGCCGTGGTGCGCGGCGATGTTTTCGTCGCCGATGCGTTCGCCGAGATGACGTGCGACGCGCTCGGCGAGACGGCGTGTGTTAACAAATACGAGTGTAGTGTGGTGCTGGCGAATGAGTTGGGCCAGGCGATCGTAAACTTCGTTCCAAACCTCGCCCGACATCACGGCTGACAAGGGCGACTCAGGCAGTTCGATGGCGATGTCCAGTTTTCTTGCGTGGCCGCTGTCGATGATGGAGCAGTTTGAATTGTGTGTGCCGACCAGGAAGCGCGCTACTTCTTCGATCGGGCGCTGCGTGGCTGAGAGGCCGATGCGAACCAAAGAGGACGGATTGCCGGCGGCGCTTGAATGCTGGCGCACGAGTTGTTCGAGACGCTCGATCGAAAGCGCGAGGTGCGAGCCGCGCTTGTCGCTGACCACGGCGTGAATTTCGTCGACAATTAGCGTGCGCGCGGTTTCCAACATCCGCCGGCCGCCTTCGCTGGTCAACAGGATGTAGAGCGATTCGGGCGTAGTGACGACGATGTGTGGCGGACGCTTCGTCATCGCGGTGCGTTCGGATGCGGGTGTATCGCCGGTGCGCACCAATGTGCGGATGTTCACCTCCGGCAAGCCGAGGTCTTTAAGCTCGGCCTGGATTCCTTCCAGAGGAATCTGGAGATTTCGTTGTACGTCGTTGCTGAGGGCTTTCAGTGGTGAGACGTAGATGACGTGCGTGGAGTCGTCGAGTTTTCCCTCGACGCCGAGACGAACGAGATCGTCGATGGCGGAGAGAAAGGCTGCGAGAGTTTTACCGGAACCTGTCGGCGCGGCGATTAGCGTGTGCCGCTGTTGCTTGATTTCAGGCCAGGCCTTTAATTGCGGATCTGTAGGGGCGGGAAAGCTCCGCGCGAACCAGCGCGCCACTGCCGGATGAAAGATTTCCAGTTTCATAGGTGAAATGCATTATAAGGGACGCCACAAAAAGTCACAAAACAGAAATCCGCTTTCATCCGTGTAAATCTGGCTCTATTCAAACTGCTTTCTAAACTGCTCGAATTGTTCTTTTAGCTTTTCAACCTCAGCAGTGAGGGCTTCAACTTTTTCTTCCAGGCTGGTGCGTCGCGATGGAGCCGCCGCCGCAGCGCGCTCGGCTTCCGCAAGAGCTTCGAGGTTGATCTCGCCCGAGAGCAAGTGAGCGAATCGGCCTTCCTTCTGACCCGGCTGGCGCGGCAGGCGCGCGACCATCGGCTCGTCACGCGTGATGAGCCCGTTCAGCGTTTGCTCCACTTCCTCCAACCCGGAAAAGTCGTGCAGGCGAGCCGCGTTGCCGCGCAGTTCGCCGAGCGTCTGCGCGCCGCGCAACATCAGGACGCACATCAACGCGACTTCCGGATGACTCAAGCGCATCACTTCCGGCATCACGTGCTTGTACTTCGGTACGCGGCTCGTGCTGCCGTAGAAGACGTACGCGAGGTTCTTCTCGCGCAGTCGTTCCACCGCCTCGGAGACCTGGTTTTCAGTGTATGAAGTGACCGGGTAGCGGTTGTTCTTCTGGTTGCAGGCGAGCATCAGGGCGTTGAGCGTCAACGGATAGTATTCAGGCGTCGTCACCTGCTTCTCGATCAACGACCCCAACACGCGCGTTTCGATGTCAGTAAGAATTGTTGTCATCACAGAATAATTCTCCCGCAAAGGCGCAAAGGCGCAAAGAAAAACTCAAGGTGCTTTCAAATTCTTCTTTGCGCCTTTGCGCCTTTGCGGAAACAGTTTCAAATGAATTTATTGATCATCGGCAGTACTGGTCCTCTGCCCTGCTCCGCGTTGCGGCTCGGAGCGTCCCACGTTGAGGTTGTCGTAGTTCAGCGCTGCATTGAACAACAGGAAGAACTCGCCCTGTGTTTGATGTCGCCACATCGGATTGGTAGCAAACATCACGACGTGCCCGCGCCCAACCGGAACGTCGACAAT
>Ga0207643_10000959_pt1 | contig 17309 bp, 19 predicted proteins | sample KBSMisM62_FD_184313 | JGI IMG/M metagenome (GOLD analysis project Ga0207643, IMG submission 184313) | Miscanthus rhizosphere microbial communities from Kellogg Biological Station, Michigan, USA - KBS Miscanthus M6-2 (SPAdes) (version 2) | ecosystem: Host-associated > Plants > Roots >...
GCCGTAGCCCTCGGTACTCGCCGGTCACCGCCACGTCCCGATCGGTCACGTCCAGGACCGGGTCGTCCGGAACGAGCGACGCCGTGTGGCCGTCGTCGCCCATCCCGAGGTGGACGAGGTCGAACACGTTCGGGAGCGACCCGGCGTACCGGGCGGCCGCCGCCTCGAGATCGGCCTCGGTCACCGGCATGGGTCGCAGGTCCGCCTCGGACGGGATCATCGGCAGGAGGCTGGTCAGGTTCCGGTCGGCGTCGCCGTCGGGGGCGATCCGCTCGTCCACCTGCCAGATGCCGACCTTGCCCCACGGCACGTCCTCGTCCGCGAGGTCCCTGAACATCGCCCACGGCGTTCTGCCTCCGCTCACGGCGAACGTGAAGCGGCCGCGTTCCTCGATCGCCTCGCGCGCGGACGCGGCGACGATGCCGGCCGCCCGCCGGGCGACGGCGTCCTCGCCCGGCAACACCTCGATGACCCTGATCGGCGCGGAGCTCATGCCTCCTCGAGACCCTCTCCCCCGCCCACGAGGAGCTCGAGCGAGTCCCGGAGCGCCTCGTACCGGCGCTCGCCGAGCTCGCGACGCGCACGTGCCTCTACCGCCGCCACGGCGCGGCGTGCCTCCGCCACGAACCGGCGCCCCCGGGCGGTGAGCCTGACCATCTTCGCGCGCGAGTCGTCGGCGTCGGGGACGCGTCGCACGTACCCGCGCGTCTCGAGGTCGTCCACCAGCAGCATCATCCCCTGTTTGGTCATCCGCGCGCGGCGCGCGAGATCGGTCAGGCGCGTCCCCCACCGCCGGTCGATGTGCATGAACAGCGCCGCGTGGCCCGGGCGGGCGTCGGGGAACCCACGTTCCTGCAGGCCCACGACGATCTCAGCGCCGAGTACCCGAGACGCCTCGAGCAGCAGTCGGGACAGATCCGGCTCGCCCATGCGTGCATGGTCGCCCGCCGTTCGGCGAACGTCAATCTCCTTGACCGCCGTGCGGCGGTACGCTCGCACGATGACGCTCGAGGTTCGTCCCGCGCGCCCGGAGGAGTACGAGGAGGCCGGCCGTGTGACGGCGCGCGCGTACCGCGAGTTCGCCGACGGCGAGTCGTGGGACCGATACCTCGACCGGATCGCGGACGTCGGCGCGCGGGCGCACGTGGGCGTCGTCCTGATCGCGGTGGAGGACGGCCGCATCCTCGGCAGCGCCACGCTCGAGCTCGACAGCCGGATCGAGGACGACGATGACGCACTTCCTCCGGACCAGGCCGAGATCCGGATGCTCGGCGTCGACCCCGGCCAGCGCGGACGCGGGGTCGCCCGGGCCATCATGGACGCGTGCTTCGCGTGGGCCGCGAAGGCCGGCAAGGCGCGGATGCTGCTCCACACCACGCAACGCATGGTGGCCGCGCAGGCGATGTACGAGGCCTTGGGGTTCGAACGGCTCCCCGACCGGGTCTTCCCCGATGGGTTCGTACTGCTGACGTACGAGCGGCCGATCCCTCCGCAGGCGGCCCGGACCTAGCCACTCCCCGTCCGAACGACCTCACCCGTCGCCATGATCACACCGTCCTCGGTCACGGCCTCGACCAGTCCGCCGCGGAACTGCTGCTCGTACAGCCGCGCGTAGACGCCGCCCTGCCGCAGGAGCTCGGCGTGCGTTCCGCGCTCGACGATGCGGCCCCGGTCGACCACGAAGATCACGTCCGCCGACAGGATCGTCGAGAGCCGGTGCGCGATCGCGATCGTGGTTCGGCCGTGCATGAGCGGCACCAGCGCGGCCTGGACCAGCCGCTCCGAGGTCGTGTCCAGGGACGAGGTCGCCTCGTCCAGGATCAGGATCCTCGGATCCTTCAGGATGACCCGGGCGATCGCGAGCCGCTGCTTCTCGCCGCCCGAGAGCTTGTAGCCGCGTTCGCCCACGATCGTGTCGTACCCCTCGGGGAGCTCCGCGATCCGGTCGTAGATGTTCGCGGCGCGCGCCGCGGCGTCGAGTTCCTCCTCGGTCGCCTCGGGGCGCCCGTAGAGCAGGTTCCGGCGGATCGTCGTGTGGAACAGGTAGGTCTCCTGCGTGACGACGCCGATCAGGTCGCCGAGCGACTCGAGCTTCAGGTTGCGCACGTCGACCCCGTCGATCTCCACCCCACCGCGCTGCACGTCGTACAGGCGCGGGACCAGGTACGTCATCGTCGTCTTGCCGGCACCGGACGGCCCCACCAGCGCCGCGAGCTGCCCGGGTTCGATCGACAGGGAGACGTCCTGCAGCGTCCACTCTCGAGGCGCCTCGTTCGCGAGATCCAGATCGCTGGGTGAGGCCGGCCCGGTCGGGGCTTCGTCGGGGGTGTCGTATCGGAACCACACGCCGTCCAATCGGACCCGGCCCAGAACGTGGTCGGGTGCGATCTCCACCGCGTCGGGTGAATCCTCGATCTCGGGATCGAGGTCCAGGTACTCGAAGATCCGATCGAACAACGCCATCGACGAATGGATCTCGGTGGAGACCTGCAGCATCGACCCGATCGGGAAGAACAGGCGTGACTGGAGGGTCGTGAAGGCGACGATCGTCCCCGCGGTGATCGTGGTCCCCGTCGGGTCCCTGCTCATCACCCAGCCCGCGACAAGGTAGACGAGCGCCGGCGTGATCGAGAAGAAGGTGCCCACGATCGCGAAGAACGACCGGCCGATCATCGTCTGCCGCATCTGCAGACCGGTCAGGCGCTCGTTCTCGTCCTGGAAGCGGCCGATCTCGTGCCGCTGACGCCCGAAGGACTTCGACAGCAAGATCCCGGAGACCGACAGGGTCTCCTCGGTGACCGCGGTCAGGTCGGCATACGTCTTGGCCGTGCTCGTGGCCACCTCCCGGCGCGCGCGACCGACCTTCACCGTAAGCCAGAGGAAGAACGGGAGCATGAACAGCGACAGCACCGTGAGCTGCCACGACAGCAGGAGCATCGCGATCAGCGTGCTCACGATCACGACGATGTTCGACAGGATGTTCGAGACGGTGTCGGTGAACACCGCCTGCACGCCGCCGACGTCGTTCGCGATGCGCGACTGGATCTCGCCGGTACGCGTCGTGGTGAAGAACCGCAAGGGCATGAACTGGAGGTGGGAGTAGAGCGAGTTGCGGAGATCCTGCATCACCCGAAGGCCCACCCAGTTCGCGAGGTAGGTCTGCCCCACGCCGATCACGCCCGTGACGATCGGGATCGCGATCATCAGCGCGACGCCGACGTACACGGTGCCGAGCTGCGGGCACGGCAGGCCGCCACACTTGCCGGGGGGATCGCCGAACAACCCGTTGTCGAAGATCCACTTGATCAGCAAGGGGTTCACGACCCCCAGGCCGGACGTCACGACGATCGCCAGCCCGACCCACGCCACCTTCCGGCGGTAGGGCTTGAACGTCCCGATCACGCGTCGGACGGTCTTGGCCCGGATCGGCCGGTCGTCCTCCTGAGCCGGGGCGCGCATGTACCTGCCGTGCATCCCCATGGCCTCCAGGATAAGACCGCGCTGCGACGTGGCATTCCGGGCACGCCCGGGCGGGGCTACCCTTGCGACATGGATCTCCCCGTGCAGGCCACCCTGATCGGACGGATGGCGCTCGGAGCGTTCCTCGGCTACGTCATCGGGTTCGAACGGGAGTACCGGGGCAAGTCGGCAGGCGAGCGGACGTTCGGCCTGCTGGCGCTCGGGGCGGCGGCGGTGACGGGCGTGGGTGCGCTCTTCTTCCCGCTCTCGGCCGAGAAGGTGATCGCGGGCGTGATCACCGGCGTCGGGTTCCTCGGGGCGGGCCTCATCTTCCGCGAACGCGACATGACCGGCCAGGGCCAGGTCCTCGGGCTCACCACCGCCGCGTCGTCGTGGGCCGCCGCGGCGGTCGGGATCCTCGCGGGGGCGGGCGTCTACTTCGCCGCCGTTATGGCGTGCGTCATCATCCTGGTGATCCTCGAGATCAACCGCTTGCCGCTCTACCGCAAGATCTCCCCAGGGAAGGCGCGCCGCGACGAGGCGACCGGTGGCTATGACCCGAGGTTCGGGACGACCGCGTACCCCACCCAGCCGGGCGAGGAACCAACCCCGGGCGACGACTGATCAACCGGCGAGCGCGATCGCGCGCTCGAACACCTCGTCGAGCATCCGCGGCGTGAGCGTGCCGGTGAACGTGTTCTGCTGGCTCGGGTGGTACGAGCCGACCAACGCGAAGGGTCCGAGCGATACCTCCGCCGCGTGCCCGAACCGACGACGCGGCGTCGTGGCGTGCCCGAGCCCGGACAGGGCGCGCAGCGCACCGTCCCAGGCGAACGCCCCGAGCGCGACGAGGACGCGCAGACGCTCGAGCGCCGCGATCTCGCGTTCGAGGAACGGGAGGCACGTGTCGCGTTCGGCCGGCGTCGGCTTGTTGTTCGGCGGCGCGCACCGGTTGACCGCGGACAGATAGGCGTCGGTCAGCCGGAGCCCGTCGTCCCGGGACACGGACGCGGGCTGGTTCGACAGACCGGTGCGGTGCAACGAGGCGATCAGGAAGTCGCCGGAGCGGTCGCCCGTGAAGATCCGGCCGGTCCGGTTGCCCCCGTGCGCGGCGGGTGCGAGCCCGACGATGAGGATGCGCGCGGCCGGGTCGCCGAACCCCGGGACCGGCTGGCCCCAGTACGTCTGGTCGGCGAAACGGGCGATCTTGTCGCGCGCGACCCGCTCGCGCCACTCGACCAAGCGAGGGCAGGCCCGGCAGACGACGACCTCGGCAGCGATCCCCTCCAGGTCGCGGGCGCTCATCCACCCAGCTCGCGGAAGCGCGTGGCGGCCCGCTCGAACGGGTCGAGCGGCGAGAGCAGGTCCCCGATCAGTCCGACCAACCCCTCGAAGCCTTCGGGGTGCGCCCCAACGGTCCGCACCCGGTCCGCGAGCGCGAGCGACTGGTCGAGACCGCGCGAGCATGCGTCCCATTCCGGCTCGAGGTCGGGCGAACGCCAGGCGTCCATCCCGCCGCGCACCTCGCGGAGCCCCTCCTCGAACTCCGACAGCGTCTCGGCGAGGGGGCGACCCGGGAGACGGGTCCCGGGCACGGACTCGGTGAGGATCGCCCGGGCGCGTTCGAGCGCCGGCAGGAGGTCGTCGAACGCCCGCGCCGGCGCCTCGAGGTGTTCGGGCAACCGTCGGCGCCGCGGGCTCACGAACCTCGGTGCTCGGCGAGCACGGCGAGCGCCATCTCGGGGTCGTTGGACGCGATCGCGTCGAAGCCGCGGTCGAGCAGCATCCCGAAGGTCTCCGGGTCGTCCACCGTCCACGTCCCCACGCGCAGACCCGCGGCGTGCACCTCGCCGACGAACGACGGCCCCGCCGGGATCGAAGCTCGTGTGCCGGGCAGGATCATGTCGTGTCCGGATGACGCCGCGAAGGCCAGCGCCTCTCGAGGCTCGACCAGATCGGTCGTGAGGAAACCGGTCGTCACGTCGGGAGCGACCGCCTTCGAGGCGGCGATCGAGGACGGGTTGAACGAGACGACGAGGACCGCGCCCTCGAACCCCTGGCGCTGGAGCTCGGCGTGCACGGCCTCCACGATCGGCTCGCGGGTCGGCTCGAACGCCGGCTCGCCGGGGATGTTCTTGATCTCCACCGCGATCGCGGCGCGTCCGCTCAAGCACCGCAGGACCTCCGCGAGCGTCGGCAGCGGGGCGGGCTCGGCCGCGGTGCCGGCGTTGAGTGATGAGAGCTCGTCCGCGGTGAGCTCGTGGACCAGGCCCGTGCCGTCCGTCGTCCGGTCGACCGCGGGGTCGTGGATCACGACCGGCACGCCGTCGCGCGAGAGCCGGACGTCGAACTCGACGATGCCAGCTCCCAACCGGATCGCCTCCTCGAACGACGGGATCGTGTTCTCGGGGCGGGTCGACGAGGCGCCGCGATGCGCCACGACGATCGGGAACGCGTCGTCGGCGAAGCGATGGGGCCGCCCCATTCAGACGAGGCTCGAGGGGCAGAGGTGGTTCACGGGACAGATCTCGCACTTCGGCTTGCGCGCGATGCAGACCGCCCGGCCGTGATCGATCAACACGTAGGTGAAGTCGAACCACCGCTCCCGCGGGATCAGGCGCATCAGGTCCTGCTCGATCTTGTCCGGGTCAGACTCCTGGCTGAACCCGAGCCGGTTGGCGAGCCGCTTCACGTGCGTGTCGACGGCGATCCCCTCGACCTTCCCGAACGCGTTGCCCAACACGATGTTCGCGGTCTTCCGCGCCACCCCTCGGAGCGTGATCAGGTCCTCCATCGTGTCGGGCACCTGACCGCCGTACTCCTCGACGATCCGCCGGCACGCCTCGCGGATCGAGATCGCCTTCTGGTTGAAGAACCCGGTGGGCTTGATGTCGGCCTTGAGCTCGTCCTCGGGGACCTTCAGGTAGTCCTCCGCGCTCCGGTACTTCTCGAACAGCGTCGCCGTCACCTCGTTGACCTTCTCGTCCGTGCACTGCGCCGACAGGATCGTGGCAACGAGCATCTCGAGCGGGTTCGAGAAGTGCAGGGCGACCTTGGCGTCGGGGTTCGCCTCGGACAGGATCCGGACGATCTCGGGCGTGCGTTCCTCGATCGACGCGTCGCGCCCGAGCGCCTTCGCGGGCTTGCGAGTGCTCACGCCGGGTCGTCGGCGAGCGGCAGCACGAGCTCGATGACGTCGCCCTCCGCGTACCGAGCCCACTCGCCGTCCCGCATCACGTGGATCTTGGACCGGCCGATGACTTCCCAGCTGCGTCCGTCGCCCACCATCGCGGTGTCCTCGTCCAGCCCGATGAACGTGTCACCGGGCTCGACCGAGCCCGCGATGAAGTCCGTCGCGCCAGGGATCCAGGTGTCGACGATGTCCCAGTGCGGGCCGAACAAGGTGTCCCGCACGTATCCGATGCCCGGCGCCCAGATCGAGTCGACATCCTGGCTGTCGGAGTCGAACGTCTTCTGCGTGAGGCAGGCGACGCCGGCGCTACACCCCGCATACGGCAGGCCGGCGCGGATCGCGGTCTGCAAGGCGCTCCAGAACGGGGACCCGAGCACCACCTGCGCGAGCCGGGCCGGGTTCCCCCCGGAGAAGAAGATCGCCGAGGCGTCGTCGAGCTTCGCGACCACCTCGTCGCGGTGCGCGTCCTCCTTGGTCTTGAGCGGGAGGACCTCGGCCGCGATCCCGAGCGTGCCGTAGTGCTCCAGACCCTTGTTGGCCCAGCCGCCGTAGGTCTCGTCACCCTCGTGCGCCGACGCGGTCGCGCAGACGAGCACGCGCCCGTTCGGCATCCGGGAGCGGGCGAGCAACCAACGCTCGACCGGCTCGGACCAGGGGTCGAACTCGCCGGAACCGAGGAACCCGAGCGAGATCTCGCTCACGACCGCTCCTCCCCCCGACGGAACGCCTCGATCGACATCTGCTTCCACCACAGCTCCGGCCCGACCGCCTCCAAGATCGCCTCGACCTGGCTCACGTGCGCGTTGATCGCGTCCACCTTGGTCGCCAGGACGTCCTCGGGCAGCTCGTAATACACGGCGAGCTCGTCCCGGGGGGTGATCGGCGGGGTCCCGGGCCGGAAGACCTCGAACGGCTCCCAGACCGGCAGGATCTCCGCCGCGAACTCCGGCGTGACCGTCGCGTACAGCACCTTCGAGCCCGGCTTGCCCGCCTCGTGCAGCGCTTTGGTCGCCCAGGCCGACGCGTCCTTGTGCGCGGCATGGCCGGTCATCCCGTCGGGTCCGAAGGTCAGGATCGTGTCCGGCTGGACGTCGGCGACGATCTCGCGGATCCGGTCGTACCCCTCGTCCGGCAGGCCCGTGTCCATGTCGACGTCCCGCATGTCGAGCCAGACGTGCTCGTCGACGCCCAGGATCTGCAGGCTCCGTTCGAGCTCCTCGGTCCGTACCTGGCCCATCGACTCGGGCGGCCACTTCTCCTCGTCCATCGAACCGCCCTCGCCGCGGGTCGCCGTGACGCAGACCACGCGCGAGCCGCTGCGGACGGCGCGGGCCATGATCCCCGCCGAAAGGTAGGCCTCGTCATCGGGGTGCGCCCACACGCCGAGGATGTTCCCGAGCTCGTCCATCACCCCTCCTCGTCTGCGGCCCTCGGGCCCGCCTGGTCGCGGACCCGGCGATGCATCCTAGCGTCGTGGCCCACAAGCAGGAGAACGGTCCGGGAACCGGACCGTTCTCCGATCCCACGCGAGGGAGGGTGCGCGGGATACCTCGTGCGACCGCGCCCTAGGCGCGGTCGTTCCGCAGACGTTTGCCGCGGTAGTTCGGGAAGACGACGTCGGCGTGCTGCCAGCAGTGGTCGCCCTCGTTGTAGACGGAGAGCGTCGTTCGGCACCCATCGTGCGCGCAGACCCGTCCGGGCTCGAGCGCCCTGGAGGGGGCGGGCAGGTTGCCGGGTCGAGATCCCTTGGTCATGTTCCCGATTCGACGCCCGCACGAGGGGGGTTCGGTCCGAGGTCGCCGCGGCCCGGCCGACCTGGGTGGTGGGGCTAGAAGGGGTGCGCGTGGGGCGGGTCGAGCAGTGTCCGGAGACGGTCCACGAGTTCGGGCGGTACCTGGTCGCACCCGCACTTGGACCGAAGGAGCTCCTTCAGCCGCCCCTGGAACGCGGCGTGCCCGCTGCAGGGGTCGCACCCGCCAAGGTGCTGCTCGATCTCGACGCGCATGGAAGCGACGAGCTCACCGTCGAGGTAGAGCTCGATCTGCTTCAGCACATGTTCGCAGTCAGTCGGTGACAAGGCCTCGCTCCCGTACCGTTTCCCACAACGCCTTCTGCAGGGCTTTCCTTCCCCGGTGCAAACGGGACATCACGGTCCCGATCGGGACGTCCATGATCTCCGCGATCTCCTTGTAACTGAACCCTTCGATGTCCGCCAGCAGCACGGCCATCCGGAACCCCTCGGGCAGGTCCTCTAGGGCACGCTGGACGTCCTCGTCGGGGATCTTCTCGAGCACCTCGGACTCCGCCGACGCCTCCACGTTCGAGGCGCCGAGCTTGTCGTACAGGTACCAGTCCGACGTGTCGTCATCGGGCACGGTGACCGGCTCGCGCTGTTTCTTGCGGTAGGAGTTGATGAACGTGTTGGTCAGGATGCGGTAGACCCAGGCACGCAGGTTCGTGCCCTCGCGGAACCCGGAGAACCCGCGGTAGGCGCGGAGGTAGGTCTCCTGCACGAGGTCCTCGGCGTCCTGGGGGTTGCGGGTCATCCGCAAAGCGGCCCCGTACAGGTTGGGCAGCAGCGGCAGGACCTCGCGCTCGAACCGCTCGCGCAGGGCGGGATCGTCCGGGGGCGCCACAGGGCTCCGCGCCACCACCGACCCTCCTTCCATCCTCTTGGCTCGCGCCTGGTCACCCGCTCGAGCACCGAGCGAGCCCTCAGTATCCCGCATCGACCGCGACCTCCAACCCCCGCATGTCGTTCGGCGAACTTCGATGGGAAGATGGGAGGCCAGTGGCGAACAACAACGGCAAACGCGGACGCTGGCAGGGGTTCGACCTGGGAGGCGGAGCGCCCGGCGCACCCCGTCGGATGCGCTCGTCGCCGTGGGTCTGGGCCGTCGTCTTCGTCCTGATCCTGATCACGTTCCAGTTCCTCACGTCGCCGCGCCCCAACACGATCGACTATTCGAACTTCCTCGAACGGGTGAAGGACGGCCAGATCGTCGGGACGCTCGAGATCTCCCAGACCACGGTGTCGGGCCGCTACGAGGACTCGACCGGCGAGGTCGACTTCAACACGACGATCCCACCGATCCTGCAGGGCACGTCGACGCTGACCGATCAGCTGGACGCCGCAGGGATCAACTACACCGGCGTGACACCGAACGGACTGCAGACCTTCCTGGTCGGGTGGGTGGTTCCGCTCCTGCTGTTCGGGTTCCTGTGGTTCTTCCTCGTACGCCGCATGAGCGGCGCGCAGACGGGCGCGGCGCTGAACCTCGGCAAGAACAAGGTCAAGATCTACGACCGTAAGGAGCTGAAGACGACGTTCGCCGACGTCGCCGGCGTGGACGAGGCGAAAGAGGAGCTCAAGGAGATCGTCGAGTTCCTGCGCAACCCGAAGAAGTACCAGCGACTCGGTGGCCGGATCCCGAAGGGGGTACTGCTCCTGGGTCCGCCTGGGTGCGGGAAGACGCTTCTCGCCCGGGCGGTCGCCGGTGAGGCGAACGTGCCGTTCTTCTTCATGTCCGGCTCCGAGTTCGTCGAGATGTTCGTCGGCCTGGGAGCCGCGCGCGTCCGCGAGCTGTTCCAACAGGCCAAAGAGAAGGCGCCGGCGCTCGTGTTCCTCGACGAGATCGACACGATCGGCAAGGGACGCGCTGGTGCGCTAGGCGCCGGGTTCGGCGCGAACGACGAGCGCGAGCAGACCCTGAACCAGCTGCTGGTCGAGATGGACGGGTTCGACTCGCAGAAGGGCGTGATCATCATGGCGGCCACCAACCGCCCAGACGTGCTCGACCCCGCGCTGGTGCGACCGGGCCGGTTCGACCGCCAGGTCGTGGTCGACCAACCCGACCTCCGGGGCCGGGAGGAGATCCTCAAGGTCCACGTCCGGGGCGTGGCGCTGGACCCGCAGGTGGACCTCCGCGTGCTCGCCTCTCGGACTCCGGGGTTCACGGGCGCCGACCTCGCCAACGTCGTGAACGAGGCCGCGCTGCTCGCCGCCCGCCGGGAGCGGGACGCGGTCACGATGTCCGAGCTCGAGGAGGCGATCGACCGGACCGTCGCGGGTCTTGAACGCAAGAGCCGCGTGATGTCCGTGAAGGACAAGGAGCGGGTGGCGATCCACGAGATGGGCCACGCGATCGTCGCCCTCACCGCGCCGACCGCCGACCCCGTGCACCGGGTCTCGATCATCCCGCGCGGCGCGGCGGCGCTCGGGATGACGATGCAGCGGCCGCTCGAGGACCGGTACCTGCTGACCGAGCCCGAGCTCAAGGACCGTCTCGCGATCCTCCTGGGCGGACGGACGGCCGAGGAGATCCTGTTCGACATGGTGGTCTCGACGGGTGCGCAGAACGACCTGGAACGCGCCACGGAGATCTCGCGCGCGATGGTGACCGAGTACGGCATGAGCCCGAAGATCGGTCCGGTGTCGTTCGGGCACGACGGGTTCCGCGGTGGCGCGGCGTTCCTGTACCCGGGGAGCTCGCCCGAGCTCTCGGACGACCTGGCAGCGCTGATCGACGAGGAGACGGCCCGGCTCGTGAACGAGGCCCACGACCGCGCCACCGAGGTGCTCACGCACCACCGGGGGCTCCTCGACCAGCTCTCGAAGATCCTGATCGTCGACGAGGTGATCGATGGCCCGGACCTGCAGGCGTACTTCGACGGGAGCAAGCCGATCCCCACCCCGGAGGAGCTCGAGGCCCAAGCGTCACGTCACGACGACGAGAGCGCGTCGGGCGCCACGGGACCGGACATCGTGCTGCAACCCCGCCCGTCCTAAACGTCGGGAGGAGGCTCCACGAGCAGGTCGTAGCGGTCCCGGAACCGTTCGAGGAAGCGGTAGAAGTTGCGCTTGGAGAGGCGGTCGCGTTCGGCCTCGGGCGTGGCGTGGTACATCCGATGCTCGTGCTTGATCACCGGCACGTCGACCCGGAGGGCCCGCAGGCCGGCCTCCTTGATCCTGAACGAGCACTCGATGTCCGCCGTGCGGTACCAGCGGAACTTCTCGTCGAACAACCCGACGTCGCGGATCACGTCCCTGCGGAACGCCATCAGGTACCCCTCGATCGCGTCGACCTCGGGTCCGTCACTCTCGTGGAACTCGCGCAGGTCCTCGGTCGAGATGCCGAATGGCCCCGTGACACCCACGCTCGGGTCACCGAGCGCGGCACCGAGCGGACCGAACACGTCCCCCGTCGGCTCGACCGACCCGTCCATCACGAGGACGATCGGACCGCGCGAACGCTTGAGTCCCGCGTTCCGCGCCGCGCCCCAGCCCGTCCCGGTCTCGAGCGCGAGGAGCTCGACGCCGTCGCCGTACGTCGCGGGGTCCGTCTCGGTGGTGTCGGCGATGACGTACTGGACGTTGCGGCCTCCCTCGTTCGCGCGGAAGCCGGCGAGCGCCCGCACCACGTCCTCGGGCCATCCCTCGACGACCCAGTGCACGCTCACGTCCGCGGTCGGCGGTTCGTCGAGCAGGCTGTCGACGTCGGGTGGGGCGATCCGAAGGGTTTCGTCGGCGGCGAGCGGCTCGAACGCGGGTCCGTCGGGCCCGTCGATCACCGCGAAGCCGAGCTGCGCGATGCGGTCGCGGAGCGCGTCGGCGGCGGCGAAGTCCTTGGCGCGGCGGCGCTCGTCGCGTTGTGCCGCGATCGCGCGGACCTCGTCGGGGACCTCGGTCATGGCCTCCGCCGGTTCGGCGGGTCTAGACAGCCTCCTTGGTGACCGAACGCAAACGCCCGGCCACGGCCTCGAGGGTCTTCAAGGCGATCGTCGGGTGTTCCATCAGCAGGCCTCGGAACACCCAGCCGGTGATCCCGACGAGGCGGACCTCCGTCAGGGCGGTCACGGTAGCGGTGCGAGGGCCCCCGTCGAGCAGGGCGACCTCCCCGAAGAAGTCGCCCGCACCCAGGCGCGCTTTGGTCTTGCCGCCGATCGTGACCTTGCACATCCCGTCGAGGATCAGGAACAGGCCGATGCCGCGCTCGCCCTCCCGGGCGATCACGGTGCCCTCCTTGTGCGAGACCTCCTTGGATGCCCGGGCGATGATCCCGAGCTCCCGCTTGGAGCAGCCCGAGAAGATCGGCACGTTGGCGAGATTGTTCGCGACGCTCGGGGCTGCCACCTGGTGCTCCTCCTCGGCTCGTTCCTGGCGGTTCCTGGTGCTCGGCCGGGCGGATCCCCGGCGGGGCACGCGATCCTATCGCGATCCGATCCAGGGGCGCGAACCGCTAGGATGCCTGCGTGAGCGAGCAGCGGCGGTTCGCGGCGATCGTCGTCCTGTTCCTGATCGGGTTCGGGTTGATCGGGTTGGCCAACGCCCTGGATTCGAGCTGGCCGCTCTTCGTCACGGTGATCCCCTACTCGATCATCCCGTGGCTCGTGGTCCACGCGGACGACCCAACGGCCCCACGCACCGAGGGCTAGGAACGATCGGCACGGAGGATCGTTACGCGCGGGAAGGACCAAGCTCCGGCTGACGCCTAGAAAGCGGCCCGTTGCCGTTGCATCTCCCCGGACCCTGAACCCCGGGCCGGCTCACGCCCTTAGGTCCAAAGGCCTCCCCCACCGACCTCGGAGCGGTCGCCGTTCGTCCAAGGCCGCCGGCACCAGAAACGACTATCCGTCGGATGCACGACCTACAACGTGTCCCCCAGGATGAACCTCCGACGACGGAGGGAACCATGGACATCCAAGGGATGCGAAGAGCGAGGCCCGGGAGTCGAACGACGCGACCGTGCCGAACCACGGACACCGTCACGCGTCACCCTGGTGTCGTGGGTGCGCTGGCGGTATCGCTCCTGCTCGGCGCCCTGATCCTCCCTCCGGCTGCGGCGACGGCAGCGCCGGACCGCCTCGTATCGGTCATCGTTCGAGGACAGACCGGATCCGTCGACGTCGCCGAACGCCTCGTCCTGGATGCCGGCGGAAAGGTGGGTCTCCGCATCTCGATCATCGATGGGTTCGCCGCAGAGGTTCCGATCAGCGAGATCACCGGACTGGATCGATCGCCGGAGATCGTCTCCGTCACCCCGGATGCTTCGGTTCGGTTGCTCGGCACCGTCGACGGCATCGATCCGAACAAGTATCCCGGGTCCTGGCTGAAGGTGGCGAAGAACACGAAGCTGCAGGAGATGTGGCAGAAAGGCTGGACGGGGGAAGGCATCGACGTCGCGCTGATCGACTCGGGCGTCGCCCCTCTGCCGGGCATCGACCTGCAGGTGGTCAACGGCCCCGACCTCTCGTTCGACTCACAGGCTCCGAACCTGACCGACATCGACACCTATGGCCACGGCACGCACATGGCCGGGCTGATCGCGGGACGCGATGCTGCCATCCCGCCTGGCAAGGAGGATGAGGAGGTCGATCACTACTTCGTCGGCGCCGCTCCCGGCGCTCGCATCGTCTCGATCAAGGTGGCAGCGAGCGACGGCGCGACCGACGTGTCGCAGGTCATCGCCGCGATCGACTGGATCGTGCAGCACCGCAACAGCGATGGGCTGAACATCCGTGTTCTCAACCTATCCTTCGGGACCGACGGCACGCAGGACTACCAGCTCGACCCGCTGGCGTACGCGGCCGAGGTCGCGTGGCTCCACGGGATCGTGGTGGTCGTCGCGGCGGGCAACTCCGGCTTCGGCACGCCGCAGCTCAACAACCCGGCGTACGACCCCTACGTGATCGCGGTCGGTGGTGACGACACGAGGGGGACGGATGACCCCAAGGACGATGTCATCCCGTCCTGGCAATCGCGCGGCAACACGCTCCGGCATCCCGACCTCGTCGCCCCAGGCAAATCGATCGTCAGCCTTCGCGATCCCGGGAGCTTCGTCGACGAGGCGAACCCCGGCGCCGCGGTCGGAGCGACCCGGTTCATCAAGGGCAGCGGCTCTTCCCAGGCGGCCGCCATCGTGTCCGGTGCCGTGGCGACGATCCTTGAGCAGCACCCCGAGCTCACCCCCGACCAGGTGAAGGCCCTGCTCATGCAGACCGCGGTGCCGCTGCCCAACGCGGACCCGATCGCACAGGGCGCGGGGCTCATCAACCTCCATCGCGCGAGGGAGGCAAAGATCTCGACGGTCGCGGACGCCGTTCAGACGTGGCCCCGGTCGACCGGGCTGGGGTCCCTGCAGCTCGCCCGGGGCTCCGTCGTCACCGAGGACGACGGAACGATCCTCGAGGGAGAGCAGACGATCTTCGGCGATACGTGGGATGCGGCGACCTGGGCGTCGAGCAGCTGGGACGGTACGAGCTGGTCCGGGGGGGATTGGACCGCCAGGACGTGGTCGGGAGACTGCTGGTGTGGCTCGAGCTGGAGCGCGCGTACGTGGTCCGCTCGCACCTGGAGCGGTTCGGCATGGTCGGCCAGGACGTGGAGCGGAAGGACGTGGTCTGCCCGCACGTGGAGTGGATCCGGCTGGTCGGCAGGCTCGTGGGGCGCCGACGAGGCTCCTTCTGCCCTATCCTCCGGTTCCTGGGCCAGCACGCTCTGGGGCGACTAGATGCTTGGGCGCCCGCGTTCGCATGCGGCCAGCGTGTGGATCCTCACGACGGCGCTCTTCGCCGTGAGCGCCGCGCTGTGGTTCGGGGTGCGAGGCGAGGAACCGCCGTTCGCGGGCGGACCGTTCCTCCCGCTGTGGGTGCTCGCCGTCTCGTTCTTCGTCGCGGAGGTGTTCGTGATGCACATCCGCATCGCGCGACACGCGCAGACCTTCTCCCTGGCGGAGATCCCCCTCGTGTTCGGACTGGCGTTCGCCACCCCGGGTGGACTCGTGCTCGCCCAGACGTTGGGCGTCGCGATCGCGCTCGCGATCCACCGCCGGCAGAAGCCGCTCCGACTGACCTTCAACGTCGCACAGCGTTCGTGCACGACCCTGCTCGCGGTCGTCCTCTTCGCTGCTTCTCGCTCGGCGCTCCCCCCCGGGTGGCCGTCCCTTTGGGTGTCGTTCTTCGCCGCGACCCTCCTCGCCGACCTCGTGGGCGCGATGCTGATCAACGTCGCGATCGGGCTGTCGGACGACACCATCAGGCTCCTGGACCAGGTGATCGGTCTCGGCACCTCGCTCACGGTCGCGAACACGGCGCTGGGGATCGTCGGCGTGATGGTCTTCCTCGAGCAACCGGCGGCGGTCCTCCTGGTCGTGGCGCCGGCTGCCACGACCTACCTCGCGGGCAAGGCGTTCACCGATCTCCAGCGGAAGCATGACGATCTCCTCCAGCTCCAGAGCGCGACGGGGCTCGCGCAACGGTCGCTCGAACGGGAGGACATGGTCCCGGTGCTCCTGCATCACATGCGGGAGATGTTCAACGCCGACATCGCCGAGGTGCTCCTCTGGCCGGAAGGCCGTGATCGGCCCCCCGTGCGTTGTCAGGTTGGGCCGGGGGACGAGGAGATCGCCTTCGAACCCGTGTCCCTGGATCCCACGGAGGGCGTGTGGGCTCGCGTGGCATCCGAGCGCGAATCGGTCCTTCTCTCGCGGCCGATCAGCAACGAGGCGCTCCGGCGCTTCTTCGGTGCCAAGCAGATCCGGGATGCGATCGTCGTGCCCCTGTCGTCGGACGATCAGCTGCTCGGCATCCTGACGGTCGCCGACCGACTCGACGACTTCAGCACGTTCGATCAGGACGACCTCGAGTTGTTCCAGACCCTCGCCAACCACGTCGCGGTCGCCCTACGGAACTCGTTGCTCCTCGAGCGACTAGAGCGCGCGCTCGCGCACGAGACCGAGATGAGCCGATTGAAGGACGAGTTCGTTGCGACGGTCTCCCATGAGCTCCGAACCCCCCTCACGAACGTCCAGGGGTCCGTCAAGACGCTCCTCCGTCGGGATGTGCACCTCACGCCCGCGGAGCAGGAGGAGTTCCTGTTGGCGGCGGACCGACACTCCGAACGCCTCAAGCGCCTCATCGAGGACATCCTGTTCGCGTCGCGCGTCGAATCCGACGAGCCGCCCTCGAGGCCGGCACAGGAGATAGGTCTCGCCGGCTTGATCAGCCGCGTCGTGGCGGATGAGGCGCACGAGGATGGACGAGAGCGTATCGACGTGGTGATCTCAGATACGGTACCGCCGGTCCTGGGGATCGAGGAAGACGTCTACCGGATCGTACGCAACCTCATCGATAACGCGCTGAAGTACTCCCCCGAGAACCAGCGGGTCACGGTCACGGTCGGCGTCGACGCCGACGAGGTCGTCGTCCGAGTACAGGACCGAGGGCCGGGGATCGATCCCGACCAACGAGACAGGATCTTCGACCGCTTCTACCAGGTCGATCAATCGGACACACGGCGAGTCGGTGGTGTCGGGATGGGCCTCTACATCTGCCGGCGTGCCGCAGAACGACTGGGGGCGCGCATCTGGCTCGAGCGGTCTGATGCTTCCGGATCGGTCTTCGCCGTTCGTCTACCGACCGCCGATCACACAGGGCGCCAGACGGCGGGCATCGTCACCGTCATCGCGGGTGTTTGACCCTAACCCTGGAGGGAGCGGACCGGCCCAAACCTGGGCTGCGTTTCCGCTGGTAGTGAGCCTGAAGGGCCACGCTTGACGACCCTTCGTTCGTCGCGGGGACGGGATTTGAACCCGTGACCTCTGGGTTATGAGCCCAGCGAGCTACCGGACTGCTCCACCCCGCACGACGATGATACCGA
>Ga0207643_10000962_pt1 | contig 17281 bp, 10 predicted proteins | sample KBSMisM62_FD_184313 | JGI IMG/M metagenome (GOLD analysis project Ga0207643, IMG submission 184313) | Miscanthus rhizosphere microbial communities from Kellogg Biological Station, Michigan, USA - KBS Miscanthus M6-2 (SPAdes) (version 2) | ecosystem: Host-associated > Plants > Roots >...
GACGTCTTGCCATGGCCGAAGAGATCGTACGCCACTCCCATGCGTGGCGTGATGTCGTTGTACCCGATCACGCCCTTCGACTCGGGGAACGCAATCGGCTGGGCGTTCCACACCGATGTCTGTGGTGCGCCGTTGTGCTCGGCGGGGAACCAGCTCCACGCGTGGTCGAAGCGCAGCGCGCCCTGTAGCGTCATGCGGCCGACGGTCCACTGGTCCTGCGCGTAGAACGCGTGATACGCGGTTCGGTTGCTTTTCTGCCACGGCGCGATTCGGATGGTGGCCGAGTACAGCCCGGGAGCGCTGAAGCCAAGGTCGGTCAGGACGTAGCGCGCGTCGTTGGCGACATCCGTCGTTTCCTCGATGTGGTAGGCGCCTTGATACCCGAACTTCATGTTGTGCGCCCCGGTGACGTAGGTCGCCGATGCACGCCACGTATTCGGGTGCTGTGAGTTGTCGAGAATGTTGTCGACCCCGCGATAGACCCTGAACGTCGGCACGAGTGTCGTCATCTGTACGAGGTTCGTGACGGCGTCCGGCTGCCGCATCCATCCCCAGTGGCTTAAGAACGTGGCATATCCCGCGTCGAGGAGCAGCTTATTGGTGATCGGGGACGACCATGTCGCTTGGGAGACGATGTCGCGCCCATCTGTGTAATTGGTGCCCCCCTCAGGCGAGTAGGAGACGCCGAAGATGGTGCCCGGCACCCAATCCGCGCCTCGTGTCCGGCATCCCTCGGATGTGCTGAAAGAACCCTCGTCGCAGGTCCACTGATAGTCGTAGTAGACGCTGAACTTGTTGCGCGGCGTCGCCTGCATCGTCAAACGAATCGACGCGACCGTCTTCGAGGTCGCGGTTCGAGCCTTCACGTCAGGGTCTGGCGCGTAGTCCCAGTGGGCAGGATCACCCGCGTATCTGTTCGCATAGAGACCGGGAATCCCCGTGTGGTTCCCGAAATCACGGACGTTGCCGAAGAACCAGAGCTTGTCTCGCTTGATCGGGCCGCCGATGGCGACGCTGGCGTCCCAGAGCTTGATCAGAGCTGCGGGCTCGGATATGCCGAACGCCCGGAGTTCGTCGTCAAGATTGTTCGACTGTGCCCACTCGCCCGCACCGCTGCCGAACATCGAGCCGCTGTAGGCATTGCCACCGGTCGCGGGAACGACGTTGAGGAACGGTCCTCCGACTTCGGCTTCCCCGAGCGCGCCGGAGATCGAAACCTGGATCTCGCGCGCGTTCGCCGTATCGATGGCGTTGCTGGTCGCGCCGCCACCGTTCATCGCCGATCCGACGCTGAGGCCATCCAGTTGAACGCGCCCTTCGTTGCCTGGTCCGCCGTGTGCGGTGAAGAAGGCGTTGTCCGTCGTCAACGCAGGGTTCGCGCCGGCACCCTGCAGCGACGGGATCGCCGTCAGGATCGCGCCATAGGTACGAGCCGCCGGCAGGTCGTTGACGATGCGGTTGTCGAGCACTGCCTGACGTCGCACACTCTGCACATCGACAACGGGCGTCTCTGCCTGAACGGTGAGCGCTTCGGTGAGGTCCCCGAGGCTCATGTCTACGTTGATCGTGATCACACCCGCGCCACTGAGCTCGACACCTTCCCGCGTGACCGTGCGGAATCCTGACAGCGAGAACGTGATCGCATACGTGCCCGGTCGCAGATCGACGATCTGATATTGCCCGGTGCCGTCGGTCGTCGCCGTTCGGACCTTTTCAATGAGCGCAGGGCTTGACGTTTCAACCGTGACGCCCGGGAGCACGCCGCCCGACGAATCCTTGACTACACCGGCGAGCGTTGCTTGCGCGGAGACGATCGAAGGAATCAGAATGGCCACGCACATGAAGCAGAGTACGAAAGCGCGCGGACTCGACTGAAATCGCATACGCTCAGCCTTGGTAGCATCCATGCAGTCGATCAGCCGGCGCGTCGCTATACAATTCGCGCCGGACGGAGCCTCTGTCGATGCCGGTGATTGGATCTTTCTGCACATCCGTTCTCAGAACCACCGACCCCGATCGCGCGGTGGCCTTCTACGGTCCGCTAATGGGCTGGACGGCCCACGCCAGCACTCCTGGCCACACTTTCCTGAAGTACGACGGCAAGACAGTCGCCAGTATCCATCAAGTGGACGCGGAGCATGACGAGTGGGTGCCGCATGTCCTCGTCGAACACATCGACACCGCCGTCGCCGATGCCGCACGACTCGGTGCGACCCTCGTTGACCGGCAGGACGTCGATGGCATGGCCCGTATCGCGACGATGCGCGACCGGGAAGGAGCAGCGTTCGGCCTTTGGCAGGCGGTCCCGCACGCGGGCGCCGAGGTGACCGACGCGCGTGGCAGCATCTGGTGGATTGAGTTGATGACACGCGATCCGGCGGTCGGGCTCGATTTCTACGGCCGGCTGTTCGGCTGGAAAGTACGCGAGACGTCGTTCGAGCCAATCGGGCTCTACCGCGTCTTCGAACGGCCACCGGCGCAGGAAGGCGGCATGAATCAGATCCGCCCGGAGTGGGAGATGACTCCGGTGTGGTTCACCTTTATCTCCGTGGATGACTGCGACGGGACGATGACTCGTGCGTGCGACATCGGAGGCGCCGCCGGGTGGGTGCACACCGTGCCGAAGCACGGGCGCATCGGCAGCATCTACGATCCCGGCGGAGCCTGCCTGATTCTGCGCGGTCCGGTCCCCACCACGCACACCTGACATCGCCGACGTTGACGGGCGGGATGCCTCGCGGCACAATCAGGTTGCTCGGTCGGAGCATCCACGTCCGCGGAAAGGGCTGCGCCCACGACCACGATCGATCGCGACCTCACGATCTGTCGTCTCCTTTCTGCCTGATGCGGACGCAGGCATGCGAAAGGGGATGCCATGGCCGACACGTCCGACCCGTACGCCGCCTTCCGACTCAATCTCGAACAGCAACGCAAGCGAGCGAAGGACCTGCTCCGCGCGCGCCGAGCCGCCGGTGCGCGTGTCGTCAAGCTGACCGACGCGCAATTCACAATCGCACGCGAGCTCGGCTTTGCGAGCTGGATGGCCCTTCGGGCGCACATCACCGCCCAGACCGCCGAGCGCGCGGCGATGGAGCAGAGCGGGCCGCCGCTGGATGCCGGCATGCCGACGCTGCACATCCGATGCGGAACGGACATCAAACACGAACTCGAGGCCGCAGGGTTCAGTGGCGACTTTCTGCCCGTCTGGGATCCCTTTCCTGTGGGACCGGTGACCCGCGCACCCGACTGGATCACACAGAGAGCTCGCTACGGCGCCGATACGGACCTGACTGGTGCGGATTTCGCCACGCTCCTGGCGGACCTGACTGCCGACGACCAACGTCTCGCCACATCCGCCGAAGCATACGAGCGAGTCGTGATCTGGATGGAGCATGACAGCCACGATCAACTCGCGCTGGTGCGCTGTCTTGCCCAATATGCCAGGACGCGGCCGCCGCATGTGCTGGAGTTGATCTCCGTCAATCACTTCCCCGGATCGCGGCGATTCATCGGCCTCGGGCAGTTGCCACCGGAAGCGATGCGGCTTTTCTGGCCTCGACGCGAGCGACTCGGTCCATCGCATCTGGCGCTTGGGGCAGAAGCCTGGAGTGGGCTCACTGCAGACGACCCTCGCGCGCTGGCCACCTTGATGCGCACTGGTACTCCCGCGCTGCCTCACCTCGCGCCAGCGCTTCATCGTCACTTGCGGGAACTGCCGTCGAAGGCCACCGGCTTGAGCCTGACGCAATTCCTGATACTGCAGTTGCTCGACGAGTCCGGGTCAACAATCGGCGATCTGTGGTCGCGCTACGGTTCCCGAGAGCCGCTGCCATTTCTTGGCGACACGACGTTCGTGCACATCGTCAACGAGATGGGTCGGACGAGTGTCTCAGCCCTGGAGCGGACCACGACGGCGGCGGGGCAGCCGTTTCGAGATCACGTGGCGATAACTGACGCAGGGCGCGACGTGTTGCGCGGGATCACGGACTGGCTGACCCTGCAACCGCCGCCGCGATGGGTTGGAGGCGTCCACATCGAGACGCGACATCGTGCATGGCGCTGGGACGAGGAACAGCAGGACGCGATCCAGGCGTGAGGATTGGCATAGAGACCATCAAAGATGCAGCGCCCGGTAGCGAAGCTACCGTAGTTCACTTCGCGAAATCCTTGTTCTTCTCGAGGGCTTCGATGCGCATCGGCGTTGCTCGCGCTCGCATCCCCTTCTGCAGGTCACTGAGCGTCTTGGGCTTGCCGTCGATGGTGACGCGAACGCCCGGCGCGAGCTTGTGCTTCAGATCGCCCTTGTTGGCGTCGGTCAGAACGAGCACAGCCGGGTTGCTCTCGACCCTGGAGATGATGCCCTCATAGACCTGCATCGCGTCTGCGATTTTCGCGGGTATGGCGGCGCCCTTTACGGCCGCCATCCGCATCCATCCTTCGCTGCCGACATCTTTACCGTAAGCCTCTTTCTCGAATGACTTGCCCATCTCCGTGATTTCGGCGCCGCCGTCATCTGTGAATCCCCGGACCTTCTTGTGATGCTTGTAGTTGAGGAGATGGACGAGCTCGTGGAGACAGGTAGATTCGACGAGCTGGACCGCAAGGTCATGATGCACGGTCGAGTCGATGTTGGCGTCGTAGAACTCCACGATAGCGGCCTGCATGTAAACGGTGTCCGGATCGCTCGTATAGAAGATGCCGTTCGCCGAGCGATCCGTGTTGGCCGTGTTCTTGGGGTCGGCCACGATTGTGTCCATGCTGTTGACCTGTTGCGTCGCGCCCTTGGCGATGACCTGCAGGGCGGCCTTCTTGGCATCGTCTGCACTCGGCTTGCCGTCTTGCTGGTGTCCGGACCATTTCAGGAACGCATTCCATATCGTGGTGTTGGTGTTGATCTTCGGGAACTCGTCATCGAAGTACTTGCGCAGCTTCGCCGATTTCACGTCCTTGTGCAGCGTGGCCACCGGTGCCTCCAGTCGCGGGATGGGGAGCCCACTTCTATCAACGACAGGAGAGGTCAAACCGAACCGGAAGACAGAACAGGCTGACAAATACTTCAGCAAGACTTCAGGAATGCGTAACTCCGTTCTCTGGTAGCGTGTCCGCGCCGACGGCACGTCGTTCCAGCGACGCGGCGACTGGCAGGCGGAGGACCCTCGTATGAAGACGCTCGAATTCCTCGATGCGCTGAGCCGTGATCTCCGCTACGGCGGTCGCGCCATGCGTCGCAACCCGACATTCACGGTGGTCGTCGTGCTGACGCTCGCAGTCGGCATCGGCGCGAACACCGCGGTGTTCAGCGTCCTTGACAGCGTCCTGCTCAAGCCATTGTCGTATCCGCGAGCAGAGGAATTGGTGGCGCTCCGGCAGACCGCGCCAGGCGTTGCGGGGTCGACTTCTTCCGGTGGCCTGAATCTCTCCCCATCGATGTATGTCACTTACGCCGAGCAGAACCGAGTATTTCAATCGTTGGGTGTGTGGACCACGACGATGTCGACTGTCACGGGAGTGGCCGAACCGGAACAAGTTCGTGTGGTGCTCATCAGCGATGGAGTGCTGCAAGCGCTCGACGTTCCGCCCGCGGCCGGTCGCTGGCTTTCGGCCGCGGACCAGGTTGGAGCGACACGGCCGCCTCCCAGCGTGTTCATGGCGACGAATACGATCATGCTTGGGTACGGGTACTGGCAGCGCCGCTTCGGAGGAGATCGATCGGTAATCGGACGCACCATTACCCTCGACTCACGCCCGAAGGAAATCGTCGGTGTCATGCCCAAGGGATTCAGGTTCGGCGGCACCGAAGCGGATGTGATCTGGCCGGCGGCTTTCGATCGGGGAAGGCTCACTCTCGGCGGTTTCAACTACCAGGGTATCGCCCGGCTGAAGCCGGGAATCACGATCGCGCAGGCCAACGCCGACCTGGCGCGAATGGTCCCAATCTGGATGGACTCCTGGTCCGATGGACCGGGCACCAATCCACGAATCTATGACGCCTGGAACATCACACCCGATCTGCGTCCGCTCAAGCAAGACGTAGTCGGCAGCGTCACGGACGTCCTATGGCTGGTGATGGCGACCATCGGCCTGGTGATGCTCATCGCCTGCGCGAACGTGGCGAATCTGCTTCTGGTGCGCGCAGAGGTGCGGCGGCGGGAACTGTCCCTGCGAGCGGCGCTCGGCGCCGGACGCGGGCGGATCGTGCGGGGACTTCTGGTCGAGAGCGTGCTGTTGGGTGTCATCGGTGGCGCGCTGGGAGTGGGGTTCGCATATGCTGGCGTGCGGCTGTTGCTGGCGATCGGTCCGGCCAATCTTCCACGATTGAGTGAAATCACATTGGACGGCCGAACGTTCGCATTCACGGCCGTTCTCTCGCTGTTGTCGAGTGTGCTGTTTGGACTCATCCCCGCTCTGAAATACACGGGGACGCGGATTTCAGTCGCGCTGAGCACCATCGGGCGCACGGCGAGCGTGAGCCGCGAGCGCCATCGCGTCCGCAGTGTGCTGGTCGTCGTACAAGTCGCGATCGCGCTCGTGCTCCTGGTCAGCGCTGGATTGATGATTCGCACATTTGAGTCATTGCGCACCGTGGAGCCGGGATTCACGGAACCCGAGCATCTCCAGATCATGCGAATCTTCATCGGAGCATCGGTCGTTCCGGATGCTAAGCGCCTCACGCGAATGCAGAACGACATTCAGGACGCACTGTCGTCGATTCCTGGAGTCACGTCAGCCGCGTTCGGGAGCGCCATGCCGATGGAAGGGTACGGCTCGAACCTGGGCGTCGCGAATTCTGGCGTCATCCGCACAGACGATCGGGCCGATGCCGGTACCGACAACCCGCCACCGCGCCTGTTCAAGTACGCCTCGCCTGGGTTCTTTCACACTGCAGGCACCAGGGTGATCGCGGGCCGCGAGATCACGTGGACGGACGTCTACGGTCTGAGACCAGTCGTCATGATTTCTGAAAATCTTGCCCGTGAACTCTGGGGCACAGCCGCAGCCGCGCCTGGCAAGCGGCTGCGCGAGAATCCCGGCATGCCGTGGCATGAAGTGATCGGCGTCGTGCAGGATGTCCGTGAAAACGGCGTGTACCAACCCGCACCGGCAACCGTGTACTGGCCTTCGATGTCTGCGTATGTGGGTCCCACGGCAGGCGGGCCGAATACCATACGCCAGGTGACTTTTATCATCCGCAGCGAGCACGCCGCCACCGAAGGCTTTCAGAACCAGGTCAGGCAGGCGGTGTGGTCGGTGAACGGCAACCTGCCTGTGTCGCTGCGAACCATGCGCGAGGTCTACGATCAATCCCTCCAGCGGACGTCTTTCACGCTGGTGATGCTGGCGATCGCCGCGTCGATGGCTCTGCTCCTGGGCGTCGTTGGCATCTACGGCGTGATCTCCTACGCCGTCTCGCAGAGAAGGCGCGAGATCGGCATTCGCGCGGCCCTCGGTGCGCAGCAGGGCGAGTTGAAGCGGATGTTCGTGCGCCACGCCCTCGTCCTGACCGGCATCGGTGTCGTGATTGGCCTCAGCGCGGCCGCGGGACTCACGCGGCTGATGTCGACGCTGCTGTACGGGATCACGCCCCTCGATCCCCTGACCTATGTCGCGGTGCCACTGCTGCTGTTGACTGCGACTGTGCTCGCCAGTTATGTGCCCGCATGGCGCGCGGCATCTATCGATCCAGTAGAAGCCCTGAAGGCGGACTAGCCTGCAGGAGGCTCCGCTCCGTTTCCCTGCCACGACCGTGTGCGCGCCAAGGTGCCTGGTTGTCGTACCATTCCTTACGAACGGGGGGAGACATGAACTCCGGCGTCGTCACGGCAGTACCCCAGACCCGCGTCTCGTGGCGCCTTGCCACGTTCCTCTGCCTGGCAGGTGTTGCGGCAATCGTCTTCGTCGGCCTTGCGGCCTTGCCCTACTACCTCTCAGCGTCGTACGGCCCGCCAGAGTACGCGCCGAGGAAGGGGTGGCTCATGCTGCACATCAGCGGTGGCATCGTGGCCATTCTGACCGGGCCCGTGCAGCTCTGGCTGGGTCTGACGGATCGCGGCATGACCTGGCATCGGCGGATGGGAATCGCGTACATGGCCGCCGTTGCAGCCGGGGCGCTTGGTGGGTATTACATGGCGGTCAAGACGGATTTTGGATGGGTATTCGGCGCCAGCCTCGCCAGCCTGGCGACGGCATGGGTCACGACGACGGCGATGGCGTTCCTGGCCATCAGGAAGTCGCTCGTCGAGCAGCACAAGGAATGGATGATCCGCAGCTACGTCCTGACGTTTGGGTTCGTCATTTTCCGTGTCGTGCAGCCGCTCATGCAGAACGTTGGAACGATCAACGAACAACTCGCGGCTGCTGGATGGCTCTGCTGGACCATTCCTCTGTTGACGACGGAGTTGGTGCTGCAGGGACGAAAGATCTTGCACGTTCGAGCGAAGCCCTAAAGGGGGGCTAGCATCGCTCCGATAGTTCGATCAGGACGTTATCCGCGATTCGTCTTTGGAATTCACGCCGCACCACCTTTGATACTGAGCAACACAACCTCGGGTACGACGGCGCTTGCCAATCTGTCCGGAACGCTTTTGCTTGTGCTGCCGCTCGTGGTCCTGGTCCCGCAACCTGCGGCCGGACAAGCCGAGCCCACGGCGATCGTTGCCGGCGGCCTGCTGACCAGGAGTTGCTCCACACGGACTTCAGCCGGCGTTGCCGCAGCCGTGACTCCGGGTCACTCAATCGCCCGCCTGGGAACAACGAGCGAGTGGCTGTCTGCGATTAGTTCGAACGCCGTCCTTCTCTCGTTCATTGATACCAGCGAGCAATCCACTGGTGGGCCGGATAACCCGGATATGTCCCGGCGGTTGCTGGTCTTCATCCGAAGCATTCGAACGCAGTACTCGTCTGATGCGGTGGCCGTGGTCCTTGTTGATGGGTCCGACTCGTCGAAATCCGACGACGGTGAACGTCTGGTGAATTTCCGCTACGACAACGAACTGATCGACACGCCAATGCTCGTGGGCACCGCCGGCATGCGAGCGATGCGCGAGCTCGGGGTTCGCTGTCTGCCAACCACGTTTCTCATCGATCGCGATGCGCAGGTCACCGTCCGGTGGGAGGGCTTGGTGTTGCCATCTACCATTGCCCAGGCCATTGCTGCTCAGGGAAACAGTCGCGAGGTCGTCGACTAATGCGCTTCTCCTCGATTGCGTTGGACCGGCGACTTCGATTTGCTTTTGCGATCGTTGCCGTCCTGGTGCTGCACAGCAAGGCCTATGCGGCGGATTACCACGTCGACTGCAGCCTGCTCACGGACGGCGTCGGCACGGCCGACGCGCCCTGGAACAACCTGGTGACACTGTCGACGCAGACCTTCATGCCGGGGGACGTGATCGCCTTCAAAAGGGGCACGACGTGCGCGGGGATGCTCGGCCCGCTGGGTTCCGGGGAACCCGGCGCTCCAATCACCATCACCGCATACGGCTCCGGCGCCCGGCCGGTGATCGTCGCCGCCGGGAGGCGCGCGGCTATTGCGCTCTTCAATCAGAGCCACTGGGTGATCCGGGATCTCGAGACGAGCGGTGGGAATCCGCACGGCATACATATCAGCGGTGACGCGGCCGCGACGCTCAGCTACTTCCGCATCTCCAACGTGTCGGTCCATGACGTGAAAGGAGTCGCGACCACGAAGCAATCGGGGTTGATTGAGATTTCGCCGGCGCACGACTCCGCCACAGTTATCGATGATGTCGTGATTGATGGCGCAACAGTGTTCAACACCGAGCAGTGGAAGGGTATCCACGTCGGTTGCGCGAACGGAATCTTTCCGGCCCGTAACCCTGGACGCATCATCATCCGGAACTCACGAGCGTCGAATATCGCTGGCGATGGGATCACGATCTACGCGTGCAGCAACGGTCTGATCGAAAACAACGTGTCATACGACATCGGCACGGCCTCGACGGACGCGGTCGGCACGCCCAACGCGATCTGGACGTGGGCCTGCGCCAATTGCATCGTGCAGTTCAACGAGGGGTTCCGATCGCATTCACCTGCAGCCGACGGCGGCATTTTCGACATCGACTGGGGAAGCAGCCGCACCACCGTGCAATACAACTACGGGCACGACGCCGACGGCTATTGCGTCGGGATCTTCGGAGCCTGGGGCCTGATCACGACGAACAGCATTGTTCGATACAACATCTGCGCGAACAACGGCCGGTTGGATCCGAACCGTCAGGGCGACATATACCTGAAGACCTGGGACGGCGGTTGGCTCGACGGAGTCGAGATCTATAACAACACCATCTATTGGAACCCGGCAACCCCTTCGTCAGCGCTATCGAACCGCGAGAACTCCCTGGTCGGTACCGGGCCGCATTTCTTCAAGAACAACATCATTGTCTCGTCGGCCGGTGCCTTCGTCTCGACCGACGACAACCTCACGCTCGATCACAATCTCTACTGGGCCCGCGACGGCGCGCCGGCGTGGGAGTACGGAAGCGGCTGGTGGAATTCGTTCACATCATTTCAGTCGGCGACCCTGCAAGACGCGCACGGTCTCTATGCCGACCCGCTCTTGCACAACATCGGTGACTCATCCGAACGGCCGCTCACGGCCTTCACGCTGCGTCCCGATTCCCCCGCAATCGATCGCGGCGCCACAATCGGCTCCATGAGCGGTCGTGATTTCTTCGGCGTTCTCACACCACGAGGGACAGCCGTGGACATAGGCGCATCCGAGTACGAGCCGATGATGAATCTGCTCGTGAACCCGAGTTTCGAATTCGATCTCGACACGACGCAGACGCCGTATGGATGGAGCACATGGTCGCGAGGCGGACAGGATTACGCCGACTACACACAAGCGTATGCGGATGGTGATCCGCGAAGCTATTACGGCGCGCACGGTGTCCCGCACTCGGACGACGTATTCACGTCGTACGACGTATTCACGTATCAGGTGGTGACCGGCCTCCCGGCCGGAACCTATCGACTGACCGCCTGGGTCAAGGCCTCAGGCGGACAGAGTGTGGCGTGGATGGAGGTGAACGCCTACGGCGGCGCCAAGCGCACCGTCGCCATTCCTGCGACGTCCACGTGGACGATGGTCACCTTGTCAGACATTGCCGTCACGGCAGGAGAGGCGCGGGTTGGCTTCTACTCGATCGCGGAGGCGGGGCAGTGGCTGGCGTTCGATGATGTCAGCTTTACGCGCGCCGTGCTCACACCACCCGTGCCTCCGCCAGCGAACTGGACGTTCTGCGCGACGGAAGGCGGCGTGTGCGCCTTCACCGGCACGATGGAGGTGCGCTACGGAGCGAACGGTTCGTTCTTCTCCAAGACATTGACCAATGGCACCGCGTGCACCAATGCGGTGTTCGGCGATCCGGCCCCGGACACACCGAAACAGTGCGCCATCGGGGCACGGTCCACGCCTCCGCCGATGGAATGGACCTTCTGCGCGCCGGAGAACGGCGTGTGCGCCTTCAGCGGCACGATCGACGTGCGCTACGGGGCGAACGGCTCGTTCGTCTTCAAGACGTTAACTGACGGCACCGCGTGCACCAACCAGGTGTTCGGCGATCCGGCACCCGATGTTTCCAAAACCTGTTCTCTTCCATTGACTGATCCGTAAGCACATCGGGCTCATACGTCGAGCGCCTCTCACGGTTCGAAGGCGAGGCGCCTGGCTCTTTCGGCGACTGTCGGCATCCAAGTGACCGCTGGGACGCGCGTCGGCATCACCCGGTGAGGTGGCTCACGCGTGCAACCTCGGCGATCCGGGTGATCTCGCAGGAGTCCTGTTTTGGCGTCGATACCGGGCTGGCGGCGCTCCGAAGGCGCGCTTGAAGGCCCGATTGAACGCCGCTTCAGACTCGTAGCCCACGGCGGCCGCGATATCCGCTACCCCCTTCGGGGACGACGTCAACGCCTCGGCAGCCAGACGCAATCGCCATCCTGTCAAGTACGCCATGGGCGGATCCGACAGGTAACGCGTGAAACGTGCCATGAGCGCCGACCGTGACACGCCGACTTCCGAGGCGAGTTCGGAAACGGTCCATGCGTGATGCGCGCGCCGATGCAGCAGCGCGAGACTCTTGCCCACGACCGGGTCTCTCGCACCGGCGAGCCATCCGGTCGTCTGATCGGGGAGCGTCGCGACGTATCGCCTCAGCGTATCCACGAACAGCGCTTCCGACAGCTTCGCCAACATCGCATCACTGCCGGCAGTGTCCGATGCGGCCTCCTCGACCAGATGCAAGATCGATTGCTCCAGCCACTGACCGGAACGATCGGTTCTGACGTTCACCTTCAGCATTGGCGGCAGGCTCTCGAGAATGGGCCCGCAGAGAAGCGGATCACACGTCAGATACCCGCACACGAAACGAGTCATCTCGCCTCCACCACCAGCCTGCATCGGCGAAATGTCCCCGGTCGCTATCTTCAGGAGTACTGCGGCGCTCTCGATCTGGTTCGCTCCAGAGCCGCCACTCAAGTGGTGCGGATCGCCATGCGGAAACACCACGATGTCGCCTGGCGACAGCTGGATATCCGGCCCGCCTTCCAGCCGCGCGCGAGCCGAGCCTTCGACGACGAAGTGATAGATCACGACGTGCTGCGCACTGGGCGCCAGCTTTGACGCCAGCATCCGGGAGTGGGGCGTCGAGAGTCGCCACGGCGCCGAAAACTGCGCGCTGAAGAACATCGCGCCCTTCAGTCGGACACCGCTCAGGACTTCTGAAAACGCGTCCATGGTCCTCCGGACGCCTGGCAAAGTTTCGTGGCGTCTCCGCAAAGCATTCTAGTCTCGCCGGACGCTCGGTCAAGAACTTCAACCGCGCGGGCATGGCCAGGCAACAACAGGTCCCGCAGAATCGCTGTCATGAGCGAACGCACCATCATCGAGATGAGCGAGCGCGAGGCTTACCTCATCGTTCCACTCCTCTTTGTCGCCGTGTTGATGACCCTGCCGGCGTCGGCGCAGTCGCTTTCGCTGTCGGAGGCGATTGAGCGCGCCAAGGCCGGCAACCCCGACGTCCGAGCGGCGGCGGCCGCCGAGCGGGAAGCGGCAGAACGGATCACCGAGGCTCGCGGCGGCCACCTGCCGAAGGTAGACGTTTCGGAGTCCTGGCAGCGCGGCAATAACCCGGCGTTCGTGTTCGGCTCGTTGCTGGCGCAGCGGCGGTTCACCGCCAGCGACTTTGCACTTGATGCGCTCAATCACCCCGATGCCACGGACAACTTCCGCGCGGCGCTCTCCGTTGAGCAGTCGCTCTTCGACCGCGCCGTTTCGGCGAACCTCCGAGCCGCGTCGATCGGCCGGGACATGGCAGCCACGGGCAGACAACTGGTCGATCAGGATTTGACGTCGGCGGTGACCGAGGTGTACGGCCGCGTGCTTATCGCTGCCGCGACGGCACGCTCGACGGCGGCGATGGTTGAGACCGCTCGCGCAGACCGCGAGCTGGCGGGCAACCGCCGCGAGGCCGGTCAGGTAACCGACGCGGATGTCCTGCGGCTGGACGTCTACCTGGCACGCACGCTCGAACAACAGGTTCAGGCGACGTCCGACGAACGCATCGCCCGCGCCCGCCTGAATCAGTTGATGGGCGAGCCCCTGAGCACGATCTTCTCGCTCGATCTCACGCCACCGGGAATCGCAATCGACATCACCAATCCCGCGAGCCTTGAAGAGGAAGCGGTGAAGAACCGACCGGAAGTCGCACTTGCCCTGCAGCAGGAACAACTGGCAGCCGCCTCGGTGGACGCGGCGCAGGCGGCGTTTCTGCCGCAAGTAGCCGCGCAGGGCGCGTGGGAACTAAATGGCGGCAGCTGGAACGCGCGCTCATCGAGCTGGGGGGCCGGCGTGGTCGCCCGGGTGAACCTGTTTCACGGTTTTGCCGACAAGGCACGGCTCGCCGAAGCGCGCGCGCAGGCGTCGCGTCGAGCGCACGAAAGGGAAAAGGCCGAGACCATGGCGCGGCTCGATGTGCAGATCGCGATCGCCCGGCTCGAGGCCGCACGCGCGAGCGAAGCGGTCGGACGGGCGGCTGCCGATCGGGCACGAGAGAGCCGCCGCATCATCCGGGATCGGTATGAGAGCGGCGTCACCGATGTGACAACGCTGTTGCACTCGGCCGACGACGTGCTGCAGGCCGAGGCCCAACAAATTGCAGCGAACGTGAGTGTGCTCACTGCAACAGCGACCCTGCAACGAGCGATAGGACGACCATGAAACCCATAACCTCGAGTCATCACGTCATCCTCGCGTGCGTGACAGCAGTGTTCTCAATGAGTGCTGCGCTGACCGGATGCTCGGCCCGTCGGGCCGATGCTGCTCCGGCTGACGGGGCCGAGCCGATCGCCGTCACGATCGCCCGGGTCACGATGGCCGACGTGACCAGTGCGATCGACTCCGGCGGCACGGTACAGGCTCGGACGACGGCAACGATCTCGGCGCGCATCCTGGCGCCGGTGCGCGATGTACTCGTGTCCCCAGGCGATCAGGTCCGTAAAGGCCAGACCCTGATCGTGCTCGACGGCAGCGATCTCGCTGCCGGTGCCCGTGCCGCGCGATCAGCGGCACTTGCCGCTGAGCAGGGGACGAAGGCGGCCGATGCCGACCTCCAGGCCGCAGACGCAGGCCTGGCTCTCGCGCGCGTATCGCACGATCGCATCGCTGGTCTGCACGCCAGACGGTCTGCCACCGCGCAGGAACTCGATGACGCCACTGCAACACTGCGGAGCGCTGAAGCGCGCGTCGCCGGTGCGTCCGCGCGGGCGTTGCAGGCCGCGTCGGCACTGGAAAGCGCGCGCGCCGCCAGCGACCAGGCGAGCACGATCGAATCTTTCACCACGATTGCGGCGCCCTTCAACGGCATGGTCACCGGGAAGATGGTCGAGCCCGGAAACCTGGCGTCACCAGGCATGCCTCTTCTCCGACTCGAAGACATTCGCGGATTTCGCCTCGAGGTCCGCGTCGACGAGTCACACATCAGCCAGATCCGAAACGGCGACCGCGTCCCCGTCTTCCTCGGCACATCGACCACCTCAATTGAGGGCACGGTCGTGGAGGTCAGCCGAGCGGTCGACGCCGAGGCCCGCGCGTTTCTCGTCAAGATCGCGTTGCCCGATGCCCCTGACCTTCGATCCGGCGAGTTCGGCAGGGCGCGATTTGCCGGGACAGCGCGTCGCGCCTTGACCATTCCGTCGTCGGCGATCGTGAGCCGCGGACAGCTGACCTCAGTCTTCGTGGTCGACCGGGGCGTGGCCCGCGTACGCCTTGTCAATCTCAACGAGTCCGAAGTCCTGGCAGGCCTGACGGAATCGGAGGCCGTGATTCTCTCGCCGCCGGCGGAGCTCGCCGACGGTCGTCGCGTCATCATGGGAGGCCGCTAATGGCTAAGACCTGTGGCGTTGCCGGCCGGCTGGCCGCGGCGTTCATCCACTCAAGGCTGACGCTGCTCTTCATCCTTGCCTCGTTGGTGCTTGGCGCCCTGGCGATTGTGGCGCTGCCGCGCGAAGAGGAACCGCAGATCATCGTGCCGATGGTTGACGTGTTCGCCGAGATGCCAGGGGCAACACCGGCGGATGTCGAACAGCGGGTCACGCGTCCGATCGAGCAGATGCTCTGGGAAGTATCGGGCGTGGAATACGTCTACTCGACCTCGAGTCCCGAACAGTCGATGGTCGTCGTCCGCTTCAAGGTGAACGAGCCGCAGGAAGCTGCGCTGGTTCGCCTCAATCAGAAACTGGCCGCGAATGCGGATCGCATCCCGCCCGGCGTCATCGGGCCCCTCGTCAAGCCGCGCTCGATCGACGATGTGCCGATCCTCGTCGTCACGCTGTGGTCGGCGCGTTACGCCGACGATCAGCTGCGATCGCTCGCTGTTCAATTGCGAGATGCGATCGCTGAAGTCAACGACGTGTCGGAGGTGACCATCATCGGCGGGCGTCCACGGCAGGTTCGAGTGGACATCGATCCCGCGAGGCTGTCGGCCTACGATGTCGATCCTCTCTCGGTGCAGAAGGCGATTGCCCGCACCAACGTTCGTGGCAACGCGTCGGGACCCGTCGCAGGCGGTATGACGACCGGCCTCGAGGCGGGGAGCCTCCTGCGCACAGCGGATGAACTGCGCAACACCGTGGTCACCTCGGCACGCGGGCGTTCGGTGTTCGTACGCGACGTGGCGAACGTGGTTGATGGCGACGCCGAGCCCACGTCATATGTCGCGTTCCAGTCGAAGGCGTCCGGCGCGCAACCGGCCGTGACGATCGCCGTTGCAAAGCGGACCGGCACCAACGCCACCGACGTCGCTCATCGCGTGGTCGAGAAGCTCGACACGCTCAAGGGATCGCTGGTGCCGTCGGACGTGCACCTCACCATTACGCGTGATTATGGTGAGACCGCCGCCGACAAGAGCGACGAACTGTTGTGGCACATGCTGCTCGCTGTGCTCTCGGTCTCGGCGCTGATCTTTCTGGCCCTCGGCCGGCGCGAGGCGGCCGTCGTGCTGATCGCGATTCCGGTCACGCTCGCGCTCACCCTCTTCATGTTTTATCTCTATGGCTACACCCTGAACCGCGTCACGCTCTTCGCGCTGATCTTCTCCGTCGGCATCCTGGTGGATGATGCGATTGTCGTGGTGGAGAACATCGTCCGCCATGCACAGATGAGCGGCGAGGAGCGGGTTGGGCTGGCCGCGATCGCGATTCGCGCGATTGACGAAGTGGGCAACCCGACGATCCTCGCGACCCTCGCGGTGGTGGCGGCGATCCTGCCGATGGCATTCGTCCGCGGACTGTCGGGACCCTACTTGCGGCCGATTCCGGTTGGCGCGTCGGCGGCGATGATCTTCTCGCTGGTGGTCGCCTTCGTCGTGACGCCGTGGGCCGCAGTCCGGCTGCTCAAGCCCGCGGCGTATGACGATCAGAGTGAAGAGAATCTCCTCACGCGACTCTATCGCCGCGTGATGGGGCCGCTCATTGCCAGCGGCACGAGCCGCACGATCTTCCTGGCGGGCGTAGTGGCCTTGCTGCTGGCGGCGGCCGCGCTGGTACCGCTCGAACTGGTGCGGCTGAAGATGATGCCCTTCGACAACAAGAGCGAGTTTCAGGTCGTGATCGATATGCCCGAGGGCACGGCGCTCGAAACGACGGCGCGCGTCGCGGCGGCCCTGGCGTCGGCCGCCGTGGACGATGAGACGGTGAGCAATGTTCAGCAGTACGTGGGCGTGTCGGCGCCCTACAACTTCAACGGCCTCGTGCGGCACTACTTTCTGCG
>Ga0207643_10000963_pt1 | contig 17276 bp, 16 predicted proteins | sample KBSMisM62_FD_184313 | JGI IMG/M metagenome (GOLD analysis project Ga0207643, IMG submission 184313) | Miscanthus rhizosphere microbial communities from Kellogg Biological Station, Michigan, USA - KBS Miscanthus M6-2 (SPAdes) (version 2) | ecosystem: Host-associated > Plants > Roots >...
AGTTCGCTGCCCACCAGCTCGATCATTGCCTGCTCGGCGCCGTCGCCCTTGCGGGGTCCGAGACGCACGATGCGGGTGTAGCCGCCATTGCGCTGTCCGAAACGCGTTCCCAGCGTATCGAACAACTTCTTGACCGAATCCGGAGTACGCAGCACCATCGCCGCCTGACGGCGCGAGTGCAGCGTGTCGGTCTTCGCCAGAGTGATCATCTTCTCCACCAGCGGCCGTACGGCTTTCGCCTTCGTGATCGTGGTGACCACGCGCTCGGCTTCGATAATGCTGGTGACCATATTGCGCAGCAGCGCATCGCGGCCGCTCGTGGTCCGCTTAAGTTTATATCCAGCGTACTTGTGTCTCATGCGCTACTCTCCCAGCTCCGGCTGGCCTTCATCATCGGGGCCGTAGTCGGGCCCGCCGCCGGAAGACGGAGGCGGCGCCACGAGCCGGCCATGCGCATCGATGCGCATACCCAGCGAGAGGCCCATATTTGCCAGAATTTCTTTGATTTCGTTCAACGATTTGCGGCCGAAATTCTTGGTGCGCAGCATTTCGGCTTCGGTCTTCTGCACCAGTTCCCCGATGCTCTGGATGTTGGCGTTCTTCAGACAATTGTAAGAACGAACGCTCAATTCCAGCTCTTCCACCGAGCGGTTCAGGACTTCGTTGATCTTGTCCATTCCGCGCTCGCTGACTTCCTCGGTCGCCTCCGCCACTTCTTCGAAGTTGATGAAGATCGTCATGTGATCTTTCAGCAGCTTCGCGGCGTAGCCGATGGAATCCTGCGGCGATACCGCGCCGTTGGTCCAGACTTCCAGGGTCAGCTTGTCGTAATCGGTCATCTGCCCGAGGCAGGCAGCTTCCACCGAGAAATTGACTTTGCGAACCGGCGAGTGCACCGAATCGATCGGAATGTACGCGAGGGCAAGATCTTCATCGAAGTTCTTATCCGCGCTCACATATCCGCGCCCGACTTTCAGGCGCAGAAGGCGTCACATCGTTGGGGGGCTCGGACTCGTCCGACCCCGATCACGGGTTGGAGAAAGGGGACCACATGAAGGGAAGACGGATGGGCTGGCGCATCGGGGCTCTGGGCTCCGTCGTCGCCCTCGTCGTCATCGCACTCGGTGTCGTGGGGCAGTCGGCGTTCGCGGGACCGTCGGCGACCACGCTTGTCGACGGGACGACGGATTCGATCACGAACCTCGATCCCGCGGGTGCATACGACTACGGGACACAGACGCTCATGGGCAACGTCTACGAGCATCTGCTCGACTTCAAGCACGGCCCGAAGCTGGAGCCCTCGCTCGCGACGAGGTGTGTCTCGGTCGGGACCCTTGCGACGTGGCGCTGCACCCTGCGCCGCGGCGTGGAGTTCAGTGATGGTTCGGCGTTCGACTCGGCGGACGTGAAGTTCTCGTTCGACCGGGTGAGCAACAAGACCATCGTCAAGGAGGCCGCCGCGAACACGCCGTCGTCGCTGCTCGGGAACCTCAAGAGCACCACGACGAACGGCAAATACGCCGTGACCTTCCGCCTCAAGTCACCTCAGGCCACGTGGCCTGCCGTGCTGGCGACGCAGGCTGCGTACATCGTCCCGTCCGACACCTACGAGCCGAATCACCTGCGTGGGAACTCGGAGGAGCAGATCGGGACAGGCCCGTACGTCCTCACCAAGTACTCGCCGGGCCAGCAGGCGGTGTTCACGCGGAACGAGAGCTACTGGGGCACGCCGGCCAAGACGGACAACCTGATCATCCGGTACTACTCGAAGTCCTCGACGATGAAGCTCGCCATTCAGCGTGGCGAGATCGACATGTCGTACCAGTCGTTCACTCCGAACGAGATCACGTCGCTCCAGAAGCAGAAGGGTCTGCGGGTCTACAACGGGGCGGGCGGTCGCATCCGCTACCTGACGTTCAACGTGACCCGTCCGCCGGCGAACAACGTCGCCGTGCGACGAGCGGTGGCGTACCTCATGCCACGCCAGACGATCGCGGCCCGGGTGTACCACGGCCAGGTGAAGCCGCTCTTCTCGATGGTCCCGGCGGGCTACCCCGGCCACATCGACGCGTTCGCGTCGCTGTACGGTCGGACCCCGAACCCGGCGAAGGCGAAGGCCGTTTTGCAGGCTGCCGGTCTCAGCACGCCTTTGGCGATCGAGGTCTGGTACACACCGACGCACTACGGTGACGCGTCGGCCGACGAGTACGCCGAGATCAAGCGCAGCCTCGAGCGGGACGGCGTCTTCTCCGTGACGCTGAAGTCGAGCGAGTGGGCGCAGTACTCGAGCGTGCTCGGCAACCAGTACAACGTCTATCAGCTCGGCTGGTTCCCGGACTATCCGGATTCCGAGAACTACCTCGTTCCCTTCTATCGGAACGACACCTTCACCGCGAGCGGCTACAACAGCCCGGCGATGCAGAAGCTGATCAAGTTGGAGCTGGCATCCAAGACGCTCGCTCAGCGGATCCGGCTGCTCAAGTCGATCCAGCTGCTGGCGGCGAAGGACGTGCCGATCGTTCCGTACTGGCAGCAGTCGATGATCGTGGTCGGCCGGAGCAACGTGCGCGGGATCCCGAGCACGCTCGACCCGACCGTGCTCATGCGGTTCTGGCTGCTCTCGAAGTCGTAGGTACGAGCGAATCCATGTGCGAAGGGGCGTCGGCAGGCGCCCCTTCGCACCTCTTCGTGCCGTACCCTTGACGCGTGGCTGAGGGCCTGGCAGCGATCCGGTAGCAATGGCCAGCAAGGGAACCTCGCTCAGGAGGTACGCACTCGTCCGTCTGGCTCTCGTCGTGCCGTTGATCTTCATCGTGCTGACGCTGGTCTTCCTCCTGATGCGCGTCGCGCCCGGAGACCCGATCTCCGCCTCACTCGGAGGGCACGCGCCGCAGAGCCAGATCGACGAGATCAAAGCGGAGCTCGGGTACGACGAGCCGCTGTGGAGGCAGTACTTCGAGTATCTCGGACAGATCGCGCGCGGGAACCTCGGCACGACGATCACCGACCGGCGGCCGGTCACGGACATCGTCCGTGACAACGGCGCTGCAACGCTCGAGCTGACGTTCTACGCGATGATCGTCGCCATCATCGTCGGCGTCACGTTCGGGCTTCTCGCCGGGCGCTACCGCGACACGTGGATCGACGGAAGTGGCCGTCTGTTCGGAATCGTGATCTACGCGATGCCGGTGTTCTTCCTCGGCCTCATGGCGCAGCTCTTCTTCGGCTCGTACCTCGGCTGGCTGCCAACCTCCGACCGCGCAAGTCCGATCGTCGAGGCGACGATGGAGACGCACACCGGCTTCTTCACGGTCGATTCCCTCATCAACGGCGACTGGAACGCCTTCACGGACTCGGTGAAGCACCTCGTGCTCCCGGCGGTGACGTTGGGACTCGTGACTGCTGGTGTGTTCATCCGCCTGATCCGAGTCAACGTCATCCGCACGATGAAGGACGACTACATCGAGGCCGCGCGGGCGAGAGGGATCGACGAGCGCTCCGTCGTGTACGACCACGCGTTCAGGAACGCGCTGGTTCCGGTGATCACAGTCGTCGGTCTCACGGTGGCGCTCCTCCTCTCCGGTGCCGTACTGACGGAGACGACCTTCAACTGGCCTGGCCTCGGCCATACGCTCTTGACGTACCTCCAGAACCGAGACTATGCCGCGGTGCAGGGGCTGATCGTGGTGTTCGCCCTGGTCGTGGTCGTCGCAAGCCTCGTCATCGACTTCGTCAATGCGTACATCGATCCGAGGATCCGCTACTGATGGCCGTCACCTCTCCGACCGACACATCGATCCAGCCGCCGAGGAGCCGGCTTTCGGGTGTCAGGAGAGCCTTCGCGCCGGTCTCCGAGGCCCGCGGGATGACGCGCACGATGCTCTGGCTCGGAGCCGGGATCACGCTCGCATTCGTGTTGATTGCGGTCCTCGCCCCGGTCATCGCTCCTTACGACTTCGACGCATTCGAGGCGAACGGCAAGCGCTTCCCGCAGCTCGCTCCCCCGTCGCGCGACCATCTGATGGGGACGAACGTGCAATCGACGGATGTGCTTTCCCGCGTGATCTGGGGCACGCAGACGGAGCTCAAGGTCGTGATCGTCTCGCTCATCATCTCGATCGGGGTCGGCGTTCCGCTCGGCCTCTTCTCGGGCTACTTCGGCGGGAAGCTCGACCGCGTCCTCGTCCTCCTGATGGACGCGTTGCTCGTCTTTCCGTTCCTGCTCCTCGCGATCGTCATCGCATTCTTGCTCTCGGACAGAGTCGGCCAGGGGATCCTCACGGCCGCCATCGCGATCACGGTCGTCTACATACCCCTCTACTTCCGCGTGGTCCGGAATCACACCATCTCGATCCGTGAGGAGCCATTCGTCGAGGCCGCGCGAGCGCTGGGAGCAAGACCGCTGACGATCATCCGGAAGTACGTCTTCTTCAACGTGGTCCAGAACGTCCCGCCGCTGGCCACGCTCAACGCCGCGGACGCGATTCTCACGCTCGCGGCTCTAGGCTTCCTCGGCTACGGGATCCAGCCGACCGAGGGCGCCGAATGGGGGTACGACGTGAACCGCGCAGTCTCGGACGCTGCGTCGGGGATCTGGTGGACAGGACTCTTCCCCGGCCTCGCGATCGTGCTGCTCGTCGTCGGGCTCACCCTGCTCGGAGAGGGCCTCAGCGAGACCGTGAACCCCGTGCTGCGGAAGCGGCCGATCGCCGAGGTCGACCTCGAGGCGGCGTCCACGCCGAGGGTCGAGGACTCGTGACCGAAGCACCCGTCGTCTCTGTGCGGGATTTGCGTGTCTACTACGGCACTCTTCGCGGCACGGTCCGCGCTGTGGATCGGGTCACACTCGAGATCGGCGCCGGCGAAGTCCTAGGGCTCGTCGGGGAGTCCGGCTGTGGAAAGTCGACACTCGGACGCGGGATCCTCGGATTGCTTCCCGAGGGCGCCGTCGCCGACGGGGAGGTGCTCTACGGCGGACGCAATCTCGTCGGGATGTCCGACCGTGAGCTCCGTCGCTTCCGGGGGCCGGATCTCGGGCTCATCTTCCAGGAGCCGATGACTCGGCTGAACCCACTGATGCGCATCGAGCAGCACTTCGCGGAGACCCTCAAGCAACACGAGCCTGGACTCAAGGACAAAGAGATCCGCCGGCGCTCGCTCGAGACGCTCGGGAAGATGGGGATCCCGCCTACGCGGTTCAACCAATATCCGCACGAGTTCTCGGGCGGCATGCGCCAGCGCATCATGATCGCGCTCGCGCTCGTGTTGCGCCCGAAGTTGCTGATCGCCGACGAGCCGACCACCTCGCTGGACGTCATCGTCGAGGCCCAGATCCTCAGCATCCTTGCCGACCTACGACGCGACTTTGGGACCGCGCTGCTTCTCATCACTCACAACCTCGGCATCGTCGCCGAGGCGTGCGATCGCGTCGCGGTGATGTACGCGGGCCAGATCGTCGAGGAAGGCGACGCCCGCGACGTCTTCAGCGAGCCCGCTCATCCGTATACCCGCGAGCTCCTTCGTTCCACCATTTCCCTCGACACGACCGAGCTCCACTCCATCCCTGGCGCGCCGCCAAACCTCATCACGCCTCCGACGGGCTGTCGTTTCCATCCGCGGTGCCTCGACGCAATGAGCGTCTGTGCCACCACCTTCCCGCCCCAAGAGAACCTCGGAGGGAGGCGCCGTGTCTTCTGCTGGTTGCACACACGCGACGAGCGCGTCGGGCCCGGCGACCGCGAGCCGCTGGAGCGGGAGGAGCTCGCCGTGGCGGAAGAGGCATGAGCATGGCGACCGTCGGCGAACCAAGGCCGCCGGACGCGCAGGCAGACGACGTTCTCGTCGCAGTCCGAAACCTGAAGACCTACTACGGTCTGCGCGGAAGCTTCCGGCAGCGCATTTTCGGACGCGAGTCAGGAAGTGTCCGCGCCGTCGACGACGTCACCCTCGACATCCGCCGCGGCGAGGTCCTCGGACTCGTGGGTGAATCGGGAAGCGGCAAGACCACTCTTGGGCGCACGCTGCTCGGGCTTGTTCCGGCGACAGAGGGCAGCGTTCGCTTCGAGGGCGAGGAGATCACGACGATGTCCGAGCCGGAGCTCCGCCGCCTCCGCCGACGGATGCAGATCGTCTTCCAGGACCCGCACGCCTCTCTCAATCCGGCGATGACGATCGAGCAGTCGGTCGGGCATCCCCTCGAGATCCACGGGGTCGCAAAAGGCGTCCAGCGCAGGCAGCGTGTCGCCGAAGCGCTCGAGACCGTCGGGCTGTCGCCTGCCGAGCAGTTCATCGACAAGTACCCGTCGGACCTGTCAGGCGGGCAGAAGCAGCGGGCCGTGATAGCGCGCGCGATCATCCTCAACCCTGTCCTTCTCGTGGCCGACGAGCCGGTGTCGATGCTCGACATGAGCGTCCGGGCGAAGATTCTCCAGCTCATGCTGCACCTGAAGCATGAGTTCGGCTTCACGTACCTCTACATCACGCACGATCTGGCGACCGCGAAGTTCTTCTGCGACCGCATTGCCATCCTGTACCTCGGTCGCATTGTCGAGATAGGCCCGTCGGAGGCGATCTACGAGGATCCGAAGCACCCGTACACGAAGGCGCTTCTGAGGGCGATCCCGGAACCCGACCCGCGGCGCAGTGTTCCCCGCGACCTGCCCCGCGGCGAGATTCCCGACGCCGCCAGGCCGCCGCTCGGCTGCTCGTTTCACCCGCGCTGCCCAGCTGCGTTCGAGGTCTGCGGATGGGAGAGTCGCGACCTCCGCGACCTGCTCGAAGGGCGCTGGGCCGGCATGTCGGAGGACGAATACGAAGTCGAGCAGGCGGTCTTCGGCGATCTCGCGCGGCTCGACACCTCGTCGACGTCGTTTCGCCTCGATGCGCGCGGCGGGCATTCGAGCGCCGAGATCGCGGCGCTTCTCGAGCGCATACGCGAGGACGATCCCGAGGAGCCCTTCTGGCGTGGCGTCCGGCGGATCTCGGCGAACGACGGGTACGTCGACGTCGAACTGAACGCGCCGTATGCTCCGCGACTCCTGCCGGTCGGCGGCGTTCAGGTCGAGTGCAACCTCTACGACGAGGACGCCCTCCGACAGGTGGAGACGCTCACTGTTGCCGGCAGCTAGAAGAAGAGCCGCCCGCAGGCGGCTCTTCGTACCTACGTCGCCTGACTCGCTCTAGGCAGCGAGGCCTGCGAGGTCGCGCAGGGCTTCGAGGCGCTTGAGCGCCTGCCCTTCGAGCTGACGGACACGCTCGCGTGTGAGGTCGAGCTCGTGCCCAATCGCCTCGAGCGTCCACGGCTCGCCCTCGAACCCGAAGCGGAGCTCGAGGATGCGCCGCTCGCGCTCTGGAAGCGCGTCGAGAGCACGTCGGATGCTCTGCCTGCGGAGCGACTCCTCGGCCTCGTCGAACGGGTCCGCGGCCTCGCGGTCGGCGAATAGGTCGCCGAGCTCGCCCTCGTCGTCCGCGCCGACCGTCTGGTTCAGGGAGACGGACGCGTGTGCAGCCCCGAGTGCCTCGTCCACGTGCTGGAGCGGCAGGCCGGTTGCCTCGGCGAGCTCCTCCTTCGTCGCTTCGCGGCCGAGCTCGACCTCGAGCCGTCGCGCTGCGCGCGAAAGCTTCTGCTGTCGTTCGACGACGTGCACGGGGACGCGGATCGTCCGCGCGTGATTCGCGACCGCACGCTGCACCGACTGGCGGATCCACCAGGTGGCGTACGTCGAGAACTTGAAGCCGCGCCTCCAGTCGAACTTCTCGACTGCGCGGTTCAAGCCCAGCGTTCCCTCCTGGATCAGGTCGAGGAACGGTACGCCGAGTCCGCGATAGCCCTTGGCGATGGACACGACGAGGCGAAGGTTCGACTCGATCATCACGCGCTTCGCGACCGGGTCGCCGCGCTCGATGCGCTTTGCGAGCGCGACTTCCTCCGCGGCCGTGAGCAACTTGTGGCGACCGACGTCCGCGAGGAAGAGCTGCAGGCTGTCGGCAGCGCCGGAGACGGGACCTGCCTCGTAGCGCTTCTCGGCGACTGCTTCCTCCTTCTCGTCACCGGCATCCGGCTGGACGATCTCGATGTTGTGCGTCTCGAGCTCGCGCTGCAGCAGCTCGGCGTCCTCTTCACCGATGTCGTGCTCGAGAACGAATGCCTCGAGCTCCGGGGCCTCGAGTTGGCCGCCGTGCTCCTCGGCGCGTTCCATGAGCGCCTTCACGTGCTCCGATTCGAAGAGCTCTATGAGCTGGTTCTGCGTCAACGTCTTGTTTCAGTCCTTTCGTTTCCCGTCTGCATGTGCGACAAACTTCCGGAGTCTATTGCGGTTTTTTGGCGAATTCCAGGGTGATCCAGCGCGACTAGCTGTCACAAGCTCAAAAACGTTCAGCCCCACTCTCGGTATTCCGTCGCTGAGACGTCAGCGGTTCACGGGCGAACATCAACAAGCCTGTTCCGGCTTTCTTCAACCTGAGACGCGGCGGCCCCGGTCGAGTTAGATCATGACCGGTCGAACGGACGGCGAAAACCCCCTCAGGAGAGCCTTTACTCGCTCTTAGCGCGTCTTTCCGTGAGGAGCTCGACGGCTCGCTCGAGCGTGATCCCTTCCGGCGTGTCTCCGCGGCGCAGGCTCGCGTTCGTCTCGCCATCGGTGACGTAGGGGCCGAAGCGTCCGTCTCGGACCACGATGGGCTTGCCGGTGGTGGGATCGGCACCGAGTTCCTTGAGCGGGCCGCGCGCCGCTCTACGACCCCTTCGGCGAGGCGGCTCGGCGAGAAGCGCCTGCGCCTGCTCGAGGGTGACCGTGAAAAGCTGCTCCTCGTTCTCGAGAGAGCGCGACTCGGATCCCTTCTTGATGTACGGGCCGTAGCGGCCGTTCTGAGCAGTGACCTCCTCACCGTCGAGCTCGCCGACGACGCGCGGGAGGGAGAGCAGCCGCAGGGCGTCGTCGAGGTTGACGGTCTCAGGCGACATCGACGAGAAGAGCGAGGCGGTGCGCGGCTTCTCCTCCGATCCGTCCGCGAGCACCTCGGTGACGTAGGGCCCGTATCGGCCCGACCGCACGACGATCTCGGTGCCTGCCGCGGGATCGGTTCCAAGCGGGCGATTGTCGGGCTGCGACAGGAGCTCCTCGACGCGCCCGGGTGTGAGTTCGTCGGGGGCGAGGTCGGCCGGCAGGCTCGCGCGACGCTCGTCGTGCTCGAGGTACGGCCCGTAGCGGCCCACCCGCACGACCGCCTCGGATCCCGGGATCGCGATCGAGTTCACCGCGCGCGCGTCGATTGCATCGAGATTCTCGGTGACGAGGTGGTGGAGGCCGGGGTCGCCGTCATTCCCGAAGTAGAAGCGCTCGAGCCATTCGTTGCGCGCTTGCTCCCCCGCGGCAATGCGGTCGAGGTCGTGCTCCATGCGTGCCGTGAAGTCGAAGTCGACGAGTTGCTCGAAGTGACGCTCGAGGAGGTTCACGACCGAGAACGCGACGAACGTCGGCACGAGCGCCGTACCCCTCTTGAAGACGTAGCCGCGGTCGACGATCGTCGAAAGGATCGCGGCATACGTGGACGGCCGACCGATCCCGCGCTCCTCGAGGGCTCGCACGAGCGTCGGCTCCGTGTAGCGCGCCGGAGGCACCGTCGAGTGACCGTCCGGTTCGAGCCCCTCAAGCGCCACCTCCTGACCGACCTCTAGTTGCGGGAGGACGCGCTCCTCGTCGTCGTCCGTCGGCTCGTCCTTCCCCGGCTCGTAGGCGGCGAGGAAGCCACGGAACGTGATGACGGTCCCGGAGGCGCCGAACTCGACGTCCTCGCCGTTCGCGGTCGTCGCACCGATGCGGAGCGAAACCGTCTGGCCGCGTGCATCTTCCATTTGCGATGCGAGCGTCCGCTTCCAAACGAGGTCGTAGAGCGCCAGCTCGTCGCGGTTCAGCTCGCGCTCGAGCTGCTTCGGCGTCCTGAACGCGTCGCCGGCCGGCCTGATCGCCTCGTGGGCTTCCTGCGCATTGGCCACGGCGCGTCCGTAGACCCGCGGCTTCGCCGGCACGAAGTCCTCACCGAAGAGCTCCGCGACCTGAGTGCGGGCTGCTGCGAGCGCCGACTCGGACAATGTCGTCGAGTCGGTGCGCATGTAGGTGATGTAGCCAGACTCGTACAGACGCTGGGCGACGCGCATCGTCGTCTGGGCGGAGAAGCGGAGCTTCCTCGACGCCTCCTGTTGCAGCGTCGCCGTGCGGAACGGCGCAGCCGGCTTGCGGCGGTAGGGCCGCTCCTCGACCGAGCGAACGGCGAACGTCGCGTCGTCGAGACTCTCCGCGAGGATACGTGCGCGGGCCTCGTCGAGCCGGACGACGCCACCCTCGCGCAACTCGCCTGTCGTCGGCTCGAAGTCCTTGCCCTGCGCGATTCGCGCACCGTCGAGCGCGACGAGACGCGCTTCGAAAGCGCCGGGGTCGAACGTGGCGAGGAGATCCCAGTACTCGGCCGATCGGAAAGCCATCCGCTCGCGCTCGCGTTGCACGACGAGCCGCGTTGCGACTGACTGCACGCGTCCTGCCGAGAGTCCGCGCGTCACCTTCTTCCAGAGGACGGGCGACACCTCGTAGCCGTAGAGGCGGTCGAGGATCCGGCGGGTCTCCTGCGCGTCGACGAGCCGGTCGTCGATGGCTCGCGTCTCGTCCAGGGCCTTCGAGATCGCGTCCTTGGTGATCTCGTGGAAGACCATGCGGCGAACCGGGACCTTCGGCTTCAGCACCTCGACGAGGTGCCAGGCGATCGCCTCGCCTTCACGATCCTCGTCCGTTGCGAGCAGCACCTCGTCGGCGTTCGCGAGGTGCTTCTTCAACTCGCTGATGGTCTTCTTCTTCTCCGGGGAGACGACGTAGTACGGCTCGAACCCCTCGTTGATGTCGACGCCCAGTGCGCCGAAGCGCTTGCGCTGGGCCGCCGGCACGTCCGAGGCGCGGCTCGGAAGGTCACGGATGTGGCCGACGCTCGACCCGAGTACGTAGTCGTCTCCGAGGTAGCCGGCGATTGTCCGCGCCTTGGCGGGGCTCTCGACGATGACGAGGCTCTTGCCCATCGGCGCGACACCTTAGCGTCCGTTTCCGCGAGCGCCAGACGGCGATACTGCCGCCCGTGGCGTCATCGACCAGGCCGAGCTGGCTCTATCTCGCGATCGGCGCAGTGAGCTGGCCCGTTTCGAAGCTCGTCTTCCGGCACCGCGCGACCGGAATCGAGAACGTGCCGGCGACGGGCGGATTCGTGCTCGCCGCGAACCACTGGTCGAACCTCGACCCGTGGCCGCTCGCGATCCCGTTCTTCCCGCGCCGTTTCTTCCGGTTCATGGCCAAGGCGGAGCTCTTCTGGTTCCCGCTTGGTTCGATCATCCGGGCGGGCGGCGCGTTCAGGGTGAGGCGTGGGGAGTCGGACGAGGAGGCGATCGCGACAGCCGTCGGTCTCGCGCGTGAGGGATACGCGGTCGTGATGTTCCCGGAGGGGACGCGCAGGAGGAAAGGCGTCCGGAAGAAGTACGAGGCTCGCTGGCGCTCGGGTGCAGCCAGGATCGCGCTCACCGCCCAGGTGCCGCTGGTGCCGGCGGGGATCACGGGGACTGAGTGCCTGGCGCGGGTCGGGGCTTGGCGTGTTGCGTACGGTGCGCCCATCGCGACGGACGACCTCACGGACAAACCACTCGGAGAGGCTGCGCGCGTGGCGACCGATCGGCTGCGCGACGCCATTACCGCGCTCGAGGCGGGCCTCGCGTGACGCCGCTGCTGGTCATGGACGGGGACTCGTTCACCCACCGGGCCTATCACGCGCTCCCCGGGTCGATGCGCCGTGAGGACGGCGGCCCGGAGAACGCCCTCATCGGCTTCACGAACATGATGTTGCAGCTCTGGCGCGAGGAGCAGCCACGGAGCGTGCTCGTCGCCTGGGACACGCTCGACGTGCCCACATACCGGCACGAGGCGCTCGAGGCGTACCAGAGCGGACGGGTGTTCGAGGCCGAGCTCCTTGAGCAGCTCGACATGCTCCCGGGCATCGTCGGCTCCACCGGCTTCGCATATGCGAAGGCAGCGGGATACGAGGCGGACGATTTCCTGGCGGCAGCTGCGGAGCGGGAGGAGGCTGCCGGTGGAACGGCGCTCGTCGCGACCTCCGATCGTGATGCCTTCCAGCTCGTGACCGAGAACGTGACTGTCCTGCAGCCGGCGAAGGGCGGTCCAGCGCGCATCGACATGGCCGAGGTCCGTGCGCGGTATGGCGTGGACCCCGCCCAGGTCACCGACTTCATCGCGCTCCGCGGCGATCCGTCCGACAGGATCCCCGGGGCGCGGGGCATCGGGCCGAAGCGCGGCGCCGAGCTTCTCGGGCAGTACGGGTCGCTCGAAGCGATGCTCCAAGAGGGGCGGTTCGCGAGCGAGGCGGACGCGCTCAGGCTCTATCGCCGCATCGCCACGATGGATCGCGACGCTCCACTTCCTCCGTTGCCCGACGTGACGCCCGACTGGGCGGCCGCGTCGGCACACGCGATGCGGATCGGGGCAACTCGTGTCGCGCGCCGCTTCGAGGAGGCGCTCTCGTGGACGTGATCAGCCACCCGAGCTTCGTCGCGCTGCACGTCCCCTCGACGAGCGGCAACGCCGAGATCCCGGCGCGGCTGGAGCGTCTCCACGAGCAGTTCCCGGACTACGTCGTCGGAGAGCCCGCCTCCCGAGCGCAGCTGGAGCTCGTTCACGATCCCGCATACGTCGATGCGATCCAGGCGATCGAAGGGGACGTCTGGCTCGATCCGGACACGTATGCCAATGCAGGGACGCGCGGCGCGGCATGTCTCGCGGCCGGGTTCGCGATCCACGCGGTCGAGGTCGGTGGGTTCGCACTCGTTCGCCCTCCCGGGCATCACGCACTGCGCGACGCGGCGATGGGCTTCTGCATGTTCGGCAATGTCGCGATCGCGGCACGCCACGCCCAGACCGCGCTCGGCATCGGTCGGGTCGCCGTCGTCGATTTCGACGTACATCACGGGAACGGCACCGAGGCGCTGTTCCGCGACGACCCGAGCGTGCTGACCGTGTCGCTCCACCAGTGGCCGTTCTGGCCGGGGACAGGGGGCCCGGGATCCAACTCCGAGGGCATCGTCAACGTGCCGCTCGCCGCAGGCTGGGGGGACGCCGAGTACCTGGCCGCGTTCGACGCGATCGTCGAGCCTGCCGTCCGCGCCTTCGAGCCGGAACTCGTGATCGTCGCCGCGGGCTTCGACGCCCATCGTGACGACCCGCTCGCCGAGATGAGGGTGAGCGCGGACGGGTTCCGGGAGATGGCACGCCGCTCGGCCTCTCTTGCGTCCCGAACGGCCGCGGTGCTCGAGGGCGGCTACAACCTCGAGACGTTGCCGGGCCTCGTGGCTGCGGCGCTCGACGGGTTCGAGAGCGCGGCCTAGGCGGCGCGCGCGGACTCGAGTCGCTCGAGCGCCTCGCGGCGTGACGAGACACCGAGCTTCTTCAGGAGGCTCTTCACGTGCGAGCGCACCGTGTGCTCGGAGATGAAGAGACGCTGCGCGATCTCGTCGGTCCCGAGATGCTCGTCGAGGAGGAGGAGGACCTCGACCTCGCGAGCCGAGAGCACGCGTGTGACCTCCTCCGGGACGCCGCTCAGCCGACCGCCGTCACGGACACGGTCGAGCAGCCGTCGCGCGACGCCGCCCGACAGTGCTGCGTCGCCGCGCGCGACACCGCGGAGGAAGGCTGCGATCTGCTCGGGGGGCTCGGTCTTGAGCAGGTAGCCCGACGCACCTGCACGAATCGCTGCGAGAAGGTTCTCCTCCGCGTCCGACGCCGTGAGCACGACCACCTCAGACGTGGGTGCCGTCTCACGGATCCTGGGCAACGCCGTGAGCCCGTCCATCCCGGGCATCGTCAGGTCGAGGAGCACGATGTCCGGCTGCAACTTGCCGGCCTCGGAGATGGCAGCGGCACCGTCTTCGGCCTCGCCGACGACGTCGAACCCCTGCTGTGCGAGAAGCGCTGCGAGCGCGTCGCGCGTCAGTGGATGGTCGTCGACGATGAGAACGCGTTCGGTCACGCCCCTCTTATCGGCAGGACTCCTCGTGCCGACAAGTGATCCGTGGACCACCCACGGTCCCAGACGTATCGCTCGTGGCTCCTCGGCGAGATCCTGCTCGTCTGCCTGCTGGCGTCCGGAACCGCGCTCTTCGCAGCGAGTGACTCACTGAAGTCGGCATACGAGCTCCACGATGCGCGACTGGCGTTCGACACGGCGGTCGCGGTCGTGGCGACGTTCGTCTGCGTGCTCACGAGCGTCCGGTTCCTCGTCGAAGGACGGACGCTCGACCTCCTGCTCGCAGCCGGCTTCTGGAGCATCGCGCTCGGCACCGTCGCCTCCGGGCTCGTGCCCGTCCTCGGAGGCGGAACGCTGTCGCCCGCGGCCGCGTGGCAGCTCGTCGGCGCCCGGCTGCTCGGCGCCGGTCTCATTGCCATCGCCCCCTACGCAGACGGACGGATGGCCGCGAGGCGGCGCTCACTCGTGTCGGTCGGTGTCGGCGTAGCCGTTCTCCTCGTCGTCGCGGCCGGTGCCATGCGGGTGTCCGCGGCAAGTCCGTTCGATGCCGACTCGCTCGAGGGCTCGTACGTTCGGCTCGCGGCTCTCCTGTTGACCACGCTGTGGCTCGTCGCTCTCGTCGGGTTCGCGCTCCGCTACCGACGATATGCGCGGGATCTCGACAGCTGGATGTGTCTCGCGGCCACACTCGCGGTCTTCGCCGACCTCCACCTCGTGCTGACTCCCGTCGTCTCGAGCGATCTCGTGCTCCAGGGCGACTTTCTCCGGGTAATCGCGTACGGCGTGCTGCTCGTCGGTGTCTGGCGGGCGATCAGCGAGGCAGAGTTCGGCCGCGCCGTTGCCGACGAGCGCGCACGGGTCGCCCGCGAGATCCACGACGGCCTCGCCCAGTACCTGTTCGCGATCTCGACGCAGGTCAACATGCTCGAGACCGGCGCCCCCCTCGAAGAGGTGCTCCCACGGCTGAAGCGGGCCGCGGCGTCAGCCCAGCAGGAGGCCCGCTTCGCGGTCCTGGCGTTGTCGTCCGCCGGAGGCTCGGCGCGGTTCGACTCGGCACTCCGACGCTACGTCGAGGTACTGACCGCGGACGGCGCTCTCGACGTCGAGCTCGACGTCGATCCACAGGTGAGGCTCGCGCCCGACGAGCAGATCGAGGTCTTCAGGATCGTGCAGGAGGGTCTCGGCAACGCGCGTCGTCACGCCGGTGCGAGTCACGTCGAGGTCTCGATCGCGCAGCGCGCCGGCCGCCGAACCGTGACCGTGTCCGACGACGGCGTCGGGTTCGACGAGACCGCGGTCGTGCACGGTCAGGGCGTCGCGAACATGCGCTCGCGCGCCGAGGCGATCGACGGTGCGCTGACGCTTCGCTCCGACCCCGGGCGCGGCACGGCGATCGAGGTTGTCCTCCGGCCGGCCTGAAGTCGATCAGCCCGGTGGAACAGGCTCTGCGACGCCGACCATCGAGTCGCGGGTGACGAGCGCGGCGAGTGCGTCCTCGTCGAAGCTCTCCGTCCCGTGCGGACGCCGCGGGATCACGATGTAACGCACGTCGGCGGTCGAGTCGACGACGCGTACCTCGACGTCCTCGTCTAGCTCGACACCGAACTCGCGCAGGACTCCGCGCGGATCGGCCACCGCGCGCGAGCGGTACGGCAGGCTCTTGTACCAGTCCGGTGGCGGCCCGAGCAGCGCTTTCGGATAGCACGAGCAGAGGGTGCAGACGACGAGGTGGTGGACGTCGTCCGTGTTCTCGAGCGCGATGACCTGAGGTGACTCACCGGGCTCGAGCCCGAGCTCCAGGGCGGCGAGCCGTGCATCGTCCAGCGCCCGCTCCTTGAAGGACGGGTCCATCCACGCGCGCGCGACCAGCCGTGCGCCGTCCGCCGGGGTGCGCGAGACGAGCCAGTCCACGCGACGGCGAATGTCCTCGCGCCCGAGGACGCCCTTCTCGACGAGCAGGTCCGCCAGAGCGCGTACGCGCGCCGCGGCGGGTGGCTCGCCGGCAGTCGTGACGGGCTCGTGCGGGTGGTCGTGGCTCATGCAGCCTTCTCGAGCCAGTGCTCGAAGATGTCCGCAAGCACCTGGTCTCCGCCGGAGAGCGCGAAGCCCACGAGGTAGAGCCGTTCCTTCGGAAGGCCGTCGCCGCCGTAGGCACGCGTCTCCGGGTTGCGGAAGCGCTCGTGGACGCGCAGCACGGTTCCTTTCCGCCCCTTCAGATACCCCGGCGTTCGATGATGCCCGGAGTGCGCCCGGCTCGAGACGACCACATCGTCACCCGCGGCGAACGTCATGAGGCGAGTCGGGCGTCCAGCTCGCCGGGGGCAAGGATGCCCTTCTCCTCGAGGATGGTCTCGGTCGTGAAGAGCCAGCGTTCGTAATAGGACGCGCTCTCGTAGTCGGAAGGCGCCATGCTCTCGATCCCGCGCCGCATCTCGTCCGTGTTCATCACGCCACGACCCTCGAGCGCGTTCTCGAGGGAATCCATGAGGATCTCCCAGTCGGCGAGGTCGTGCTCGCTGCGGTCGATCGGCGCGTCGGCCGGCCGGCCGCCGCGGTCGTGGACTGCCCGCGTCACGACGCTGATGCTACTGCGACGAGGTTCGCCAACCATTCGTCGACCGCTGTCCTCACGGCGTCGAGACCCGTGCGCAGGCTGTGGTCGCCGGGCACGACGACCACGGTGCGATCCGGCCGGGCAGGCGGCAGGCCGAACGGGTCCCGCTCACCCTGGACGACGAGGGTCGGAATCGACACGTGGTCGAGCTCGTCGAGCCTGCTCTGGACGGGCTTGCCGGTCGTGCGTCGGGGTGGCTCGAGTGGGAATGCAAGGCAGAGCACCGCGACCGCTCCGACGACGTCGGCCGTCCTGCAGGCGACCCGCGCGCCGGCCGATCTTCCGCCGACGATCAACGGAAGCGCGTGAAGGTCGTCGTCCGTCAGGTGGTCGACGACCGCGACCCACGCCGCATCCAGCTGGTTCCGCGGCGCGGGGGACCGCCGGCCGGCAAGGCGGTACGGCTGCTCGACGAGGGCGACGCTCACACCGCGGGCGAGCGCTGACTCGGACGCGGCGACGAGATCTCCCGCGGTGATGCTCCCGCCCGCACCGTGTCCGAGGACGAGTGCAGCCCGATGGTGGTCGGCGTGTGACACGTGAGCCCTCGCAAGGCCATGAGGCGTCTCGATGTCGCTGACAGTCGTCACAACTCTCT
>Ga0207643_10000965_pt1 | contig 17267 bp, 10 predicted proteins | sample KBSMisM62_FD_184313 | JGI IMG/M metagenome (GOLD analysis project Ga0207643, IMG submission 184313) | Miscanthus rhizosphere microbial communities from Kellogg Biological Station, Michigan, USA - KBS Miscanthus M6-2 (SPAdes) (version 2) | ecosystem: Host-associated > Plants > Roots >...
ACGATGTCCGAATCGTAGCCGCCGCATTTGCCGAGCACCCGCACCGGCAGAATGCGCGCGGCCCAGTCGATGCCTGCCGTCCAGATGCCGTCGTTCGTGTTGGATGCGATGACGCCCGCCACGCTGGTTCCGTGCCACGAGCTGAACGACTCCGGGCAGTCGCTCGTTGCTTCGCTTGCCAGCACGAAGTCGCCGGGATCGGACGCATCTCCATCGCGTCCGCCACCATCGTTCGCCGTCATCGGATCATCGATCATGTCGTATCCGGGCAGCAGCCGGCCGGCCATGCCGGCGTGCGGCCGCACGCCCGTGTCGAGCACCGCGACGACGATCGAGCTCGAGCCGTGCGTGACGTTCCATGCGGACGTCGCATTGATCCCGGCAGCGGTGAGATAGAGTTGGACCGCCGCGAACGGATCGTTGACGGCGGCAGGACGACGAAGTCGATCCTTCTGCACGAACGCGACGTCCGGATTGCCGGCGAGATTCGCGACCGCGCGCCCGGCGGCGCTCGCGTCTCCTGCAACAGCGACGACGTCGGCGTCCATCGCCATCGTGCGCAGATGACGCACACCGCTGCCGGAGCCTGCCGCCTTTTCTATGCGCGCCTTGCGCGTCAGTGCGGACTTCGCGCCGTCCGGCTGCAGCTTGATGATGAGCCGCGTTTCTTCCGCAGTCACCGGTGCGGCGAACAGCAGCGCCACGACGGCGATGCCTCCAATTGCTGTCAACACATGGCCGAACATCACCGCTGCCTTCGCCGTTTCGTTGCGAGGCGCGATTTAACCACTAGTTGGTACTTGGCGAAAGGCCGCCGCAGTGCATTTCCATCGGGTGGGATGAACGTCGCATGCGCGTTGCGCGCGCGTGCAACGATGCGCTCGCATGCCCGGAACCGGTCCAGCGGCGGCGGTACCGCCCTCAGACGTCGAGATTGCGCACGCCGAGCGCGTTCGACTCGATGAACGCGCGTCGCGGCTCGACCTGTTCTCCCATCAGCGTCGAGAAGATTTCCTCCGAGCCGATCGCATCCTCGATCTGCACCTTCAGCAGGCGCCGGACGCCAGGGTCCATCGTCGTTTCCCACAACTGCGACGGATTCATTTCGCCGAGGCCCTTGTAACGTTGAATTGCGACGCTGTTGCGCGCTTCATTCAGCAGCCAGTCGAGCGCCTCCTTGAACGACTTGACGGCCTGCTGCTTTTCGCCGCGCTTGACGACTGCGCCCGGAAAGATCAAGTCCTGCAGCACGTTCGCCGAATGACGGATCTGCGCGGCGTCACCGCTCGCAAGAAAGTCGCCGTCGATCGCCGTCGCGTGCGGCGTGCCGTGATGCGTGCGAATGACGATGAGTCGGTGCACTTCGTTGGCAGCGTCATAACGCGCCTCCGCGACGACTTCGGGGTCGTCGATGGCGGCCTGCAGCGCGATCGCACTGCGCCGCGCCGTCGATTCGGTCGAAAGATCCAGCGCCACGCCACCGAGCATGGCGCGCAATGCCGCAGGATCGACGAGGCGCGCGAGCCGCTCGATCACGGCTTCGGCGAGCAGGTATTCGCGCGCGACGTCGCCGAACGACTCCGCCGACAGCGGCGGCCGGCCTTCGCCCGGCACGAGCTCGGCGCCTTTCAGTGCGACGCGCAGCAAATGCTGTTTCAGCTCGTGGTCGTCTTTCAGGTAGACGTCCTCCTTGCCCTGCTTGGCCTTGTACAGCGGCGGCTGCGCGATGTAGATGTGGCCGCGCTCCACGAGCTCGGGCATCTGCCGATAGAAGAACGTCAGCAGCAGCGTGCGGATGTGCGAGCCGTCGACATCCGCGTCGGTCATGATGATGATGCGGTGATAGCGGAGCTTCTCGACGTTGTATTCGTCCTTGCCGAACCCCGTGCCGAGCGCGGTGATCAGCGTGACGATTTCCTGCGAGCTGACGAGCTTGTCGAAGCGCGCGCGCTCGACGTTGAGGATCTTGCCGCGCAACGGCAGGATCGCCTGGAACTTGCGGTCGCGACCCTGTTTCGCCGAGCCGCCTGCGGAATCGCCCTCGACGAGGTAGATCTCGCACAGCGCCGGATCGCGCTCCTGGCAGTCGGCGAGCTTGCCCGGCAAGCCCATCCCGTCAAGCACGCCCTTGCGACGCGTCAGCTCGCGCGCCTTGCGCGCGGCTTCGCGCGCCCGCGCCGCTTCGACGATCTTGGTGCAGATGATCTTCGCGTCGAGCGGCTGCTCGAGCAGGAATTCGGCGAGCTTCGCGCTGACCACTTCCTGGACGATCGGCTGCACCTCGGAACTGACGAGCTTGTCCTTCGTCTGCGACGAGAACTTCGGTTCGGGCACCTTGACGGACAGCACGCAGGTCAGGCCTTCGCGCATGTCGTCGCCGGTGGTCTCGACCTTCGCCTTTTTCGCGATGTCTTCCTTCTCGATGTAGCTGTTCAGGGTCCGCGTCATCGCCTGCCGCAAACCGGTCAGGTGCGTGCCGCCGTCGCGCTGCGGAATGTTGTTCGTGAAGCACTGCACCGATTCCGCATACGAGTCGTTCCACTGCATTGCGACTTCAACGGTGATGCCGTCCTTCTCACCTATCGAATGGAAGATTTTTGGATGCAGCACCGATTTGCTGCGGTTCATGTACTCGACGAAGCCCTTGATGCCGCCCGAGTACGCGAAGTTCTCGCTCTTGCCGTCGCGCTGGTCGACGAGCTCGATCTTCGTACCGTTGTTCAGGAACGACAGCTCGCGAATTCGCTTCGCCAGGATCTCGTAGTGATACTCGATCCGGTTGAACGTGCCGAGCGACGCCATGAAATGCACTTCCGTGCCGCGGCGATCGGTCGTGCCGACGCTGGCAAGCGGCGCCACCGGCACGCCGTTGCGAAACTCCATCTGGTGGATTTCGCCGTTGCGCCAGATCTTGAGCTTCAGCCAGTCGGACAGCGCGTTGACCACCGACACGCCCACGCCGTGCAAGCCCCCGGAGACCTTATAGCTGTTCTGGTCGAACTTTCCGCCAGCGTGCAGCTCGGTCATCACGATCTCGGCCGCGCTGCGCCGTTCGTCGTCGTCGTCCTTGATGTCGGTCGGAATGCCGCGGCCATTGTCGACGACGGAGATCGATTCGTCGGCGTGGATGACGACCTTGATGTCGTCGCAGTAACCCGCCAGTGCCTCGTCGATGGCGTTGTCGAGCACTTCGAACACCATGTGATGCAGGCCGGTGCCGTCGGACGTGTCGCCGATGTACATGCCCGGCCGCTTGCGGACGGCGTCGAGACCCTTCAGGATCTTGATGCTGGATGAATCGTAGTCGTCGCCGTGCTGGCGCGGTTTCCCTTGTGCTGGGGTCATCGTGGCTTTCGTTTCATGTTGCCGGATCTCTGGTGTTCAACGTGCGCATACGGCGCAGGTCAGCGAGATCATCGAGGGGAAAGCGTCGCGAGCAGCCCCGTATGCGAGGCGACCCGGAGCGAGCTGCGCAACCGTACATCGAACGTACGGTGAGCGGCGAGCGCGGACGCAACGAAGCAGACGGGGCGCGCAGTAGCTTTACACCGATGATCAGATGCGCATGGGCATGACAACGTACTTGTAATCCTCCCGCTCCGGCAGCGTCACGAGCGCACTCGAGTTCGCGTCGCCGAATGCGAAGAACACCTTGTCGGTTGTGACGTTCGCGAGCACGTCGAGCAGATAGGTGATGTTGAAGCCGATGTCGAGCGCGTCACCGCTGTAGCCGACGGGCAATTCTTCCTCCGCCTCTTCCTGCTCGCTGTTCGTGCAGATGATGCGCAACTGATCGTCGCCCAGCACGAGCCGGACGCCGCGGAACTTCTCGTTCGACAGGATCGCCGCACGCTGCAGCGCCGACAGGAGCGTTGCTCGATCGAGCTCGATCCGCTTGCCGTGGCCCGTCGGAATGACGCGGTTGTAGTCGGGAAACTTGCCGTCGACGACCTTCGACACGAGCTCGACGTTGCCGAAGCGGAAACGCGCCTGATTCGCGAGAATGTCGATCGTCAGCGGCGTATCGCTGTCGTCGAGCAGCTTCGACAGTTCGAGCACGGTCTTGCGCGGCAGGATCACTTCTTGGCGCGTATAGCTGCCTTCGATCGCGATGCTCGCCCATGACAGCCTGTGGCCGTCGGTTGCCACGGCCTGCAACGTGCCCTGATCGACGACGATCAGCATGCCGTTCAGGTAATAGCGGATGTCCTGCTGCGCCATCGCGAACTCGGCGAGTTTCAGCAGCGAGCGGAAGTCGCGCTGCGGCAGCGACAGCGTCTGCAATTGCTCCTGGCCTACGCTGATGCGCGGATAGTCGCTGGCCGCGAGCGTCTGCAGGTTGAAGCGCGAGCGGCCTGCGCGCACGGTCATCTTGCTGCCCGCCGCGTCGACGTTGATCTGCGCGTCTTCGGGCAGCGCACGCAGTAAATCCTGCAGCTTGCGCGCACCGACGGTCGTCGCCTGGCCATCCTTGCCGTCGAGATCGCTGACGGCGGTGATCTGCATCTCGAGATCGGTGGCCGTGACGTGCAGCTTGCCGTCCTTCTGCTCGAGCAGCACGTTGGCGAGAATCGGCAGCGTGTGCCGACGCTCGACAATGCCTGAAACCGCCTGCAACGGTCGAAGCAGCGCGTCACGCGCGATCTGTTTTAATTGCATTATCGAATACTAATAACGTTAATAGGAGCCGGCCGAAATCGCCGGCAACGACAATAAGTTACGTTCCGTCAATGACTTGGCACCATGCTGACCGCCGTATAACCGCTGTGCGGGCTGTGGATGGATTGGGGGCCTTTTTCGGGTTCTACCGCCCGGCCGCTTAATCCACAAATTATAACCGTTTGACCCCGCACTTTCCAGCGTGCGCGGTCCGTGGCAAAAACGGGGTTTTACGACGGGAACGGTGGTCAGCTTCGCAGCACTTGCAGCAGAAAATTGACGTCGTGATTCAGGTCCGGCAGCGATTCGCGCAATTTTGCAATCTGTCGGCAGGCGTGCAGCACGGTCGTGTGGTCGCGGCCGCCGAAGTTGCTGCCGATCTCCGGCAGCGACAACTGCGTCAATTCCTTCGCCAGCGCCATGGCCACCTGGCGCGGCCGCGCGACGGCGCGCGAGCGTTTTTTGGAATGCATGTCCGTGATCCGGACCTTGTAGTAGTCGGCAACCGTTTTCTGAATGTTGTCGACCGAGATCTGGCGATTCTGGACGGCCAGGAGGTCGCGCAGCGCGTCCTTGGCCATCGGCAACGTGATCTCCTGCCCGTGAAAGTTCGCGTACGCCAGGATGCGCTTCAGCGCGCCCTCCAGCTCGCGGACGTTGCTGCGAATGTGCTTGGCGATGAAAAACGCGACCTGTTCGTCGAGACGCATCCCCACCGACGCGGCCTTCGACAGCAGGATCGCAACGCGCATCTCGAGCTCCGGCGGCTCGAGGCCTACGGTCAAACCCCAGCCGAAGCGGGAGATCAGGCGCTCCTCGATGCCGGAGATCTCCTTGGGGTAGGTGTCGCACGTGATGACGACCTGCTTGTGGGCTTCGATCAGCGTGTTGAACAGATAGAAGAACTCTTCCTGCGTCCGGCTCTTGCCGCCGAAAAACTGGATGTCGTCGATCAGCAGGAGGTCGAGCGTGCGGTAGTGGCGCTTGAAATCGTCGAACGCCTTGTGCTGATACGCGCGGACGACGTCCGAAACGTACGTCTCGGCGTGGATGTAGCGGATCTTTGCGCCGGGATTCTGCAGCAGGATCGAGTTGCCGATCGCCTGGATCAGGTGCGTCTTGCCGAGGCCCACGCCGCCGTAGACGAACAGCGGGTTGTACGACGTCGGGTGCTCGGCCACCTGCATGCCCGCGGCTCGGGCGAGCTGGTTGGCTTTGCCGGCGACGAACGATCCGAACGTGAACGTCGGATTGAGGCTCCCCGGTTCCACGCGGCGCGGCGCGAATGGCATCGGCGTGCCCGCAGACGCCGGGGTGATCGACGCGGGTGTCGGCGGGTTGGACCCGGCCGTGGGTGCGGTTGCCGGGGCGATCACCGCAGGACCGGGCGCCCTCGAGGCCGTCGCCGCCGCGGCATCCGCGACGGCAAACTCGACCGCCATCGCTTCGCCGGTGGCCTGGCGGGCCAGCGTCTCGATACGGCCGCCAAAGCGATCCTTCACCCACTGGAGTACGAACCGGTTGGGGGCGATCAGTCGCAGCCGCCCGGACTCGTCGGCACAGGATAGCGGACGGATCCACGTGGCGAATTGCTGGGGCGTGAGCTCCCGTTCGAACGCCAGCAGACAGGCGGTCCACGCCGGAGATTGCGGTACGGAATGCAAGGGGAGGAGGCCGGAAATTGATCGAGCGTTGCGGCGTGACGCGACTTTTGCGCGACTGGCCGGGGTGGCATTGTAGCCGCGCCAAATCGAGTTATCCACAGCCGTCCCAACCGCGCCAAAGCCGTGTCGGCGCGGCGCGGTTCGGCGTGAAAGTGATCACTCGCGCCGCCGGCTGTTCCGGTGGCGCTCGGATCGCGCATTGACACGCGCGCCGTAACGCGCTCTAATGTAAGGCTTTTCCGCGTGCTCGCCGGGCATCGTCCCTGGCGCCACGCTCACCGCTTCGCCAGCATAGGTTGTCATCATGAAACGCACTTATCAGCCTTCGAAAGTTAAACGCGCGCGCACGCACGGGTTTCGCGCTCGGATGAAGACGGTCGGAGGCCGCAAGGTTCTGGCGGCTCGCCGCGCCAAGGGCCGCGCGCGCCTGACGGTCTGACGGCCGTTGCGCCAGCCGCACGCGGAGGCGGCGCTCGCTTCCGATTGTCTGGCGCGGGCGCATTCCAGTCGCTGTTCGAGCTTGGCGTCCGCCGCGACGCGCACTTCCTGCAATTGATCGCCGCACCGGCTAAGCGGGATCCCGGCCGTGTCGGCTATGTCATCGGACGCAAGGCCATGCCGCGTGCCGTGGATCGCAATCGCCTGCGCCGCCGGCTGCGTGAATCGGTTCGCGCCTGCCGGCCCGCGATCGAGCGATTCGACATCATCCTTCGGGTCCGTCAACGCGTGCGTCGCGCCGATATCGCCGCGGCGATCGGCGAATCGCGGCGACTTCTGGAAGGACTCGTTGGAGTGCCGGCGTGAAGAGCGTCCTGCTGGCGGGCGTCCGCGGCTACCAGTACCTGGTGAGCCCGATGCTGGGCAACAATTGCCGCTTTTATCCGAGCTGCTCGGATTACGCGCGCGAGGCGCTCGAACGGCACGGTTCGCTGCGCGGTAGCTGGCTCGCTGTGAGGCGTCTTTGTCGTTGCCAGCCGTTTCATCCGGGCGGTTACGACCCGGTTCCCGATCCAATCGAACACTGAACCCGGCATCGCCTCGCGCGCCCCGGATTCGCTTCACTGCAAGGATTACCGTTGATCAAGAGCATGGATACGCAACGCCTGATCCTGTGGCTCATCTTCTCCTTTTCGGCGCTGATGCTGTGGCAGGCCTGGGAGCGCGATCACAACCCGCCGGTCGCGCCGGTGGCCGTTCCCGCGCGGCCTGCCGCCGATCCGGGTGTTCCTAGCGGCGCCGCGCCCGCTGCAACCCCGCCGGCGACAACGGTGCCAGGCGCCCCACCGGCGGCCGCGGCACCCGCCGGCGGTCAGATGGTGGAAGTTCGCACCGACCTTTACGTCGCGGACATCGACACGATCGGCGGCACGATCACGCGGATCGCGCTCGACAAGCATCGCGACGCGCAGGATTCGACGAAGCCTTACCTCGCGCTGCAACGCAACGCCGACCGCACCTTCATTGCGCAAGCGGGACTTATCGGTGACGGGCTCCCCAATCACCGTACACCGTACGAAGTGCTGCCCGGTCCGCGGTCGCTGGCACCGGGCGCCGACGAGTTGCAACTCAAGCTGCAATCGACGGCAGCCAACGGCGACAAGGTCGTCCAGACGCTGACGTTCCACCGCGGCAGCTACGTGATCGACGTCGCGTTCGACGTCACCAACGCGGGCGCGGCACCGATCAAGCCCGAGGCATATTTCCAGCTGATGCGCGACATGAAGCACGTCGGGGTGCAAAGCTCGATGGCGCCGGCGTCGTTCGTCGGTCCGGTCGTCTACAACGAGCAGGACAAGTTCAAGAAAGTCGACTTCAGCGAGATCGACAAGGAAGCCGCGGACCCGTCGCGCAAGCCCGCGTACACGCGCGCAACCGACAACGGCTGGATCGGCATGATCGAGCACTACTTCGTCGCCGCGTGGCTGCCGGCGGAAACGCCGAAGCTGCCGCGCCAGTTCTACACGACGAAGCTCGACAACGGCCTCTATACGGCCGGGGTCCGCTATGCCGAGCCGACGATCCCGCCGGGCGGCAACGGCGTGATTCGCGCGCGCCTCTACATCGGCCCGCAGGACCAGGACGTGCTGGCGAAGCTCGCGCCGGGACTCGATCTCGTCGTCGACTACGGCATCTTCACGATCATCGCGGCACCGCTGTTCTGGCTGCTGAAATGGCTGCACGGTCTGATCGGCAACTGGGGCTGGGCGATCATCGTGATGACGATCATGATCAAGGCCGCGTTCTTTCCCCTCAATGCCGCATCGGCACGCTCGATGGGCAAGATGAAGATCGTCGCGCCGAAGATGAAGGCGCTGCAGGCGCAGTACGCGAACGACAAGCAGCAGCTGCAGGTCAAGATGATGGAGCTCTACAAGCAGGAGAAGATCAATCCGCTTGGCGGCTGCCTGCCAATCATGGTGCAGATTCCCGTGTTCATCGCGCTCTACTGGGTGCTGCTGTCCGCGGTCGAGCTGCGGCACGCGCCGTGGATCGGCTGGATTCACGACCTGTCGGCGCCTGATCCATGGTTCATCCTGCCGGTGGTGTACGCGATCACTGCGTACCTGCAGGTGCGCCTGTCGCCAACACCGATCTCCGATCCGGTGCAGGCGAAAGTGATGCAGTTCATGCCGGTCGCGTTCTCGATCATGTTCCTGTTCTTTCCCGCGGGCCTCGTGCTGTACTGGCTCGTCAACAACCTGTTGCAGATCGCGCAGCAGTGGCAGATGAACCGGATGCTCGAGCGCGAAGCCGCCGCCGCGACGGCCAAGCGGCGCTAGGGCGCATTCGCGCGCACCTGACGCGCGTGGCTTCGAACGTGCGTCCATGAGCGCGTCCGCGGGCAACTGCCCGCCACCGCCGCCCATCGCGGCGATCGCAACGCCGCCCGGGCGCGGGGGCATCGGCATCGTCCGCGTGTCGGGGGTCGACCTCACGTCACTGATCGAAGGCATTGCCGGTCGCACGCTGGCCGCGCGCATCGCCTCGCGCGTTACGTTTCGCGACGACAGCGGCGCGATGATCGACTCGGGAATCGCGCTCTACTTTCCGCAGCCGCATTCGTACACCGGCGAAGACGTCGTCGAATGGCATGGTCATGGCGGCCCGGCCGTCATGCGCCTGCTGCTCTCGCGCTGCGTCGAGCTCGGCGCGCGGCTCGCCGAGCCCGGCGAGTTCACCAAGCGCGCCTTTCTCAACGGCAAGCTCGATCTCGTGCAGGCGGAAAGCGTGGCCGATGTGATCGAGGCCGCGACGGCTACCGCGGTGCGCGCGGCCGCGCGCAGCCTGTGCGGCGAGTTTTCACACGAGGTTCATGCATTGCGCGACGCGTTGATCAACCTTCGCGCCTACACGGAAGCCACGCTCGATTTCCCCGACGAAGATGTGGATCTGCTTCGCGAAGGCGAGGTCCGCGATCGTCTCGCATCGATTCGGCGACGCCTCGAGCGAGTGCTGGCGCGCGCTCGCGCGGGTGCGATGCTGCGCGAAGGACTCACCGTCGTGCTCGTGGGTGCGCCCAACGTCGGCAAGTCGAGTCTCCTCAATCGATTGGTGGGTGAAGACGCCGCGATCGTTGCGGCCATTCCCGGCACGACGCGCGACACCGTCGAGCGACAGGTCGAGATCGCCGGCATTCCGCTGACGATCGTCGACACGGCAGGTCTGCGGGAGACGGACGATGCGGTCGAGCGCCTCGGCATCGCACGCACGCGCGCCGCGATTGCGCGCGCGGACGTGGCGCTGGTTATCGTCGACGCGCGCGACGATCGCGATAACGTTGCGCCGCTGACGGACGAGCTGTCGGCGTCGCTGCCGCGAATCGTCGTGCACAACAAGTGCGACCTCGCGGGTGTCGCGCCGCATGTTCAGCGAAGCAGCGATGCGCGCGATACTTCCTCGTCCCAACCCGCGGCGCACGTGTGGCTATGCGCACTGACCGGCGACGGCGTCGATGCGCTCGAGGCTACCGTCCAGGCGGTGGCAGGGGTCGAGCATGTCAGCGAAGACGCGTTCTTTGCTCGCGAGCGTCAATTGCTCGCGCTGCGTGACGCGGCGGATCACCTCGATCGTGCGAACGCGCATGTCGACTCGCAGCAACCAGCGATCGAGCTCTTCGCCGAGGAGTTGCGCGCCGCGCAGCATGCGTTCGGATCGATCACCGGCGAATTTACGTCGGACGATCTGCTGGGCGAGATCTTCTCGCGGTTCTGCATCGGAAAATAGGCGCGCCAAGCGGCGGAAACCCGCGCTTCGGCGACCGCTCAGACATCGGTCGGGCCACTGGGCCACCACTTCCGAACGGCGTTGGGCGATGCTCGCCTGCGTGCTAAAGTTTTCGGTCCGGCGTTTTCATTACAAGGCATCGGATGAACAGTATCGAATCGCGGGCGGCGCTGTCTGCGTCGCTCGACGCGCCGGCATCCGTGCGCAACCCTCGCCTTCTTGACTGGGTGCGGCGGATCGCGGATCTTACTCAGCCGGCGCGGATCGCATGGTGCGACGGCAGCGATGCCGAATATCAGCGTTTGTGCGACGCAATGGTCGCGCTGGGAACGCTGCATCGGCTGGATGAGCAGCGGCGGCCCGGCAGCTTCCTGGCACGCTCGGACCCGTCCGACGTCGCTCGCGTCGAGGATCGCACGTTCATCTGCAGCGACCGCGAGGAAGACGCGGGGCCGACGAACAATTGGGTGGCGCCCGCGAAGATGCGCGCCACGCTGCGCGGGCTTTTCGAGGGGTGCATGCGCGGACGCACGATGTACGTCGTGCCGTTCTCGATGGGACCGCTCGGCAGTCCGATCGCGCACATCGGCGTCGAGATCACCGACAGCCCCTACGTCGTCGTCAGCATGCGCATCATGACGCGCATGGGATCCGCCGTGTACGACCTGCTCGGTACCGATGGCGCATTCGTCCCGTGCGTGCATTCTGTTGGCGTTCCGTTGCACGACGGTGTGCGCGACACGCCGTGGCCGTGCAATCCGTCCAACAAATACATCGTTCACTTTCCCGAAGCGCGCGAGATCTGGAGCTTCGGCTCGGGCTACGGCGGCAACGCGCTGCTTGGCAAGAAATGTCTGGCGCTGCGGATCGCGTCGGTGATGGGCCGCGACGAAGGCTGGCTCGCCGAGCACATGCTGATATTGGGCGTTTCGTCGCCGGCCGGCGAGAAGCGCTATGTCGCCGCAGCCTTCCCGAGCGCATGCGGCAAGACCAATTTCGCGATGCTGATTCCGCCCGCGGGTTTCGAAGGCTGGCGCGTGACGACGATTGGCGACGACATCGCGTGGATCAAGCCGTCCCCAGATGGGACGTTCCACGCGATCAATCCCGAAGCCGGCTATTTCGGCGTGGCACCGGGAACGTCGTACGAGTCCAACCCCAACGCGATGGAGACGCTGCGCGCCAACGTGATCTTCACCAACGTTGCACTGACCGACGACAACGACGTCTGGTGGGAAGGAATGACGAAGTCGCCGCCGGGGCATCTGATCGACTGGCGCGGCGAGTCGTGGACGCCCGACTCCGGCCGACCGGCCGCGCATCCGAACGCACGCTTCACCGTGGCCGCGACACAGTGTCCGTCGCTCGATCCCGAATGGGACAACCCGGCCGGCGTGCCGCTCGCGGCGCTGGTGTTCGGGGCACGCCGTTCGGACACGATCCCGCTCGTGTCGGAAGCGCGGAGCTGGGACGAGGGGGTCTACAAAGCGGCGACGATGGGCTCGGAAACCACGGCGGCGGCAACCGGCACCGTCGGGGAAGTTCGTCGCGATCCGTTTGCGATGCTGCCGTTCTGCGGGTACCACATCGGCGACTATTTCCAGCACTGGCTCGACATGGGGCGCGCGGTCCCCAATCCGCCGCGGATGTTCAGCGTCAACTGGTTCCGCAAGGACGACGCGGGCCGCTTCGTGTGGCCGGGCTTCGGCCAGAACATGCGCGTGCTGAAATGGATCTTCGACCGCTGTGCGGGCCGGGCCAATGCGACCGAGACGCCGCTCGGGTTCGTGCCGCGGTTCGACGACCTGGACTGGAGCGGCTTCGACTTCGGCGTGCGCCGGTTCTCGAACGTGATGGAAGTCGACCTCGCGCTGTGGGAACGCGAACTCGGTTCACACGACCGGTTCTTCGAACGCTTGGGGGCCAAACGTCCCGACGCGCTGATGAACGAACGGGATCGACTGGCGGGGCGGATCGCGACCTAGATTGAACATAATATATTGATTTTAAAGTTATAAATATAGTTAAAAGGCAAGACCAATTCCCGCTACGGCGACGTTGCGCGCTACTCAACCGGATTTCAAGCGAGCCTCGCAGGCCCTACATACGGCGTCGGAACGACGCTTGGTGACGCCAATCGGCCTGGACATCAACCGCCGGCCGATGTTTCACGTGGAACGTCGGGGGATCGGTGGTCGACCCCAAAATCTGTCGCACTGCGGAAGGGCACTCAGCCTACGATCGCGCACGTTCTCCCGCTGCCGTGGTTTCACGTGAAACAATCAAGGCGATGGCCCGCATGGCATAGGCGGGAGTGGAGCCTGGCACGGTAGAATCGCGACTGCGCTCTGACGGTTCCAATCTGATGAAGTACCCGCGTCGTTTCGATGTCATCGTTGTCGGCGGTGGCCATGCAGGCACCGAGGCTGCGCTGGCCGCCGCGCGCGCTGGACGGTCGACGTTGCTGTTGACCCACAACATCGAAACCCTCGGGCAGATGTCCTGCAACCCGTCGATCGGCGGGATTGGCAAAGGGCACTTGGTCAAGGAAGTCGATGCCCTCGGTGGCGCGATGGCCATCGCGACCGATGAGGCCGGCATTCAATTTCGCACCCTCAACGCCAGCAAAGGCGCGGCCGTTCGCGCAACGCGGGCACAGGCCGATCGAGTGCTCTACCGCCAGGCGATTCGCCGCCGGATCGAAACGGCCGCGAATCTGACGCTGTTTCAGCAACCGGTCGACGATCTGATCCTAGAAGGCGACGCCGTAAAGGGTGTCGTGACCCAGATCGGACTCGAGTTCGAGGCTGCCGCGGTCGTGCTGACCACCGGGACGTTTCTGTCGGGTTTGATTCACGTGGGGCTGAAGAATTACGAAGCGGGGCGCGCGGGGGATCCGCCGGCCAAGCGACTCGGCGCCCGGCTCCGGGAACTGAAGCTGCCGGCGGGGCGGCTCAAGACCGGCACGCCGCCGCGCCTCGACGGCCGCACGATCGATTTTTCGACGCTGACACCCCAACCGGGCGACGAACCCGCGCCCGTGTTCTCGTTCGTCGGGCACCGGGGCTTGCATCCACGTCAGGTTCCATGCTGGATCACCCACACAACGCCGCGAACGCACGACATCATCCGGTCCGGCCTCGATCGTTCGCCGCTGTTCACCGGGGTGATCAAAGGGGTCGGTCCACGGTATTGCCCTTCGATCGAAGACAAGGTCGTCCGGTTCGCTCAGCGTCCGAGTCACCAGATCTTTCTGGAGCCGGAAGGTCTCGACACGTCCGAGGTTTACCCGAACGGCATCTCGACGTCGTTGCCATTCGACGTACAGCTCGAGCTCGTACGCTCGATCCCGGGATGCGAGCGGGCCGACATCGTCCGGCCCGGCTATTCGATCGAATACGACTACTTCGACCCCCGTGCGCTGCGTGCCACACTCGAAACCAAGGCAATCAGCGGGTTATTTTTCGCCGGACAGATCAACGGGACGACGGGGTACGAAGAAGCCGCGGCACAGGGCATCCTCGCCGGCATCAACGCAGCGCGATTCTCAGCCGAACTGCCGGGCTGGTGCCCGCGTCGCGATGAAGCGTATCTGGGTGTGCTCGTCGATGACCTGATCGCGCGCGGCGTTTCAGAGCCTTACCGGATGTTCACGTCGCGTGCCGAGTACCGACTGCAATTGCGCGAAGACAACGCCGACCTTCGGCTCACGGAGCAGGGCCGCAAATTGGGGGTGGTGGACGACGCCCGGTGGGACACCTACTGCCGCAAGCGGGACGCTGTGGCGGCCGAGCTCGAGCGGCTGAGGTCCACGCGGCTCAGCCCGTCGATGCTCGCTCGTCACGATGCGGAGCGCGTGCTCGGGCAGCCGATCGAGCGGGAGTATTCGTTGGCGGAACTGCTACGCCGGCCGGGCGTAACCTACCGCGCGCTGCATGCTCTGGAAGGCGTCGAGGCGCCCGAATGCGCCGACGATGTCGTGGATCAAGTTGAAGTATCCATTAAATATCAAGGATATATAGACCGTCAGCACGTCGAGGTGCAGCGCGGTCTCGAATACGACCAGCTACCGCTGCCACCTGACCTCGACTATCGGTCGGTGCGCGGGTTGTCGATCGAGGTGCTGCAAAAGCTGGCGGCGCAACGACCCGAGACGCTTGGCCAGGCGGCGCGGATCTCCGGCGTAACGCCGGCGGCCATCTCGCTGCTGCTCGTGCACCTGAAACGTGGCATCGCCGTCGGTCGTTCGGCGGCATCCGACGCGACCGTGCGATCGGCATGACGGTCGCGACGTCGCTCGCCATGCCGCCTGCGTCGCCGGGGGGGAAGGGCGATACCTGTGATCTCCCGTCCGGTGCCGCCGACAAGCTGTCGCGCTATCTCGACCTGCTTGCCAAGTGGAACCGGACGTACAACCTGACGGCGATTCGCGAACGTTCGCAGATGATCACGCATCATGTGCATGATTCGCTCGCCGTGCTGCCTTCGCTTCCCGATCGACAGCGACTGCGCATCCTCGATGTCGGAACCGGCGGTGGCGTTCCCGGCATTCCGCTTGCGATCGCGCGACCCGATGCGACGTTCGTGCTGCTCGACGCCAATCACAAGAAGATCGCATTCGTGACGCAGGCCGCAATCGAGCTCGCGCTCCCCAATGTTCGCGCCGTCGCGTCGCGTGTCGAGGACTTCGTTGCCGAGGCGCCGTTCGACGTCGTCATCTCGCGGGCGTTTGCCGACCTGCGCAGTTTCGCCGAGGTCGCGTCGCGACACGTTGCGCAAGACGGCTTGCTCGTCGCGATGAAGGGCGTGCTCGCACACGATGAAATCGCTGCGCTTCCGCCGCACGTTGCCGTGATCGCGACGCCGGAGCTCCACGTTCCGGGCCTCGACGCGAAGCGGCATCTTGTCTTGATGCGCGTCATCGACGCCGCGCGGCCATGACGCGCATCCTGGCAGTCGTCAATCAGAAAGGCGGTGTCGGCAAGACGACGACAACGGTCAATCTCGCCGCCAGTCTCGTCGCGATGAAACGGCGCGTCCTCGTCATCGATCTCGACCCGCAGGGCAACGCCACCACGGGGGCCGGACTGGACAAGCGCGCCTGCACGCGCACCGTGTATCACGTGCTGCTCGGCGAAGCCGCGATCCCCGATGTCCGCCGCAAATCCGAATCCGGCGGGTTCGACATCGTGCCGGCCAACCGCGAGCTCGCCGGTGCGGAAGTCGAGCTCGTCGATCTTCCCGAACGCGAGACGCGATTGAAAGACGCGCTCGCCGAAGCGCTGCGCCAGATGCGCGATGCAATCGACACGATTGCAGGTGAATACGATTTCATCTTCCTGGACTGTCCGCCGTCGCTGTCGTTGCTGACGTTGAACGGACTCTGCGCCGCCGACGCGGTGCTGATCCCGATGCAATGCGAGTACTACGCCCTCGAAGGCCTGTCCGATCTGGTGCAGACCGTGAAGAAGGTGCGCGCGCATCTCAATCCGCGGCTCGAGATCGAGGGCTTGCTGCGCACGATGTATGACCCGCGCAACACGCTCGCACAGAACGTCGCGGCCGAACTCGAGCGGCATTTCGGCGAGCGACTCTATCGGACCGTCATTCCGCGCAACATCCGCCTCGCGGAAGCGCCGTCGCACGGCATGCCGGCGCTGGGCCTCGAGCCGAAGTCGAAGGGGGCGCTCGCTTACCTGGCGCTGGCTGGCGAGATCATTCGCCGGATGGAAGCACGCGAGCAAGCGCTCACTCGCGCTGAGACGCCGTATCTGCCCGCAGCTGAAGATAGTCCTCCGGCGCCGTGATGCGCGCTCGCGCTGCGCAGGAACCCCGCCATTCACGCACCGAGGATTGCCGATGATTCGACCGAAAGGACTGGGGCGCGGACTGGACGCGCTGCTCGCGGGAACGGACGAGGCCGCGCCGTCGGGGGAACAACTGCAAACGATCTCGATCGACCGGTTGCGTCCGGGCAAGTACCAGCCGCGCACACGGATGGATGCCGAATCGCTCGCCGAACTGGCGCTATCGATTCGCGAGCAGGGAATCATGCAGCCGATTCTCGTGCGTCCCGTCGAGGGCGGCCGCTTCGAGATCGTCGCTGGTGAGCGCCGCTGGCGCGCGGCGCAGCAGGCAGGCCTGCGCGAGATACCGGCGCTCGTGAAGAACGTTCCCGATCAATCGGCGCTGGCCGTCGCGCTCATCGAGAACATCCAGCGCGAGGACCTGAATCCGCTGGAGGAGGCCAGAGGGCTGCAGCGCCTGATCGATGAGTTCGGTTTGACGCACGACACCGCGGCGAAGGCCGTCGGCCGCTCGCGCAGCGCGGTGTCGAACCTGCTGCGCCTCAACGCATTGGCGCCGCCCGTGCAGGAGTACGTGCTCGCGGGCTCACTGGAAATGGGACATGCGCGCGCGTTGCTGGCGCTTGCAATCGACCAGCAATCCGGCGCGGCGGCGCGAGTGGTCGATGGCGCGCTGTCGGTGCGCGAAACGGAGCGCCTGGTCCACGGCTTGTTGAATCCGGCCAAGCGCGCGGCGCGTCGCAAGGGGAAGCCCGCTTACGACGCCGATACGGCACGCCTCGAAAACGATCTGTCCGAACGGCTGGGTGCGGTCGTGCACATCGAGCCCGGCCGTCAGGGTGCTGGACGAATCGTCATCCGCTACTCGACGCTTGATCAGTTGGACGGCATCGTCGCGCGCTTCGCGAAGACT
>Ga0207643_10000966_pt1 | contig 17267 bp, 14 predicted proteins | sample KBSMisM62_FD_184313 | JGI IMG/M metagenome (GOLD analysis project Ga0207643, IMG submission 184313) | Miscanthus rhizosphere microbial communities from Kellogg Biological Station, Michigan, USA - KBS Miscanthus M6-2 (SPAdes) (version 2) | ecosystem: Host-associated > Plants > Roots >...
AGCGACGTGATCGCGTTGTCCGCCGCCGCGAAGACGGCCGGGACCACGGAGCCGGTCACCAGCGAGCCGCCCGAGATCGGGCCGACCGGAAGCGACGTGTCGCCGAGCACGACCTCGATCTTGTCGAGCGGGACACCGGTCTTCTGCGAGGCGAGCTGGGCGAGGATCGTGTACGTGCCGGTGCCGATGTCCTGCGTGCCGCAGGCGACGCGCACGGTGCCGTCGTCGCGGAGCTGGACGCTGGCGTCTGCGGGGAATCGCGCGGCGATCCATGCCGCGCCGCCCACGCCCCAGCCGAGCGTCACGCCGTCGCGTTTCATGGAGCCGACTTCGGGCGTGCGCTTCGACCACCCGAACTTCTCCCCGCCCACCTGATAGCACTCGAGCAGATGGCGGGAGGAGAAAGGAAGGCCCACGGACTCGTCGATCTTCGGCTCGTTGAGAACACGGAGCCGGACCGGATCGATCTTGAGCTGAGCGGCCAGCTCGTTCAACGCCGACTCGGTCGCATAGAGCCCGGGCACGGCGCCGGGCCCGCGCATGGCGGTCGGCGGGCCGATGTTCCGGCGAGTCCGCCCGAACGCCACGCGCAGGTTGGGCACGCTGTACATGAAGGGCGTCGCCTCGCCGCAGTCCTCGTGGTAGCTGTCGAGCATCGCCTGATCGTTGACGTAGTCCTGCTGGAGAGAGACGAGCTGTCCGTCCGGGGTCGCTCCGAGGCGCACGCGCTGCTGGACGCGGGGACGATGTCCCACCGACTGGAACATCATCCTGCGGCTGATGACGAGCTTGACCGGTTTCCCGAGCTGCCGCGCGGCCGCGACGGCGAGGGCACAGTGCGTCCAGGGCCAGAGCTTGCTTCCGAATCCCGACCCGACGAACTTCGTGATGACCCGGACGTTTTCCTTCGGCAGTCCGAACATCTGCGCGAGGACTCCCTGGAGGTTGAAGACGCCCTGCGACTCCTCGTAGATGGTCAGCATCGAGCCATCCCAGGACGCGACCGTTCCCTGCAGCTCGATCGGGTTGTGGGTTTCGGCCGGCACGACATAGGTCTGGTCCAGCTTGACCGGCGCGCTCGCAAACGCCTTCTCGGCGTTTCCGCGCTCGCTCTGGAGGCGCTTGGTGGGCGCGAACGTCGTCGGCACCTCGTCGGGCTCGTCGTCGGCCACGAGCTCGGTGGAGACGTTGGGCTTCTGCTTGTCGTAGGTGGCGCGGACCGCGTCGGCCGCGGCCTTGGCGCTCTCGAACGTGTCCGCCACCGCGAGGGCGATGTACTGGCCGTAGTAGCGAATGTCATCGTCGGCGAACGGCGGACGACGCTCGTCGACGATGCCTTCGAAGCCGGCTCCCAGGGTCGAACGGAAGATTTTTCCGATGTTTCCGCGATGCAGCACGGCCCGCACGCCGGGCATCTTCTCGGCGGCCGCGGTGTCGAGCTTCGTGATGCGGCCGTTGGCGATCGTCGCTTCGACCGGTACGGCGTACAGCATTCCGGGAAAGTGAAAGTCGGAGGCGTACTGGGCCTTGCCCGTCACTTTCAACGGGCCGTCCCAGCGCGGGGTGCGGCGGCCGATCGGGGAGCCCGGGGTGTCTGAGGTCGGTTCCATGCGTTCTCCTCCGGAATCAGCTCGTCGCGGCCGTCTGCAGCGCATGCGTGAGGCAGCGCTTCGCGAGCTCGACCTTGAAGGCGTTCTCGCTCTGCGGCTTCGCGTTGCGCAGAGCGGCCTCCGCGGCTTTACGGAAGCTCGCCGCGTCCGCCGTCTGGCCGACGAGAGCGGACTCGGCCTCGGGGGATCGCCACGGCTTCGTGCCGACGCCCCCCATCGCGACGCGGGCCCGGGTCACCTTCCCGTTCGCGATCGTGAGGACCACGGCGGCCGACGCCAGGGCGAACTCGTACGATGCCCGGTCGCGCAGCTTGAGATACAGCTGTTTGCTCCCCGCGATGGGCGGCGGCAGCGTGACGTATGTGATCAGGTCGCCCGGTTCGAGGACCGTCTCTCGCTGCGGCGTGCTGCCGGGCAGAAGATGAAATTCGCCGATCGGGACGGCGCGGACGCCCTTCGGGCCCTGGACGTGCACCGTCGCCTCGAGCGCCGCGAGCGCCACGTTCATGTCCGACGGGTTGGTCGCGATGCAGCTCTCGCTCGTCCCGAGGATCGCGAGCGTGCGGTTGAAGCCGGTGATCGCCGGGCAGCCCGTTCCCGGCTCGCGCTTGTTGCAAGCCATGGCGGTGTCGCGGAAGTACACGCACCGCGTCCGCTGGAGCAGGTTGCCGGCGGTCGTCGCCATGTTGCGGAGCTGCGCCGACGCGCCCGAGAGGAGGGCCTGGGACAGCACCGCGTAATCTTTCTGCACCCTCGGATGGTGGGCGAGATCCGAGTTTCGGACCGTCGCGCCGATTTTCAACCCGCCATCGGACGTTTCCTCGATCGTGGCGAGCGGCAGCCGGTTGATGTCGATGAGCTGCGAGGGCGTTTCGACGTTCAGCTTCATGAGGTCGATCAGAGTCGTTCCGCCGGCGACGAACCGTGACTCCGCGCCCTGCTGCGCGGTCTTCGTCTGTGCGGCCGCTCGGATGGCCCCGGCGGAATCCTTGGGGCGAGTGAACTCGAAGGTATGCATCGGCGCTCCTGCTGGCGACTATCTCTTCAGGCGTTTCCGCGGACCTGCTGGATCGCGGCCACGATGTTGGGGTAGGCCCCGCAGCGGCAGATGTTGCCGCTCATCAATTCCTTCACCGCCGCGTCCTCCGGGCCGCAGGGCTCCTTGAGCAACGCGACGGCCGACATGATCTGGCCCGATGTGCAATACCCGCACTGATATCCGTCATGCGCCACGAACGCGGCCTGCATCGGATGCATCGCGTCGGGCGTGCCCAGGCCCTCGATCGTGGTGATCTCCTCCCCGTCGTGCATCAGCGCCAGGCTCAGGCACGAGTTCACCCGGCGGCCGTTCACGTGGACGGTGCAGGCGCCGCACTGGCCGTGGTCGCAGCCCTTTTTCGTTCCGGTGAGAACGACGGTCTCGCGGATGCAATCGAGCAGCGTCGTGCGCGGGTCGATGCGAAGCTGCTGCACCTTGCCGTTGATGCGCAGGGTGACCGGGACCGCACCCTCGATGCCCGGCGCCTCGGCGGCGGCCGTCGCCGCCGCGGCGCTCGGATTCGGCGAAAGTGTTCCGGCGGCGATGGACGCGGCCGCTGCGGAGGCGCCCGCCGTCGAGATGAATGCCCGCCGCGTGAGCTTCCGCGGGCGCTTGTCGGGGTCGTCAGGCATACAACCTCCGTTCGAGCGGATACTAAATCGATTCCGGAGCCATTGGGAGGTCCTTCCGAGCTCCGGTAACGAGGGTCGCCGGTCGTTTGTGTAAACATCTGCGGCGCCCGGGAGGGACGCGACGATGCCTCACCGACACCTGGAACGACACCGCACCGGACGCATCGGCTGGCTTCGCGCCGCGGTCCTGGGCGCCAACGACGGCATCGTGTCCACGTCGAGCCTGGTGCTCGGCGTCGCGGCCGCGCAGGCGTCGCACGCGAACGTTCTGGTGGCGGGTGTCGCCGGACTGGTGGCCGGCGCCATGTCGATGGCGGCGGGCGAGTACGTCTCCGTCCATTCCCAGGCGGACACGGAGCAGGCCGAGATCGAGCGCGAGCGCGCGGAGCTCAAGGACGACCCGAAGGGGGAGCGCCAGGAGCTCGCGGCGATCTACACCTCGCGGGGGCTCGACCCCTCGCTGGCGCGGCAGGTCGCGGACCAGTTGACGGCCCACGACGCGCTCGGCGCCCACGCCCGCGACGAGCTCGGCATCACCGAGGCGCTTCGGGCGCGTCCGGTTCAGGCGGCGCTGGCGTCCGCGGCGAGTTTCGCCGCAGGAGCGATCCTGCCTCTCGCCGTCACGGCGCTGTCGCCGCCGCAAGTCCTGATTCCGGTCGTCGCGGGGACGTCCCTCGCGTTTCTCGCCCTGCTCGGCGGGGTGGCGGCGCGCGCGGGCGGCGCGAGCGTGCTCAAGGGCGCGATCCGCGTCACGTTCTGGAGCGCCCTCGCCATGGCCGTGACCGCAGCGGTCGGAAAGCTCTTCGGAACGGCGGTCTGAGCCGCCCGGGAACGCGCTGGCCGCGGATCGCGGCGGCCCGTCGCTTATGGCGCGGTGAATCCGGGGCGAGCGATCAGTTTCTGGAACTCCGGATCGTCGTGCAGGCAGTTGAGATCGGTGTCTTTGGCCGCCCAGTCCCGGTTGCTGTACCCGGCCGCGAACGCCTTCTTGACCGTTTCGAGCGCCTCGGCTTTTTTCCCGAGAGCGCCGTAGGTGCAGGCGGCGTTGTAAAGCGTGCCCGGATCGCCGGGACGAAGCGCCACCGCGGTCTGAAGGTGCCGCATGATCTCGCCCTCGTCTTCGTGGAGTGAGGCGAGGTTCGTGGCGAGCAGGATTCGGGCTCGCACGTCCTCCGGTACGACCTCGAGCTGCTTGCGGAGGACCTCGACCATGCGGGCTCGGACGCTCTCCGCTTCCTTCTTCCGCCCCAGCCGTTCGAGGGCCTGCATGAAGGGCACGTGCGTGTTGTAGTCGTCGCCGTTGGCCTCGATGGCGCGCTCCGTGAGCACCGCGGCCTCTTCGAAACGACCCGCGGCGAAATACGCCCGGCCGAGGATGTTCCAGGACCCCTCGCAATCGGGCTTGCGCTCGATGGCCCTCTGCGCCGCCATGGCGCTTTCGTCGTACTTCTTCTGTGCATAGAAGATCCGGGCACGCGCGACGAGGACTTCCGGCAGGTCGGGCGCGAGCGCCGTCGCCCGGTCGCAGGCCTCCAGACCGCGCTCGACCCACTTCGGGTTCTGCTCGCGGACCTGATAAATCATCCCGCACATGTAGGCGATCCCGGCGTGCGCCAGGGCGAAATTCGGGTCGAGCTGGATGGCCTGCTCGAACATCTGGAGGGCGTAGTCCATGTTCTCGCGGCGCGCGTAGCTCCGTCCGCGGAGGTAGCAGTCGTAGGCCAGCGGGTTTTCCGTGGGCTTGCGCGCGATGGTCTGCTCTTCCTGGGGCGTGAGCGTGATCCGCAGGGCCTGCGCGATGCTCCGGGCGATTTCTTCCTGGATGGCGAAGACGTCTTCGAGCTGCCGGTCGTAGCGCTCGGCCCAGACCGAGTGCCGGGTCGAAGCCTCCACGAGCTGCGCGGTGATGCGGACGCGGTTGCCCGCGCGGCGAATGGAGCCCTCGAGCACATAGGCGGCGCCGAGCTGCTGACCCACCTGCTGCGCGGTCACCGGCTTGTCGCGGAACGCCAGCATCTCCGAGCGGGGGAAGATCTCCAGCTGCTTGATCTTCGAGAGCTCCGTGACGATGTCCTCGGTGATCCCGTCGCGGAAGTACTCGTCTTCCTTCGCGCCGCTCTGGTTCTCGAAATACAGCACGGCGACCGAGCGGTGGCGGGCTGCGGCCGCCGGACCCTCGGAGCCCGACGCGGTCTTCTCGGCGGACGCCTTCCGGCCGGAGTCGAGGTCGCGCTTGAGACGCTTCAGGTCGGCGCGCAACTCGGCGGCCGTCTGGCAGCGCAGGTCGGGATCCTTTTCGAGCGTCTTGTCCAGAATGCCCTGCAGCGCGAGGGGCAGACGCGGGTTGAGCTCCTTCGCCGGCTTTGGGGTGGAGTGCAAAATGCCGTCGAAGATGAGCGCGGATGTCGCGGCGGAGAAGGGCGTGATCCCCGTCGCCATTTCGTAGAGTACGACGCCCAGCGAGAACAGGTCCGAGCGCGCGTCCAGCTCCTCGCCCCGGGCCTGCTCCGGCGACATGTAGAGGGTCGTGCCCATGGAGCTGCCCGGGCTCGTCAGATCGTTCTTGTCGAGGTGCGATTGTGTCGGCGTGAAGGTCGCGCTGACCGATTCCGCGACGTCGCGATGCGCGAGGGTTCGCTTCGCCAGGCCGAAGTCCAGGATCTTGGCGGGCCCACGGTCCACGAGGAAGATGTTCGCGGGCTTGATGTCGCGGTGCACGATTCCCTTCGAGTGCGCGGCATCCAGGCCGGTGGCGATCTGGATGCCGATCTCCAGGAGCTCCGACACCTCGATGGGCTTGACGGCGATGCGGTGCTTGAGGGTCTGGCCCTCCAGCAGTTCCATCGCGATGAAGGGCCGGCCTTCGAACTCTCCGATGTCGTGGATCGTGCAGATGTTGGGGTGATTGAGGGCCGATGCCGCGCGCGCTTCCCGGCGAAACCGCTCAATCGCCTGAGGATCCCCGGAAATGTCGTCCGGAAGGAACTTCAGCGCGACATTCCGTCCGAGGCGCGTGTCCCGCGCCTTGTAGACCACGCCCATTCCGCCCCCGCCCAGTGGTTCGAGGACGCTGTAATGGGAGATGGCGCGCCCGACGATCGACGAGGTATCTGCCAACGGCGAGGGAGTTTATCCGATGGAGCGAATCGCGCCGACGGTCAGCGATCCGGCGTCTTCTCGAACACGAAGAAGTGCTGTACGGGCAGAAACTCGTGGAGCGTCACGAGTCGAAATCCGGCCGGCTCCCACTCCGCGAGCACCTGCTCTTTCGACATGCGGTGCTCTTCCCGGACGTGGAGGGCGGTGAGCCCTTCGAGGCGATACTCGACGAGGGCGATCTTGCCCGTGCGTTTCAGGGCCTCGCGCATCTTCGCGAGCATCGCCTTGGGCTGCTGGAGCTCGTGGTAGACGTCGACGAGGAGAATCCAGTCGAGAGAGCCGCGAGGCAGATTCGGGTCGTCGCTCTCGCCGAGAACCGGCACCACGTTTCGAATGCCCGCTTTCTCGATGTTCTCCTTGAGAAGCCTCAGCATCTCAGGCTGGATGTCGACGGCGTACACCCGGCCGGATTGACCGACCGCCTTTGCCAGCCGCCGCGTGAAGTAGCCCGTGCCCGCGCCGAGATCGGCGACGACGGCGCCGGGCCTCAACCCCATCGTCCGGACGATCTCGTCCGGTCTCTGTTCCTCGTCGCGTCCCGGCCGTTCCAGCCAATCCGCGCCCGCCGCGCCCATGACCGGGGCGGGGCGGCGTTCGTCCTGGGCACGAAGGGCGACGGGAGGCAGAGCCGCCGAAAGGAGAAGGAGCAGGACCGGCAGGACGACGATCCGCCGCCGCGCCGGAAGCCCCGGGCCCACGATCGGCGGCTCGCTCGCGTTCACCTCAGGCACCACATCCACAACAGCGGTCGCGCTCGCCGCCTTCGCGGTTTTTTCGGTCGCGGGTTGCGCTGGAAAGCCGAGGATCGGCTCAGAATGCGGGAACGTCGTTCAGCGCTTGGGTTTCGTCCGGGTGCTCCGGGACCGAGCCTTCCCGTAGCGGAACAGCCTCTGGCACTCCTGCTTGAGAAAACCGCCGGTGACGGGGATGAGGTGATTGCCCTTCTCGAAGACGAACTGGCAGGGGATGAGACAGGCCCGCCACTTGTATTCGTCCGTGCCCCGCTTCCGCCCGAAGGCGGCGATGTCTTCCTGGGACACCCCGTAGACGACCGCGCCGATTCTCGACCACACGCAGGCGCCGGCACACATGGCGCAGGGTTCGTGGGTGGAGTAGAGAACGAAGTCGGTCAGATAGCGGCCATAACCGCTGGAGACGTATTTGAGAGTCTCCAGCTCGACGTGCTTGATGCTGGAGCCCGACGTCTTGACTCGGTTCCCGGCGCTGGCAATGACCACCTCGCCCCCGTTCGTGAGACGTGTGATGACCGCGCCGATCGGATAGTCGCCGCGGTCGCCGGCGCGCTTGGCCTCGGCGATCGCCAGCTGCATGAACTTCTTCTTCGGTTTGTAGGAAGCCGGAATCACGGGAATCAGAATACTCAAATTTCTTCCCAACCTCCCGGGACCGACAGGGGAGAATGGCTCAGAAAAGCAGCTGCGCCCGTCTTCCCGGGCGGGCGGAGGATTCCGATGAAGGCCTCAAGACGCGCCGCCCTGAGGACCCCTGTCGCCGCCGCCGTGCTCGCCGCCGTTTTTGCCGGGGGCGCCGCGGCGCCCGGCCCGACCCGCACGCCCGCAGCGCTGGATCGCGCCGCTCTGACCTCTCAGGTGCGCGAGGAGCTCCTCCGGGCATGGCAGGGATACGAGAAATACGCCTGGGGACACGACGAGCTCGAGCCCGTCACGCGGACCTTCCACGACTGGCACCCGGATTCCCTTCTGATGACTCCCGTCGACGCGCTGGACACGCTGCTCCTCGTGGGCCTCGAGGCCGAGGCGGCCCGGGCGCAGAAGCTCATCTTCGAGAAGCTCTCGTTCGATCGAGACATCTCGGTCAAGAACTTCGAGATCACGATTCGCATCCTCGGCGGCCTGCTCTCGGCATATCAGGCGACCGGCGATGCGCGGTTCCTGAGTCTGGCCGAGGACCTCGGGACCCGGCTTCTGCCGGCGTTTTCCTCGCCGACCGGGATGCCGTACATGTACGTCAACCTGAAGACGGGCAAGACGTCGGGAGCCCGCTCGAACCCGGCGGAGATCGGAACACTGCTGCTCGAGTTCGGCACGCTCTCGAAGCTGACCGGGAAGCCCGTGTTCTACGACAAGGCCAAGAAGGCTCTGACGGCCCTCTACGCGCGCCGCTCGCCGATCGGCCTGGTCGGCGAGGAGATCGACGTGGAGACGGGACAGTGGCTGAGCCCGGCGAGCCACGTCGGCGGAGGAATCGACTCTTACTACGAGTACCTGCTGAAGTGCGGGCGGCTCTTCGGCGACGCCGACTGCGATCGGATGTGGGCCGACAGCCTGAAGGCGCTGAACGCGCACCTGGCCGACGAGGCGCCCTCGGGGCTCTGGTACGGCCAGGTGGACATGACGACGGGCAAGCGCACCGCATCCGAGTTCGGCGCGCTCCACGCCTTCCTTCCGGGCGTGCTGGCGCTCGGGGGAGACCTCGGCCATGCGCGCCGCCTCCAGGAATCCTGCTTTGCGATGTGGAACCTTCACGGCATCGAGCCCGAGCTTCTGGACTACAGAACGATGCGCGTCGTGTCGCCGGCGTACCCGCTGAGGCCGGAGATCATCGAGTCGGCGTTTTACCTGCACCGCGCCACGAAAGACCCCCGATACCTGGCGATGGGCCGGACGTTTTTCGAGGGCCTCCGCGCGCACTGCCGCACGGACGTCGGCGACACGGTTCTGAAAAGCGTCGTCACGAAAGAGAAGGGCAACCTGATGCCGAGCTATTACCTCGCCGAGACGCTCAAGTACTTCTACCTTCTCTTCTCCGAGGAGCCGGTCGATCTCGCAAAGGTCGTCTTCAACACCGAGGCTCATCCTCTGAAAAGGACCTGGTGAACGTCGCCGCCCCGACGGCTCCGGGAGACGGCGGCCGCGCGAAGCTGCCCACGCTGCCGATCTTCCTGGCTTTCTTCGTCATGGGGTTCGTAGACGCGGTCGGCACGCTCGTGGGTTTCGCGAAGACGGAGTTCCGGCTGACCGCCGCCGAAGCCGGCCTGCTGCCTTTCTTCGGCTTCGTCGCGTTCGCTCTCGTCTCGGTCCCGGCCGGAGTGCTCGCCGACCGGCGGGGGAAGCGGTTCCTTCTCCTGATGTCGCTGGGCGTGGTCCTCGCGGGGCAGATCGTCGCGAGCCTTTCGGTGTCGCGTTACGGCTGGCTTCTCGGGGCGATTTTTCTGATCGGCGTCGGCATGGCGGCCCTCCAGGTCGCCGGCAACCCGATGATGCGGGACGTCAGCGCTCCGGGACGGTACGCCCGCAACCTGACGTTCGCCCAGTTCCTCAAGAGCCTCGGCTCGATCTCCGGGCCGTATCTGACGACGCTGGTCGTCGCGATGGGCCTGGCCTGGTATCGGATCTTTCCGGTCTTCGCCGCGGTCACGCTCGTGACCCTCCTGCTGGCGCTCCTGCTCTCCGTTCCGGAATCCGCGGGCGGGGATCGGCCGGCGAGCGTGTCGGCGAGCTTCGCCCTCCTGAAGGAGCCGACCGTCGCGCTCGCGGTGCTCGGCATCTTTCTCTATGTGGGCGCCGAGGTCGGGCTGAACTCCTGGCTCGCGACGTTCCTGTCGCGAAGCTTCGGCATGGATCTCGCCTCCTCGGCCACCAGGCTCGGGCCGGGCCTCTTCTTCATCGCGCTCTCCGCGGGGCGCCTCCTCGGCTCTCTCGTCCTGAACTTCTTCGACGCGCGGCGCTTCTTCCGTCTGAGCGCGCTGCTGGGGCTCTCGGGGCTCGGGCTTCTCTTCGCCGGCTCACGATCCGCGGCTCTGGCCGGGATCGTCCTCTGCGGCCTCGGGTTCGCGAACATCTGGCCGCTCGTTTTCTCGCTGACCATCGAGCGCCGGCCGGAGCGGAGCGGGGCCCTGTCCGGGCTGATGTGCATGGCGATCTTCGGCGGCGCGGCGCTGCCGGCGCTCATGGGCCTCGCGGCCGATCGCGGGGGCGTTCGCCTGGCCTTCCTCGTGCCCATGGGGTGCTTTGCGTACCTGACCGCGCTCGCGTTTCTCGGACGCCGGCGCGAGAGCGCTCCCGCATGACCGGCGGCAAGCCGTGGGAGAACGACCGGCGCGTCGTCCTGACGCTCGACGCCGGCGGGACGAGCTTCCGTTTCTCGGCGATCGCGGGCAATCGCGAGGCCGCGCGAGGCTTGACGCTGCCTTCCCGCGGCGACGATCTCGACGCGTGCCTGGCGCAGATCATCGAAGGTTTTTCCCGCGTGTGGGAGGAGGCGGGCGGAGCGGCGGCGATCTCCTTTGCGTTTCCGGGTCCCGCGGACTACGCGGCCGGCGTGATCGGCGATCTCGGCAACCTGCCCGCATTTCGAGGCGGGGTCGCGCTCGGCCCGATGCTCGAAGACCGGTTCGGCATGCCGGTGTACATCAACAACGACGGCGATCTCTTTGCCTACGGCGAGGCGCTTCACGGGCTGCTTCCGGACGTCAACCGGCGGCTCGGTGAGGCGGGGAGTCCCCGCCGCTACCGCAACCTCCTCGGCGTCACGCTCGGCACCGGCTTCGGCGCCGGCATCGTGAGGGATGGCGAGCTCTTCGTCGGCGACAACGGCGCCGCCGGGGAGATCTGGCTCGTGCGCAACAAGCTCGACCGCGATCTTCCGGCCGAGGACGGGGTCGGCATTCGTGCGGTCCGAAGCGTCTACGCGCGCGAGGCGGGCATCGCCCCGGACACCGCCCCGGAGCCGAGCGTGATCGCGGCGATCGCGCGGCGGGAAACGCCCGGAGACGAAACGGCGGCCCGGGAAGCGTTCCGCCGGCTCGGCGAGGTGGCCGGGGACGCCGTTGCCAACGCAGTCACGCTCCTCGATGGTCTCGTCGTGATCGGGGGAGGCCTCGCGGGAGCGGCGGAGTTGTTTCTGCCGGCCCTCGTCGGCGAGCTCAACGGCACTCTCGCGCGCCTGACGGGCGGGAACGTCTCCCGTCTCGAGGTTTCGGCGTTGAACCTGGAGGACCCGGCCGAACGGGCGCGGTTCGTATCGAGTCGCGCTCAGGCGGTCCGCGTTCCGGGCTCACACCGGACCGTTCTCTACGAAACGGAGAAGCGGACGGGCGTGGGGCTCTCGCGGCTCGGGACGAGCCGCGCGGTGGGGCTGGGGGCGTACGCCTGGGCGCTCAAGAAGCTGGACGGGTCATCGTCGAAAACGGAGGTGTCTCGATGAGCCGAATCGCCGCGCGGGTGCTTGCTCCGATCCTGCTGTCGCCGCGGCTTCTGAGCGCGCAGCCGGCTCCTTCGATCCCGCATCGACCCGTCCACACCTACTCGATCGTCGCCCGGGACGCCAAAACCGGAGAGCTGGGCGTGGCCGTCCAGTCACACTGGTTCTCGGTCGGCACGAGCGTCGCGTGGGCGGAGGCGGGCATCGGGGCCGTGGCCACGCAGTCGTTCATCGATCCGAGCTACGGGCCGCTCGGCCTCGCGCTCATGCGCGCGGGCCGGAGCGCTCCCGACGCGCTGAAAGGCCTCCTCGCGGCGGACGAAGGCCGCGACGTGCGGCAGGTGGCGATGATCGACGCGACCGGGCGGGTCGCGGCGCACACGGGTGCCCGCTGCATTCCGGCCGCCGGCGACCACGTCGGCGAGGGCTACTCCGTGCAGGCCAATCTGATGGAGAAGGACACGGTGTGGCCGGCGATGGCGAAGGCGTACGAGGCGTCCCGCGGGGATCTCGCGGAGCGGCTGCTCGCCGCGCTCGAAGGCGCGGAGTCGCAGGGAGGCGACATTCGCGGAAGGCAGTCGGCGGCGATCCTCGTGGTGAAGGGGGTTTCGAGCGGCCGTCCGTGGCAGGACAGGCTCTTCGATCTTCGCGTCGAGGATCACCCGTCGCCGGTCGTGGAGCTGCGGCGGCTGGTCACGCTGCAACGCGCCTACAACCTCATGAACGAGGGCGACCTGGCCGTCGAGAAAAAGGACGACGCGGGAGCCCTGAAGGCCTACAGCTCTGCCGAGGCGCTCGTCCCGGACAACGCCGAGATGGCGTACTGGCATGCTGTGGCCCTCGTGAACATGGGGCGAGTGGACGAGGCGCTTCCCGTTTTCGCGAAAGCCTTTCGCCTCCATCCGAAGTGGCGGGACTTGACGCCGCGCCTTCCGAAGGCGGGGCTGCTTCCCGACGACCCGAAGCTCATCGCCCGCATCGTGGCGGTCAAGGAGTGAAGTCACGGATATCATCGCTGCCTCACGAGGAGCACCCATGACGAAAGACGCCTTCAAGGACCGGGAGCGCGGGCTGGAGGAAGAATTCTTCCGCAAGAGCGACGCGAAGCTGATCGAGAAGATGCGGGACAAGGCCCATCTCGACGAGATCGTCGCCGAGCTGGCGAAGGTTCTGCAGGTCGAGAATCCCGACCTTCTGCGCCGCGTGAGGGATCTCGGGATCGATCGAAGCACCGGGTCGGCGTTGATTGTCGCGCCGCTGGTCCAGGTCGCCTGGGCCGAGGGCAAGGTCACCGACAAGGAGCGCGAAACGGTCCTGCGGCTCGCGGCGTCCCGCGGCATCGAGAAGGGCTCGCCCGCCGAGGCGCAGCTGCTCGCGTGGCTCGACCACCGTCCGAGCGACGCCGTCTTCCAGACGGCCATCGAGGTGATCAAGTCCGGGCTCTCCCACCTCTCACCGCAAGAGCGTGAGCAGCGCATCGCGAGCATCGTGGACGCCTGTCGCGAGGTCTCCGAGGCTTCGGGCGGCATCGCGAAGAGTCTGGGACTGGGAAGCGGCGTCTCCTCCGAGGAGCGGTCGGCCCTCGACGTCGTCACGAAGGCTCTCGGGAGCGAGTAGCGAAGCCAGAGTTTCGATCCAGTCGGCGTTGCGGCCGCGCGCGCGACCCGCACCGGGGGCCGATCGCCGCCCGACTGCGTCCAATCGTTGTTTCCGCTGGAGTTGACCTCTCCCAACGATGGAGCGATGCGAATCGCGAGCGCAGGCGTGATTCGGTCGAGGTTTCGGCGGCAATCGGCTCGGGAGAGGCGGCGCTTTCGGGGCCCCGGCCAGAGTCGGGTGTAGGCTGGATTTCCGACTCCCTCGGACGGACCGACTCCCGACCACAATCGAGTGCCCGCCGCCGGTCTCGGCAGAAAGCGGGTATCTCTCATGGAAATCAAACACCGACAGTGGAATTCGGAAACCTCCGGCCGGGCGGTGGACGCGGCGGGCCGAGGGCCGTCCATCCGGGACGGCCGAACCCTTCGCCACTGGACGACCAACCACCTCGAGTCCATGGGCAAGGCGACGACGACGGCCTCCGGCGCCGGGGACTGGGGACTGGCCGACGGCCGGCAGCGCAACCTGGTGGCGACGAGATTGAAGTCGCTCGCCGGCCGACCGGGTGCGTTGTGAAGTCGACTCTCCGCAGCTGGAACTGCCGCAATTGCGGCCGGTCCAACGAGACCGCCCTGGCGCTGGACGGGACTCTCACGTGCGAATACTGCGCGGAGGTGGGCGGTCTCGAGCCTCCCCGGCCATGGAGGGATCGCCTCTTGCGCCGCGCCGGCAAGCTCGTGTCCTTGATGACCGGAGAATCCGGCGGCGAGGAAAACCGACCGGCGGCGCGCGGCCGCTAGCCTTCCGGGGCCCACCCAAGCGTCCCAACGATCGTTCCCACGGCTCGGTCTCGACGTAACTAACGATTGGACCCGGCCCACCGGAACGCAGGATCATGCGTCTTCTCTCGTCGCTCGGTCTTCCGGCTGTCGGATTCCCGATGGCGACCGAGCCTGCGGACCAATCTCGGTCCGCTCTATGAAAGGTTGAGCATCATGAAGAGAATCATAGGAACGGCCATCGGTGTCTGTCTTTTGGCCGGCGCGCAGGCAATCGCCCAGGCTCCCGAGAAGCAGGTTGTCGAGACGACGACCAAACAGACCGGCGCCGGAGCGACCCTCAAGTCCGAGACCCAGTCCGTGTCGGGGACGGTCAAGGAGTACGAAGCGGGCAAGAAGATCAAACTGAGCGGCCCCGGCGACAAATCGTATGCGTTCGACCTCGGCGAGAGCGCCAGAGTCGAGGGCTCGATCGTCGTCGGCCAGATGGCCACGGTCAAGTACAACAAGGGGACGGACGGGAAGGAAACCGTCGAGGTCGTTTCGGAAGCCACGGCCAACGCGCTGACGGCGGCCGATGCTCCGAAAATGCATTCGGAATCCACCACGACGGAGAGCGGCGCGGCCGTGAACTCGAAGACGAAAACGGAAGTCGTCATCGGGACGGTCAAGGAATACGAGGCCGGCAAGTCGATCAAGGTGACGGGGCCGGATGCCAAGGACTACAGCTTCGATCTGACCGACATGGCCGTCATGAAGAAGGCCGTGACCGTCGGCGAGCGCGTCAAGGTCACGTTCACGAAGTTGGACGGCGGCAGCAAGGCCACGACGATCGTGGCGTACCCGCACAAGGGCTGAGGTGGTGAAGAAGCTCTTCGCCCTCGGCTTTCTGCTCGCGGCGGGAATCCTCGGGGCTTCCGCCGGTTGCCAGAAGAAGGAAACGACGACGACCACGGAAACGACGACGACGCAAGAGGCTCCGGCGCCTTCCGGGACTCCCACGACCACGACGTCGACGACGACGAGCACCATGGACGGGGCGGCCCCGACGCCGTCGGCTCCGTAGCACTTTCTCAGCGACCCGGATTCGCTGGCGCCGGGAGGCGACTCCCGGCGCCTTTTTTTTGCGTCGAGACTTGCCGAGCATCGAGCCTTGCTTTGGATGAGTTCGAGCGAAAGAAACGATGGGACGGCGGGACGGTCGGGTGTCGTCCGTTCGGCGCCGGCGACCGTTTAGCGTCCAGCGTCTGCCGTCTACCGAGCCCTTCGAGCCCGGAGCGGAGCGCGACGAAGCTCCGGCACGATGGCGATCCGTTTCTTGACGCCTGTTTCGGACTCCGTCCGCCGGCGCGGAGTGAGCCTGACCTCGTGGAGGAAAGAGGCCAGCAGCGGCGAGGGGTCCTCCCGCCGATAGATCACGCCGGATTCGGTGAGCACTCCGCGATCGCTGATCGGACGGAAGACGACTCCGGGCATCGCCTTCTGCTTGATCGCAGAATCGACGAGCGCCACGGTCAGACCCGCGGCGACCATTCCAAGGACGGTCTGGGTCGAGGGAAGATCCCCTTCCATCGCGATCGGCGGCCCGAATCCGGCTTGCCGGAAGATCGACAGCAACAGATCGTAGCGGCCCGGCGAGAGGTGCCTGGGCCAGAGCGTGTAGGCTTCCCCCGACAAGTCGCGCAGTCGGATGCGTCCACTGCGAGCCATCGGATGCTTTTCGGGGATCGCGGCGACGAGTCGCTCGCGTGCGGTCACTTCGCTGACGATACCGGCCGCCTCGATCGGAAGGCCGACGAATCCGATGTCGATCCGGCCCCCCTGAAGTGCTCGGATCTGAGCCTCGGGCGTGAGGTTCTGAAAGAGGACTTCCACCGTCGGCGCGTGCTCTCGAAAGAGTCGCAGAGCCTTGCCCAGGAACATCCAGTCCGTCTCGGGAGAAATGCCGATGACGATTTTCTTGGATTCTTCGCGCTCCGTCTCTCTCGCGAGTCCGGCCGCGCGCTCTGCGGCGGCGAGAATCTCGCGCGCTTCCCGAAGGAAGCGATTTCCCGCCGGTGTGAGCTCGACATGCCGCCGGACGCGGCGCAGCAGGTCCACCTTGAGCTCGGTTTCGAGATTCCGAACCTGCTGGCTGAGGGACGACTGGGAGGTGTGCAGGCGGTTCGCCGCGCGGCCGAAATGGAGCTCCTCCGCGACCGCGACGAAGTAGCGAAGGTGCCTCAGCTCCACTTGTTCCTCAATTTCAATCGCTCCGATGGCTGAACACGTTCGAAATAAACGATTGGACCTGTCGGAGCGGGGGACCACATGATCGGAATTTGAAGTCTGCCGCCAAATTCTATTCCAGACCCGCGTGGGAGCCCGTGCGACCGAAAAAGACGCGAACTCCCGGCTCGGAACACCCTCGGATGCGCCGTCCCGAGACCGGGCGAGGCGACTCGTGATTCGGAGGGCCATCGACGGGAGGTCCTCCGAGCTCGTCGAGCCCCGGGCGGCAAGGCAGAAAAGCTGGATCAACATCGTATTTCTTTCGCTCACACCGGTCATCGGCGTCGCCGGCACTGCGGCCTATGCGATCGCCTTCGGAATCCGCTGGTGGGAGCCGGCGCTCTTCGTCGTGCTCTTCGGGCTCGTGAGCTTCTCCGTGACGGCGGGCTACCACCGCTGCTTCGCCCACAAGGCTTACGTCTGTCACCCGATCGTTCAAGCCTTCTATCTCTTCTTCGGGGCGATGGCCCTGCAGAATTCGGCCTTGAAGTGGTCCTCGGACCACCGTGACCATCACCGATACGTGGATCGAGACTGGGACCCTTACAACATCAGGCGAGGCGGCCTCTGGGCTCACATTCTCTGGCTCTTTTACACGGAGCCGCCCGAGCGCACCTATGACAATGTTCCCGACCTTCAGGCGAACCGCCTCGTCCGCTGGCAATTCCGTGTCCACGGCGCCATCGGTCTCATCGCGGGCCTGGGCATTCCGACTTTGATCGGCGCCTTGTTCGGTCGTCCGCTCGGCGGGCTGCTCTGGGGCGGGTTTCTCCGCATCGCGCTGATCCACCACACCACCTTCCTGGTCAATTCCGTGGCGCACCTCTACGGCACTCGGCCCTACACGGAAGGCAACTCCGGCCGCGACAACGCGCTGCTCGCGTTCATCACGAACGGCGAGGGGTACCACAACTTCCATCACAAGTTCCCGTCCGACTTTCGCAACGGCGTGCGCTGGTACCAGTGGGATCCCACGAAGTGGCTCATCGCGCTC
>Ga0207643_10000970_pt1 | contig 17244 bp, 11 predicted proteins | sample KBSMisM62_FD_184313 | JGI IMG/M metagenome (GOLD analysis project Ga0207643, IMG submission 184313) | Miscanthus rhizosphere microbial communities from Kellogg Biological Station, Michigan, USA - KBS Miscanthus M6-2 (SPAdes) (version 2) | ecosystem: Host-associated > Plants > Roots >...
TGTCGAATCAGATTGAATCTTTTTATATATTCCAAGGTATCCTTTGTATGGTGGAAAGATTCCTTGAGGAAGTAACATCGTATAATTGGTAATTGGCCAGATCCCTTGGATCTTCGACCAACCACTATTAAATCCTGGCTCGACTAGATTTATTTCATCTCCAAAAGAAGGACCATTTTCAGTATCCCATAATTTCTCTGTAATAGGATCAAAATCAATTCCAAATCCATTACGTATACCATATGCAAAGTATTTGTTCAGAGGATTGTGTTCGCCCAATAAACCGCCATGACCTTTTCCAGATACAGGAAGACCATCCGGAGTAACTCTGAGTATTCCTCCTCTACCGGTAAACTCTTGACCATTACGTTCGTTGGCGCTCCGAGAATTTAACACTGTCTTCTTAGTGCCATTATCACAACTACCATAACTGCAACTATGTCCATCACCGCTAATCAGATAGATGTTTTTATCAGGACCAATAACTATGGCACCACCGATGTGATCTGCTCCAGGATTGGCTGGAAGATCAAGCAAAAGTTTTGGATTCACTAGTTTGTCTTGGCTAAGTTGATATCTATATAGTCTGTTACCTTTTGGATCAGCTCCTTTCGTGCAGTAATTTATGTATGGACAATCATCATTGCCATCCAGTCCAGACGATTCTGTAAAGTATAAGTAAACGTATGTGTTGTTTCCTTTTTTTGAGTCATTATCGTTAATATGTTTAATATCGCCAATGTTTAATTGAACAGCGGCTCCAAGCAATCCTCTTTCCTTATCGTTCGCAACTGCTACATCCAACATAGGAGATCCCAGAATATTACCATTTACAATCCTTTTTACAATACCACTATTTTTCTCCAATACCAGAAAATCATCAGGGCCCAAAAAAGCCATGCTAGTGGGTCGTTTGAGACCCTGGACCACAGTAATTGCCTTCAGGTCAGGATCTTTGATGGTTGGTATATCTATAGGTTTTTCTTGCTTATCTTCTGAAGATTGTCCAAATGATGCGAGACTCGAACAAGCCGTTACAAAAAGCACCATTATTGAAAATAATAAACAAAAAATTATTGTTGAAGGTGATCGCAAATATTCCAAGAGGCCATCTACCTTTATGATCTAGTTCTCTATAAATGTAGCAAGAATAAATTATTTACATGATAGTAGTGAATGACAGATTTTCCAGATACTTATTTTGTATAGTGTATTATCTTCCGATCAACAAAATGACTTTTCTTGATTTGAAGCGTGTTGACGGGTGAACGAGTTATGACAGTCAATATATATAGTATTGTTAAAAAGTAATGGTTGATTGAATCTTCATTTTGCCAAGAATTCAATGATTGTTTCCGCTATTTCTGGCATAGTGATTACTGCATTGTCGATATACTTTGTGCTTTCTTTTCTACTTATTCCGAGTTCAATCACTATTCCTATGTCAATTTCTATATCCTTACTTACCTTGGGATTAATCAAGTATTATACAAATTATGAAGATAAAAAGTACTATACTCAAAATGGAAACAATGGTTCAGCCGATGAATTAGGTAACAACGATAATAATTATGAAATCAATATATCAGAATACAGATCAATTATTACTTTTGTCGTTTTGTTTTTGGCTTCTCTATTAGTATGCACTTTCTTTTCAAATCCTGAAGTAGGGCGGATATTTAAGAGTTGGAATACTATTGATATAATAGGAATAATTGGATTAGGTGCCGGAATTGCTATTTCTTTTTTTATGCCGGGGTATGCAGTAATTCTTCTATTAACAGGAAGATTCAAGCCAAATCCTGTTCTAAAGATCTTATTAGCATATCTGTTTAGTATGTTGATTACTGGCCTAACCGTTTATCTCACAGAAATATTTTTTGAGAATAATATTTTAGAAAACAAGAATTTGATTCTCGCGGTAAATGCCGTTCTGCTTATTGCGGTTGTTATTTATTATCGTGCTCAGATAATCATTCTGTCATCGGGTTCTAACAAACATCAAACAAATTCAATTATTAGGAATAAGCTGAGATTTTTAAAACGGTATTCCTCTGAAATACTCGTTTTTGGAAGTTTACTATCGTTGCTTATCATATCAACAAATTATCTCTACGGAGGAATAACAATAGGTGATCAATGGTATCACCAGAATCGAATAATTCTTTTCATGACAGGTCAGTTCAAAGAATTTGTATCTAACAACGGGGATGAGATTTATCCCCCATTACAGTCTGCCTTACTTGCGGGCTTTACGACACTGTCAGGAATCCCATTAGTTAACACATTTGCTTCCATTGCATTTCTAAATATTAGTGCAGTATTTAGTTTCTATTATTTCTGTTCAATTTGGCTTCCAGGAGACAACAAAAGGGCGGCATTATTTGCCTCCTCTCTATTTCTCATCGCAGCTGGATTTGGATGGATATATATAATCACTTTGGCAGAAGCAAATCCACTAGATTCACAATTTGCATCTATATCCAATTTCGTAGATGACAAGATCAAGGTTTCTGATATAAGGTTATCCGCCAATTTCATGATTGCAGCGTTCCCTGATTTTAGTACAGGACTTATTTACATAGCATTGCCTGCGGGATTTCTCCTTCTGGGACTTGTTCGTACTAAATTCGAAAATAGATTTCATTATGTTTTGATACTTTCACTAGTTACGACTTTAGGTACCTTATCACATGATGAATTTTATATTTTTATAATTATCGCTTCAACCCTGCCATTAATCTACAACATAGAGAAAAAATATAGTGTTTATGTCGCATTGATTATCGCTCTTGCATTTACTTTCGCATTGGATACACTACTACCCGTAAAATACTTTACCACTGTAAGTATCTTCGGAGTACCATTACTCTACCTAGCTTCATTATTTAGCCTATTAATGATGGGATTGTATGCATTACGACAGAATTTCTATAAACTTCGACAATCATTTACGAATCGCCCATTTGTCTCTGGAATAAAAATTGTGGACTGGAAAGGTAAGACAAAATGGATTCCAAAGATGATTTTTGTAGGTATTGCAATCTACCTCTATCTATTATGTTTTATTGTATGGGACGAACTTCCAGCGAATTTTGTAGACACTCATACCCAAAAGTACAACACTCCATGGTACATGTATCCTATGCGATTAGGTGTAATAGGACTTGTCGGATTAGCATCAATTCTTTCATATGTCTTCAAAAGATATGAAAAGGAAGTATTTGTTTTTGGAATATTAATTGTTATTGCTCTTGTAGCAGGTCCATATTACAATGAACAGAGATTTAACAAATATGTAATGGCGGGGATGATCGGTTTTGCAGCCATCATGATATTTCGGTTACTAAGGTTCTTTTCTGAAAAAAAACCAATTCTCAATGGTGTGATAGTTTCGATAATAGTTGTTTCTGCCAGTCTGTCAACCCTTATGTATGTCGGTTATAATGCGCTAGTGATACAAACTCAAGATTATACCGATGCGCTAGACAGACGGAACTTTCCCTCACAAGAGGAACTTCACATGTACGATCTATTGCGGTCAAAAATTCAAGTTGGCGCTAACCCAAATAATATTGCAAGCCTCGCAAATGAATATAATTTGCGGGAAGGGAGTGTAATGTCCAAACTTAATGCATTTACAGGTTTGCCATATATGAAAATAGCTCAAACTGAATACTTGCTGAACGCCTCAACAATAGATTTATTTTATAATCTCTTAGGAATCACTAACACCAAATTCCTGGTAATACCCATTAGTAGTATCAATAACCAAACACTTGGCAATCTAATGAAATTTTCATTGGATAGTTTCCAGCAAGTTTATCATGAGGATAACTTTATCGTTCTAGGAATTCCTTCTCTTCACGGTCCATCTACGGCATCGCAAGGTGAAGTAGGTGTAGTATATAAGAAAGACATATCATTTCTATCAACAGTACAGAACAAAACTCAGTTAAATGTTACTAATGCTACATTTAATTTCGAAAAAAATGACAAGAGGTTTGTACAGATAAATAAGGATAATCAAAATGAAACTGACAATAATGTTACATTCTATGGCTACAAGAAGAATGGTGGAAAAACAATATGGTCAAAAGAGTTTGGTGGAAAGGGAATTAATTATTTGGAATTCAAATTTAGAATAAGTGGAGAGAACAAAACTGGGAAGGATTTAGCGGGCATAAGATGGATTGAGGGAAATATAACTTACTTTCTTGCGCTAACTGATAAGGGATTAGAATTGAGACAGCAGGTATTAAAGGACGGCGACTACGTACTATTATCTCAGAATTCCGAAATTAAAAAGAATGATTTGATATGGTATTTCATAAAAATCGAAAGCCTTGAAAATTCTGTTAAGGTATACGTTGACGACTTGTTGAAAATGAATATTCAAAAGGCTTCATCTGAAATTGCAAATATATCAAAAGTAGGAATTTTTTCGGAAAATAATGCGATTGATATTGAACCCATAATAACCGGAAATTCTCAATCATCTGAAGGGTATTACGACAGAGGAATAACATATGGAAAATACTATCCCATCAGCTCACTTGCTTTTTCTAAAAGTACTTTTAGCACTTTTGAAGATGATGACTTTTCTGCATTATCAAAAAAGATCGTCATACTACCATTTGATCCAGAATACTTGAGTGATATAAAATTCAGAGCCTATATGGACTATGTCCGATCGGGGGGGACCTTGATTGTAATTAACTCCGACAATTCCACCGGGAAATTTGCTAGTGTCTTATCAATAAATAGTACCGCCAATGATACCCAAAAATTTACAACCCTGATAAAGGAAGCTTATCACAATGCTTTTCTCAACATAAGTGGTATGGTAAAAGGTATCATAGTAAATCCATCTTCTGACCTGAATGTTGTTGCCTCTTATTTTGATAAGGAAACCAACCACAGCAGTCCATTTATAATACAAAAAAATCTTTTTAATGGCCATATAATGTATGTTAACGCCAAGGGATATTTCGATGCAATTTATGATAATCCGACAGAATATTTCTCATCACTAGCCAATTTTTCGGAAATGTTGGCCCCAGGTGATGTCCAATCATTAAATCCATTTCCATCAAGTACTATAGAACCCATCAAGCGATTCATAGGGGATGCAGAAATGTCAGGCAAAATATCCGTAAATGGATCATCATTTTCCCTAAGTAACGCATCAATGACACCACACGATCTTAAAGTTGAAACTATTTCCACATCAGACAAATATGGAAATATGAGTACTTACTCTCACAATCAGGAGATAACAAATTTAGAGATTACTGGTCAATATGAAGTAATCATGAATTCAAGTGGATCAATGATTATACCGCAGACCTTATCTGACAACGACTATTTACAAATTGCATTGCCAAGTAAATTTGATATGACGATAAAGGTACCTGATAATGGTAATAAATATAGTCAGGTTAAAATTTTGATGACTAACGGTTCAGCTAATAGTACCATTGTAATAGGTACTGGTTCTACAATTGTATTCAATAATATTATGGTGAAAAGTCATCTGGCATCGGTTCCAGTATTAGTAAAGAACCCAGTAATCAATCTCGATGGAGATTTAAAGTTCGAAAAGTCGAACTTTTACGGGGAATCTACTTATTCTCCATTTGAGATATCTGGGAATGCAACAGTTAGGTTTAGTTTCATCGATGATTATGATGATGCTTACCGAAAAGGAACAAGGACTCAATATATAAGCTACCTTGAATTTTTTGATAGTGATGTAAAGCGAAAGCAGACAAGGCAAGAGATCAAACTTCCTGGGGACATATCTACTGATGTTAAAAAGCGAGGACTCGACGTTCCGCTCCAAAGTATCTTATTTAGTTCAAGTAATATTGCGCTTATTGTAACAACAATAATAGGTACTGCCCTTACTACTTGGTTGATTCGAAAAACTCACTTGTATAAATGACAGCATTAATTGAAATTTCGATGTTCCTTTTAATAAGTGCGATAAGTATAATCCAAATTGAGTATACTTGGATCATTGCCACCATCATTATTTTGTAATACATTTTTTACGTCTCAACTCTTTGAAGTAAGCGAATCTATAGCGACTTGTTTCTCATTTTCGATGGTAAATGCAATAGTAATCAAGTCTCTTATTTACGAGATACTTTTTTCTGAAACTAATCGGTAGGTCATACTTATTGAGTGAGCGTCAATCCGGTGAATTAAATCCGGAGAAAATTCCAGTATAGGCTATATATGAGAATCATACAAAAATCTCCAAGACATGAAGTCAGTCTTGGTTACAGGTGCGGGAGGCTTCATTGGCCGTAATTTGGTTAGTGCATTGTTGAGCGACAAGAATTACGAGCTAATTCTCACGGATAAAAATGGTCCAAGAGATCAATTTTCTGAAATAAGCGAAACTGAGAACCATAGAATATCATATCACCATCTGGATATAACGGATAGGGCGTCTGCGTTTGATATATTCAAGAATCATAAAATAGACACTTGTGTTCATCTTGCTGCCTTGGTTAATGTTGAGGACTCTACAAAATATCCTGACAAAACTATTGAAGTAAACGTGAAAGGAACTATCAACATACTTGATGCCTGCTCCAATAATCATGTTGATAATTTCGTTTTCGCTTCATCAGCTGCAGTTTACGGTCACCCCATGACAATTCCTATAACTGAAAATCACCAATTAAAGCCAATATCGCCGTACGGCATTAGCAAACTACTTGCTGAAAGCCATGTTTCATCTTATATGAGCTCAAAGAAGATTAGAAACACCATTTCACTTAGAATTTTTAATGCTTATGGAGATAGCCAACTTGGTAATGAAAGTGTGATAACAAAATTTGCCAAGAGACTTTCTTTGGGACTCGCTCCTGTTATTCACGGTACTGGATCGCAGAAACGTGATTTTGTTTCTGTAAATGATGTTGTTAATGCCATGTTGTTATCAATCAAAGCTATGCAAGATGGCAGTGATCGACTTGAACCTGCATCTCCTTTGATATTCAACATAGGAACAGGAGTGGCAACGACCATAAAGGATCTGTGCCAACAAATGATTAGTCTAAGTGGACTTGACTTGAAACCTTCTTACAAAAAGGGCAATGATGAAGCTGATATCAACGCAAGTTGTGCCGACATTACTAAAGCTAAGAAATACCTAAATTTTTTCCCAAATACAAACCTTTCAGTAGATCTTGCAAGAATAATTTCATCCACAGTCAAAACACAAATTAAATAGACTGGTATTTGCCCAATATCAAATATTGACTAATGTGCTTCTAATAATGTAAATACTAGAACTATCGCCAGAATGCAGAGATTACTCCAAGGCCCATTATGCATAATCCACCATACGACACCGGTGGAACACTAACAACTAATCCTGCAATAGCCAAACCAATTCCACAGCAGATCGTAATAAATTCTCCCCATCTTCGTTGATTTTTCATCGTCCAAAAAAGGTTGTAAATAGGTATTATAAAAGCATATGTAAATGAAGTTCTGGTAACTTGTCGGGAGTTATTTGTTGCTGGTAAGATAGGGATTTGTAATAAGTATTAAGCAATATTTGATTATGATAAAAGTTATTACGTACCAAACACTTTACCATTCAATGTCGGCAGGAGATATTTGTAAGGGATGTAAGCATCCGAGGGGAGCACATTTGGATATCAAAGGAAATCCTTGTAAATGTGGCGGCGCAGGTAGCGCTTGTTCATGCACTCGCTTTGATCAATAATCTTTAATATCCTAATTTTTAGTTCTGGTAAGTTAAACGGAGTTTTATCTAACTGGTAAGATAGGGATTCAAATTCTGGCACTCACCATCGGAAAAATCAACAAAGCAAAAGCGACCAATGCCATTGAAAACCAAATTGTGTTAGAAGGTAATCCGCTTGCGGAAGTCAAATAATCGACACTCCTGCCCAGTTGGCTGTAGTAAAGACCGCGATCATGGCTAGGAACAGGCTCGGGGTACTCTAGATAACCGAGAAATGAAAAACCAAGAATCGCAATAATTAAAAACCCTTGCATCGCGGGATCAGAAAAATAATTTTCTAACCTTTCCCTATAACACCGTGAATTAGGTGGCCTGTACTTTGACGGAAGTGTCACATCTTGGGGAACACACTCCGCAAATTTTAACTTTTTACCAGCAGAACTGACCTTGATCTCATGTTGATATTAATTAGACAGAACAAAATCGTCAAAAATAAACTGATTGTAGCATGTTTCCCTAATTCGTATCATTCAGCGCTTAAATCTTATTGTAATCTTACAGATCATATAAAAATTGAATTCTAAATTAATTGAAATAATAGTCTCCAAACATAATAAACCAATTGTTTGAATTTAATAGTGCGTGTGGATCAATTTGTACTCTGTTTTCATCACTAGGTTTTATGAAGAGTTTGACTGGATTTGGACAAATAATCTTCGGCCAATTGTAAAAACCCTCACTCTTTAGCAAACGATATTCTAACCAATTAGGAGAACATATCACAGACGCAAGTGCTACGTCACTATTCCAAAGATACCTTAATGCAGACCGTACTAGACTTTTTCCGGATTTTTCATCTTTGGTCCAAAAATCCATAATAAGGCCAATACTAATACCGTGGATTGTAGATAAACTGATGATAATATATCCAAGAATCTTTCCCTCTTTTCCTTTTGAAATTATAGTCTTGTAAATCCTACCAGGCGCCTTTCTATATCTCCAGTTCAAGAATTCTGCGTTGCGAACCTGTCTTATCATTATACTATCATTTGTAGTTTTAAACAATTCGTTGAATTTATTATCAAAATCTGAAGAGTATTCTTCGATCACCGATTCATCAGTCTCTGGTCTGCCCCTCTTCTGCCATAACTTGTCCAATGGGCTCATAATCTTTCGGGGGATCTTCTTATATGCAAAACAGTGAGACAATTTGACAGGCCTTATTAACTGCTTGACAGATAGGGTATTGCATTTATATTTTACAAACCCTTTCAATGAATTTTTATTGGGCGAATCCAATACGAATGGAAACGGATTATCTAAGTTAGCCCTTTTATTAAGTAGCTGTAACATTAACCCCTTCCCTCTGTAATGTGGGGAAACACAAAGAAACTCTCCAGCAATTGCGGTTACATAATATTTATTCATCACAACATAGTTACAAGGAATTGAGCATAATTGCCCCACTAGTTTGTTTCCGTCGTAAGCCATTAGAATTATTCCGGATCCAGCTGGATTTTCTAGAAATAGCCAAGCGTATCGTTTCTCAAATGCAATACCCATCTCTGGTCCAAAACTCTCCGTTACTAGATCACAGCTAGCCCTTATCTCTCCCGTAGTATGTGATGAAATATTATAACTTATCTTGTTCAAATTGGAGTAATTCAAATCTTATCTTTGAAATATAAAATCTTTAGTATCATGATTTCTGCCAAGTTAGAGAATTCTGGCAGTTCGATTAAATATTATTGAAATCTAACACTCTTCACTTGTCTCTTGCAAGAAGTGGCGCATTTTTGATTTTCGAAGCTCTGCTTGTTTATATCATTTCGTTATCTCTAGATCCGATTAAGGCATTTATCGTCAATAAGTTCAGTTCACAGAATACAGTTGTAAATGAGGTAGTTGTAATAGTTGGTATTGCCTCGATCATAATATTCACAATAATAGCATATTATTTGATACATCAATTTAGGAATTATCTGAAAAGCAAAAAAGCAAAAGAAACTGTCGAGGCTAATTTAGATATATTATTACACGATATCGAGGATTTCATAAAAAAATGGAGAGTAACCAGATTCTTACGGCCATCATATAGAAGGGAGATACAACGAAAATCAATTGGCGATAGTAGATTTATGGTAAGGAACCATGCAAATGCAATTCGGAGTAGTACAAAAGGTGTGAAAGTTCTAGTTAATCCAAATGAGAATCTCTTTACGTCACTTGATGAAATTGTAATGGCTATGGCTAATTTGGGTTTGGATATAGAACAAGTGTTCGAGACTGTTGCGAGCATTAAGCAAACTTCCGAATCAAAGTTCAATGAAATGGTATCTGTTGGTGATAATATTTGCGTTAAATTTAGAAATATTATTCCAGAATTAGAAGAATTGAAAAACAGAATACCTTAATAATGAAAGTAAATTGGAAACAAGTTTTGCGAACTCTCTCGCAAATTTGCCTTTGAATTGCAATACTGCTTTTTGTGGAGTAGTATAGTTCATTAGAATAGAATGTCATAGTTAACCTTTACAAATCATAATGAGTTGATTTTTATTTTCTGATATGTTATGAAGACTTGGTCATTAGAAAACTTATTGGCGGATGAGCAATTTATTTATAAATTTTCAACGGAATTAATCATCATTCAATCTTACAATGGATGATATGGTTGGTGCCTTCGCACACCGAAGTACCAATCAATCGTGAATCTGTTAGATATCCGTACTAGAAATCTTAAATATATTTTAGATAAAGTGATTTCGTCGTCTCGGATTGGTCCAGATGATTTGATTGATGCTTTCTTTCACCGGATTAGCATCAATCAATTCTAGAAGATGTTCGAATAGTTCTGGTAAATCATTAGGTATTAATGAATTATGATAACTCCAATCTTAAATCACTTAGATACTTGTATTAGAAATTTTAAATTGAAATTCTTGATGTACCAATATGCCTATCTATGTTACCTTCATTGTTAGGCATTGGTTGGTGCACTCCTTCACCGGATATGCCCCAACCAATATTGCACTATATAACAAATGCTTACTTTATGATAAGCAAAACTTGAAAAATACTTATTCTACAATAAGTCTGAATTATTGACTTTTTGGTTTTGCTAATACTACTGGATTTAAGGGGTTTCAATCTAAGCAGCCCAGTAAATTCCAGGAGCAAGGATTTAAGTAACTATGTCAAAACCTTTGTGTTGGTAAGAATCCTATACCAGAATCCACATAATAATGCCGATTCTGACAATTTTTACATTAGCATCCCCAAAGATTGGAGCGGCGCATCTGATGATGAGGTTACTGTGATAGTTGATGACGTTTGTGTTATCGTTCCTCAGACTATAGCAGGTGCGACAGGCGAATTGATTGTACTAAGACTGCTTGAAGCAATGATTAATGGAGATATAATCGATGCGGGAGACGTACAAAAAGCAGTCGAACATATATTATGATAAAAAGTTAGCTAAATTTACGTGATTGGTACCTGATGCATTTCCTAAACCGCCAGTTATCAATAGATAGTAACAAGAGAATTTCTAGGTAAGAATTATGATTTTCAAACAAGATGATGTACTAGAAAAAAATGATTAGTTTACAGCTTGTTGGAGTGTTTCCTTTACTTGTAGAATTTTCCCATTATTTGGGTCTAGTTGCAAGACCTTATCTATCCATGCAACAGCTTGTTCATGCTGTCCTGCACTGAATAACGAATCTGTCTTTCCACCTATCGCATATGCATCATTGGGATCTATGGCAAGTACTCTGTCATACATTATGATTGCCTCTGGATATTGTCCTAGATCTCTTAGTGCGCCACCTTTACTTATCAAACCCATTAGGTTGGAGGGATCAATACTTAAAGCCTTATCAAGCCATGTTATTGCCTCATCGTTCCTACCTTGAGCCACTAGCTCTGTTCCTTTTTGAACCAATGCAGGAACATTATTCTGATTTACAGCAAGGGCCTTATCGTACCAATTAATTTTAGAATCTTGAGATTCCATTACACTAGCGTAGACCGAAAAAGTTTGCAGAGACAATACAATACCCAATGTGGTAAAGATGCCCAAGACCGAAACTAAAATGATAGTATTTTTATCCACCCAGATATTCAATTTAGATATAGTTACTTTTTTCAATATCATTGCTCTCCTATCAATATATTCCCGTAAACAGCGTTCAACTTGTGAAATATTCTGATACAGTCCTGGCTATCAAAGACATAGTTTTCTCCTTGGATTTCCAAAGGTATCATGTTGTTCATGGTGATTTCTTTCCTACATAAATCACAAAATCTACCACTTTCCATATCTAGAAATAAGCATGAATGATATAAGAAAGGTAGCATTACATTGTACTATATAGTGTTAGATTGTGTTGGATAGCAATTTAGCATTCCTATTAACCTATGAGGTCAAAATGACACCTCGTGTTGTCTCATTTATTAAAAAGCAATGTTATAGAACATTGTATCTCGAGCTTTTTTATAGTATGTTGTACACTTTCACGTAACGCAACCAGAAACAGCTGATGGGTGTTTGATTGTTTCTTGTTCATCATTCAATCATTCCAACTCTTCCCATCAGTTGTTCTTTTAATTAAGAACATAGTAACTTACCAATAAGATATTGATCCCTAACTAGAGATTTTGTTTATTTGAAAATAGATTTATCATCTTCTTTATTATCAATAATTTATCAAATTCCTGGTCCCTAACAACCCATAGCATTGTAGACACTGTATACACAGGTAATAAATCTCCAAGGAATGGGATGAATTCGGCAAGATTCATTACTACTGAAACTTTACTCCTAGTTATCAGATACAACATCCCAGTTACAATTACGTCAAATATGTCGCCTACTATTGGTACTCCAAATATTGGAGCTGCCAAGTAATCGAGAAGATCTGCTACAATAGATAGTCCAAGTGCCAGTACAACACGAATTTTGAAAAAACGTCTCTTGTGCTTCTTTATGGATTAATTCCCTCTTGATTAAATAGAAACAGTAAATCATTTATGTATTGTTAATAGAATGCTGTTAAACTTTAGATGTTAGAATTAACATTCTGAAATCATTGTCTAAATTTTTTCTCCGGTCAAACTATAAAAAATTCATTGTTCTAACCTTTCTCTAATATTCAAGATTTAAATGGGAACATTCTCATTCCGTTGTGCGAATCATCATTATCTTGTCAGTAGCAGACTCTGCCCCAAGTATCTCTCCGGTTCGACCCAGCAATTGGCGCACTTTAGCATCCGGACTAGGCAACGGAAAAGATTGAAACTCTTCAACTGATTGGTCGAATCGAATTATAGCGTTAGAACCAAAATCACTGATCCAAACCATATCTTTGTTATCAACAAATACTGCGTATGGCTGAGGATTTCGACCTGACAATTTCCATTCATTCCATTTTTTGGTAACTGGGTCGTACATTGCTATTTTCCCAGCGTTCCATTCGGTTATCCATAGATGACCCGTAGAATCAGACCAGACCCGCCTAGCACCTTGGTCTAATGTTGGCGGCTCTATGACTGTCACATTTCCACTGTCATGGTTTATTTTTGCTAGGTAGCTACCAGCTAATGATACAAAATATACTTGGCCGTCGGGAGTGGTACAAATACCATAAGGTCCCTGTCCTTCGGGAGCTTTGAAAATTTCCATTTTTCCATCTTCTGGATCCAATCTTCCATAGATGCCGCCTTGTCCTGTAAACCAGAGAATACCCATTTTATCAAAGCTGGCAGTGTTTAGGTTTACATTACCTGAATTCTCTGGCAACGGAAACACTGTAACGTTCTTAGTGATAGGATCAACTCTTACAATCGCATTGAGTCCCCCATCGGTTATCCAAGGAAATCCATCTGGTCCCACTATAACCCCATGTGGTGCGGAGCCTTGCCCTAATCCAATATGTTCCGTTCTTCCAGAAATTGGATCTAGTAGACCTAATTCTCCAGATCTTTGTGCAGTGTACCATATTGATCCATTCATTCCAGGTGCTACGTCATGTGGATGAGATCCTGGTGGGATTGGGAATTCTTTTATGGAAGTATTAGAATCGGCTTGTGCAAATACGACATCCTGAAAAATTGAAAACACAAAGATTGATACTAGAAATAAGCTCAATTGATTTGTCATTAATATAATATTACGATACGGATCCTATTTTATTTTAACCTATTTTACTAGGAAGATCCCAGCATTCAGAAAAAATGGGCCCAAGGGGATTTGATTTAATATTGTAGCAGAACAAAACTAAAATCTCTGAACTTTTTTTTTGTTCCTACTCTGTGGTAGTCTAGTTCTCGTTCTGATGCGCTGCTCGTCAGATATAAAGTCCAATGAATGGACAAAAAGGAACAAAGTTGTTTGTTATTTAGGGGATGACTATAATAGTTATAAACGCTTTCATTTTCATTTTTCAGACGTGATGTCTACAAATAATTACATTGGTTCAAATATGCTGGCCTGTACATTCGTTTCTTCGCTTGCATTTATACAATCGGTAACGTAATCAATTTCGGGTGTCTTTGAGCATTCTCTTTCCAGTTCTTGTAGGTCGGGAGAGAGGAACGATTTTATCCACATTCCAACAATTTTGTGACACTCTGATTTAAAATCCAGATCTGAAAGACTGCATAACTTGAATGCAGAGTGTGTTTTTGCACCTTGCTTTAGCATCATGGTCACCATTCCTATCAAACAATCATCGTGATAAGCAGGTTGATTTCCTTGGTAACAATTTTTAATTGCCTTTTCTGGATTTTCAGATCCAACGTATTCTAACATCCTGCCAATGCCTTCATAACAATATTTGACAAATTTATCTGGTAAGATATTATCGCATTGAGATAATGCGTCGTTATGTGAGTATTTGTTTCCTTTTATCAAATACATAGGGAGATCATAATAGCATTGAGCCGTAAATTTTTCAACTGTTCTGTCACAAGGGGAATAAATCTCGTTCTTGTCAAAATCACCATTTCCTGTTTTAAGGAAGTGTTCAGTATTTTCCATAAATATACCTCTTGCGCATGCACTTTGTGCCCATAGTGTCATAAACTCGTTACAATGAATAACAGCAGCCGTAGTGTTATAATTGTAAAGTTTCGTCAAGCCATGTCCTATCCCATGGAAACAATCCCGTTCGTGCATCCAATTGACATTTTCTTGGTCTATGGGACAAAGATCTGCAACCTTGATCTCATATTTGTCAACATTCAGAACTCGGTGCACTAGCTCAAAATAACTTTGAAAGACTCCATGGTAATTTGAACCTCCGCAGAATAGTGTAGCATAATTGAGTGCCTCTTTTAGATCTTTTGTATAATTATACAACCACGATCCTAAATGGTGACCTACATGATGACAATTGAAATCTCTTTCATCATATAAAAGATTAAGATCTGCAAAAGTTCTTAACACATCTTGTCGATTTGCTGTTTTATTAAGCACATCCAGAGACATGACAGGACAATGTTCATTACCATCCTGGCAGTACATCATAATCTGTTCTGCATATGATTTAGATGATTCATTGCCTAGCACATCATCATACTCTATACTAGCATTCTTTTGGTTCTCTACCGATTCATGCGCACCATGATGAGTATCGTTGTCAGCCGGATAAACATGTACTTGATTACCCAGAATTAGGACAACAAAAATCGAAACAGCAAAAATGAATTTATATCTTAAAAACAAATTCCTTGACCTCATAGAACTTGGTTTCAGAAAAAGGCTCAAGACTTGAGAGGAGCCCATAACTCATGAATATAATGAAATCTAACATTTGATCTCCAGCATTCTTTCAGTATTATCTTTTGGTTCTGGCGAAGCGTAAAACTTATGCGACACTAGATCTTGTAGACATTGATAAATGCCTGTTTTGCCTGTCTGCGCATTTCCTATGAAGCAAGTCAAGAGGTAGAATGCTCTTTCTGGTTGTTGTTCCAGGATAAATATCAAATAATAAGCATGGAAGAAAAGATGATTATAAACTTATTGTGCTTACGTCCTAGACTATCAGTTACCATTGTACTCATGTAAAACCGAAGTAACTGCGCTAAAAGTTAAAACTCCACTCAAAGTCGAAAGCCAACTACCAAGGAATCGTACACAAAACAAAGACATCTCCAGTAACAATTACTAACGCTTTCCTCTTTGCTCTGTTAACAGGATATAAAGCGGAGCATTTGAAATAGGACGATCCTTTCGGGCTCGGAGGGATTAATGACAATTGCCACCTTTCGCTTCCCATAAATTCAATAAACTTTTACTATGTCTAAAGCGTATACCTTGTTAGTAACAGGATTGCATAATACTATTCCCGCAAAGTAAGATAATTCCGCTAATGCTATTGAAATTATAAGCATTCTTAATTACAGTAATGGGTAAAGATTTTTTACAAAATGCGCCAAATTTCAAAATTTCCTTTCCTGAAGCGTCTAGAACATTTAATTCATTGCTAATATGATTGAAGGAAAATCTTGCTTCAACTTCTGAAGGCAAAGGTTGACGGTTGACCTGCTTGTGTGTAACCAAGTCAATTACTAATTGGTACTCGTCCCTTTGATTAACAGATCCATCACATAACAATATATCGGTTTCCATCTATTAGTTTCAATATTTTGGAGTATCAGAAATTTGCTACCAATGTAATAACATCGGTATAGTTTACTATATATTAGTACTAAAGGCTTATTGTAATGGTATCACTTGAATATGATCCAAGAAGATTTTGATTGGATATTGTAGTAGATCAAAGATTCTATCTGGTAATATCATTTAGGAACAGGTAAAGTTATTGTTACCAATATTGAGTACATAATTAAAGAGAAAGGCTTAAATACAATGGGCCCAAGGGGATTTGAACCCCCGGCCGACCGGTTATGAGCCGGTCGCTCTAACCAGGCTGAGCTATGGGCCCGACAAACTTTTTCGATATTAAAATATGTATAAAGGTTTTGAATACGACAAGTCCTGACAAATTATTGAGGGATTGCCATCTGCCGAGGAAATAATTGGCTAGTTGAATGGTTTCACGTATTTTTCATAGACTGCATCCAGGAGCAAATTCTGTGCGTTTAGTGATTTTACGGCTGAGTCAACACAAGACTCATACTTAAAATCTGGAATTTTTCTAATCATATTACGCCATATCGCCGCGTGTCTGATATCTGCTTCCTGATGAATTTCAAAATAGTTTCTTGAATCCGAACTTTTTAAATTGTAAAACTTGTTCAATCCTTCAATCTTTGATCTGCTTATGTTTGGTAAGTCCATCTCGTATGCATACATCGCACATATTGCCTCGTCCAATGAATTCCTAGTCAAGTCCAAAAGTGAAGATACAGCTTCTTTCGTATTTTCATCACAAACATGATTCAATAGAACTTTCTTTTTTACTCCTAAGGAACTAGCAAATCTTATCCATGGCTCTACATGACTCTCTTCTTCTTTTTGGCTCTCTTCTACAATACTCCTT
>Ga0207643_10000971_pt1 | contig 17239 bp, 13 predicted proteins | sample KBSMisM62_FD_184313 | JGI IMG/M metagenome (GOLD analysis project Ga0207643, IMG submission 184313) | Miscanthus rhizosphere microbial communities from Kellogg Biological Station, Michigan, USA - KBS Miscanthus M6-2 (SPAdes) (version 2) | ecosystem: Host-associated > Plants > Roots >...
TGTCGACTCGTTTTGCGGCGTCTCACGAACTTTGCCAAACATCTCGCTCGAACCCGCAAAGTAGAAACGGCACTTCGGCTGCAACTCACGCAGCGCCGCGAGCATGTAGTGCGTGCCGTTGATGTTCGTGTTCATCGTCGAGAAGCCATCGCGAAAACTCTCCGCCACGAAACTCTGCGCCGCGAGGTGATAACACTCTGTGAACTCGTGCTGACTTATTACATGAAATATTGACGGGTAACTCTCGAGGCTGGCCGGATGCAACACTATCTTGTCCAGGAGGTGGGCGATGCGTGTAAAACGTCGCTGAGGATCCTCCAGAGCAACTCGTCTCACTAATCCGTGAACTTCGTAGCCAAGCGACAGCAAATGCTCGGCAAGATAACTTCCGTCCTGACCGGTGATGCCGGTGATGAGAGCTTTTTTGACCATCAAGTTGTCATCCTATGTTTCCTTATGTATTAGGAGAAAAATCCTCATACGCGTGATCCCTGTCGTTTATGACGAGCGGATCCGCGGGCCAGGAGATATTAAACGCCGGATCATTCCAACGCACGCCGCGCCCGTGTTCGGGAGCATAGTAAGACGAGGTCTGATAGACCACTTCCGTATTGTCTTCCAGTGTCAGGTAACCGTGAGCAAACTCGCCAGGCACATAGAGCATGCGAAGATTGTCGGCGGACATCTCAACGGGGAACCACTGCTTAAAGGTTGGAGAGTCGCGTCGCAGATCGATAATCACGTCGTAGATACTTCCGCGCGTGCATCGCACCAGTTTCACCTGCTCGTAGGGTGGTAACTGGTAGTGCATGCCTCGCAGGGTGCCTTTCTTGTTGTTGAACGCAAGATTCGATTCAACGAATGACGCTGTTAGGCCTGCGGCGGCAAACTCGTGGTCTGACCAGGCGCGCGCAAAGAATCCTCGCGCGTCTCGAAAACGGTCCAATTCAATCACGAACGCCCCTTTAAGTTTAGTCTCGGTAATCACCATAGAATAATTGTTCAACCCGTTCAACCGGTCTTGCGCGAAAAAACGTTTAGGGCGCTACTGTTGCGGCTTCGCCGCGGCGGTACGCGCCCTACCGCGTTACGGTACTGACCGCTTCCAATTTAGGCTCCTCACCTTCGGCAAAAGGTGCTCCCACTAGTCGTCCGATAAAATTCGTCAAGAATCTCTCACGACTAAATATCTGCGCACGTTTGCGGGCGGCACCGGACATTTGTAATCGCAAAATATCATCATCAATAAGCCGAGCGGTGTAGTGCTGGAGCTCATCCAATGTTTCCCAAACAAACCCGCTGACCTCATGCTCTACGATCTCCGATTGACCGCCTTTGTTTATTACAACCGGAACACAGCCGGCGGCCATCGCTTCCACCGTGGATATTCCGAAATGTTCGACCATTTCAGGTTGAACGTCTTGATTTTCCCCGTATCCCGACGCGTGCCAGAAGATACTGGCGCGTTCGTAAAGACCTTTCAGTTCGTTGCGCGGTAGATTTGCGACGACTGCGGCGCCGCTTGTAGCAGCGAGAGCCGACAACTGTTCGTAATAAGCTTTATGTGCGGATGTTTCGCCCAACCCTCCCACAGAAAAGTATTTCCAGTCGCGCAAACGTTTACTCTGCATGCGGGCGTAGGTCTCAAGCATCTCTTCCTGGTTTTTTCTATGTCCGTGACCGCGAAGAGCAAACCGTCCCACGCTGAGAATGACCTTTTCTTTATTGACGTGGCTGAATGAGGTATTGACCGGCGGGTAAACGACGGCGCAATCAATGCCCCATCGTTTTTTGGCCCACAGGCGAGAAAAATCGGAAATAGCTGTTTTGAGTCCGTAGCCCTCCATTCGTTTCTTCCACGCCCAACTCTGGTAGATATACCCTCCGGGACGTTTCCGCGCGAGCTTTGCGTCGACTCCACCTTCGGATTTTACGTACGGCGCGGTTGGCACCGGAAACAGCACGATGAGTGCTCCTTTCTTAGCGTGCGAAAAGGGAGGCACATCGTGCACGATGGCGACGAAGATATCGTAACCCTCGCTTAGCTCTGCCTGAATCTTTTGCAACTCGTGGTAATAAGCTAGTGGATGGCGGCGTGAAACTTGTGGCTGACTGTCCGGCCTATCGACGTAATGGAGTCGAACGTTATCCAGGTTGGTGCCGGAATTTGCCGCAAACTTCTCCGCTGTGATCGACGGAATACGGTGAAACAAATCGACCTGATGATCCTTGGCGAGAGCTTCAGCGAGTAATGCGGCGACGAATTCCGAACCACCGATCCCGCTGCCGGCGGGCTCATTATAGATGCTGATCCTCAAACCGAATTACGCTCCCTCGTCGCGAGATGGTAAACCTCGGCGGTACGTATCGGGCAAGTACTGTTCGTCGAGCAAGCGTAGAACGACCGGATCATTAAGACTTTAGGTCCCAGCAAAATTGAAGCTCACGGCTGCGCCTGAGCGACGTCGCCGTGAGCTTGTTATTAAATAACATCGAGCGGGCGTAACTCAATGAAAGTTTCGAGTTCAAGCTTCGCCCGCTCCACGAACAAAGGTCTGATGTTTATCTCCGCCTGCGCGAAGCTGCGCGTAACCGACGTACTTCGTTTTTCAGTTTCAAGATCTCCTGTTGCTGCTCTTTAATCGCATTGAGCATCGTCCACATAATTGGATCGCCGTTGACCATCAGGTACCCGTCGGCGTTAGCCGTGACTGCTTCTGGAATTACCTTTTGCACAGCCTGTGCGGCGAAGCCGATGTGCTCACCATTCGGGGTGACGCCCATAGCGTTGTTCTGCCGGTACTCATACCGTAACGGCTGCAACTGCATCACTGCTTTTAGTCCAGTGTTGAAAGTCCCGCGGATGTTTTTCAGTCTTACATCTGAGAACGCCAGCCACGTATTGCCACCAGTCTTGCTGGCATCGCCATTGACGGACAACTTCTGGTCCGGCGCGTTGGTGCCAATACCGACTCGCCCGCCATTGGTAGATGTGAGCACGAGTGGATTGACCGTGAAATCGGCTGCTGCGTTCGCCAATGAGGCATCGGTAGCATAGGCAAAGTACAGGTTGTTATCGCTGCCGGTGGCGACTGCCCACGTGTCATTCGTAGTAGCTCGCCGCAGGTGGAGTGAGCCAATGAAAGTATCCTCGATCTGCTTGAGATCGATTCTGGCATTTGGGGAGCCGGTGCCGACACCGACATTGCCATTGGCCGCGATGTCTACCGAGCTGGTCGGTGCACCGGGACGGATGCGGAGCGAAAGACGTGAACCACCCGTCACATCGCGAATGAAGAAGTTGGCTTCATTGGCGCCAATGTCCCATGTCTGGGCCGTAAAGCCACCCGAGTTGTTTTGCTCGAGTCGAATCGCGGGCGTGTCGGTTGTATTCGCATGGACATCCAACACAGGCGTGGCTGTCCCGATACCGACGTTGCCACCACTGCTCACACGCAACGAATTCGCCGGCGCTCCGGCATCGACTTGAAACACAAGCGTTCCTGTCTCTGAATTGCCGGTGGCGCCCTGGTCTACGAACGCGAGAAAACTGCCGCCACCGCTTGCCGAGCTATTTGCCCTGAGCTGCCAGTTATTGGTGGCAAAGCCGGCGCTAGCGCTGGTGTCGTCATACTGGATACGAGTATTGTTTTCTTTCACTCGGATCGTATCAAAGCCAAAGCTTTCGCCGTCCACGCAGTCGAGTCCAACACAGGCACTTCCCTGCACGATCAAATCGTCAGCAATCACGAAATCAAAGAAAGGATTAATTACCGCATGATGGCGCCGGAAACCACTCATCGCGGCATTAGGGTTGGGCCGGATAGCATTCGCGGGCCGGAAGACTCGCGGCTGTTGCACACTTGCTACTTGAGTTCCTTCTTCCAGGGCTCCCGGAACGATAACCGAGCCGTTCAGGATCGCGAATCCTCCTGAAACGACGAGCGGCTGAGCCGCCAATGCGCCGCGTTTAATCAGGTCGCGCTGCACTTCCGCATCATTACCTTTGGCGCGTGCCGTGGCGAGTTGTTCTCGCACTTCAGCCGGAATTGGAGGCGTAACGCGAAGTTCGTAAGAGTATTGACCGTCAGCAAATCTTTCCCCTTGCTTATCAGTAAGATTGAATTCGGCAGCGCGGTTACCTTTAAATTCTTTGCGAAAGACTTGTCCGTCAGGCGCCGAAATCGTAAGTGTTAATTCCGAGTGCGGAACGGCAACGTCCCACTTGACGCTTAATCCACTACCACTGATTGAAACCCCCTTGTTTTTGTCATCTTGACCGAAGGCCAACATTTGGAAACAGGCAACGACCAATATCACACGCACAAAAGCGTGTACGCTTTTTAGATTTTTCACTGGGGAATCTCCTTTGAAAATCGGCTTGAACGCCGAAGACAAACAGGCAAATAAGACCCGTGATCTGAACGAAGGTCAGAAGAAGGACTTACGCTAAGGGGGAGGCCGAACTGGGTCGGCTTGATATACCAACCTGCGACGAAAGTGTCAAGAAAAGTTTTCAGACTCTTCACCGAATCAGTCCGTTTCTGGACAACTCGCCCGAAATTGGCCTCATGGATGCTATGCGTTAATTGTAAAGCTGTTCGCCTTGTTGGTGGTGGCAGGACGCTGTTCGATCCAAACCACTTTCCAATTAACGCGCAGTCTGAAAAGAAAAAGGACCAACCTGGCTTTGCCAGAAAAGTGGTGATCATCGGTATCGAGGGTTCTTGCTCAGGTGTGCGCCGCAGCCGGATTTTGCAGCGCGGCTAAATCAGCCTGTACCATTGCCGGACCTTGTCCAACGATGGGCCAGTCGGCGCCGCAGGTACGAACGCACACCCACCCGGTAGAATTGGAGTGGCAGGTTGAAAAAGTTACAGAAGAGCGAGCCGAACACGGCCGGCAACACCAGTGGGCTTTCACCGAGGGCCTTCCGGTATTGCGAACGCGCCAGTCCCGTCCACGGCTCCGTGCGGCGTACCAGAAATACGTCGGCCAACTCCTTGCGCGACATAGCGCGGGCGTACGCGGAGTGACTCACAGAAAGCTCCGCGGGTGTTAACGACTCGAGCCACGCTCGATAAAATGCGGTGGCTTCCGCCGCGAAGGTCGGACGCTTGGAGTCGCGCGTGCCGTGGTCCCTGATGAACATGAGTTTCTCCGGCACGCGCACGAAGGGGAAGGTGCGTGCGAGTCGCAGGAGCATATCCGCGTCCTGCGTGTGCCGTTTCTTCAAGTCATAGAGTCCAACCTGCTCGAAGCAGCGCAATTCACATACGAGCGAGTAGGCGGCGAACAAGACAGGCTCACCCCGAATGACGGCCCTCAGGATCGCGTGCCGTTCGGGCAAAGGCGCTTCCTTCTCATCGAAGACCTTTCCATCTCCGTCTATGAATTTAATATCGGTATAGCAAACCGCCGGGCCGTCGATACTTTGCAGGGCTCGCAACTGCTCGGACAGTTTTTCAGGAGCCCAGAGATCGTCGTGCGAGAGCCACGCGAAATAGCGTCCACGGGCCAGGCTTATGCCATGATTGACGGCCGCCGCCACCCCTGCATTCTCCTGCCTGACGTAGCGCACCCGGTCGCCGAAGCTCTGTGCGATGTCGGGAGTGGAGTCTTTCGAGCCGTCGTCAACGACGATGATTTCGAAATCCTGGAATGTCTGGCCGAGCACGCTCTCGAGGGCCAGGCGCAGATAGTTCTCTCCGTTGTAAACGGGAATGACGACGCTGACAGTCGGATTGCTCATGCCAATTCCGTTTTGGCCCATGCCATATATTCTCCCAGCCCCTGCTCGATCTGGACCGTCGGTTCGTAAGCCAATGCCTCACGTGCCGCTGAAATGTCGGCACGGCTATCGCGCACCTCGCCTTTACGTGGTTCGACGTGTTGCACGGGAACTGAAATGTCTGAAGCGCCGCCCAGCATCATTGCGACAAGCCGGTTGACGCTAATAGAAACACCCGAGCCGACGTTGAATGCCCCCGAGACCCCGGACGAGCGCGCGGCCAACAGGTTGGCGCGTGCGACGTCAGCCACATTTACGAAGTCACGTGTCTGCTCGCCGTCTCCGTAAACAATGAGAGGTTCGCGACGCAACAAACGATGCGCGAAGATGGGGATTACGTTACCGTAAGCATCGTATCGCTGGTTGACCCCATAAACATTGAAGTACCGCAAACACACCGCGTCCAGTTCATACAGCTTCGAATACACGAGGCACATCTTCTCTTCCGCCAGTTTGCTGACCCCGTACGGTGAATCAGGCTCCGTGGGATGATCCTCGGGAATCGGCAAACGACGCAATTCACCGAATATCGCGGCCGACGATGAGCATATCAACTTTCGTACGCCCGCACGCCGCGCTGCCTCGAGCACGCGAATCGTGCCAAGGAGGTTAACTTCGGAATCGTCGATCGGTTGCTCGATCGAACGGACATTCCCGACTGACGCCGCCAGGTGAAAAACAACCTCCGCCCCCTCCACCGCACGCGTAACGGCCGCTTCATCACGAACGTCAGCCTCTGTAAAACGGACAGTGTTGAACTGGTCCAAATTCCTTCGATAGCCGGAGGAAAGATTATCGAGTACGAGAACGTCGTATCCCTCGTCGACGAGTAACTTCACGACGTTTGATCCGATAAATCCCGCCCCGCCTGTAACCAGTGCTTTGCTCATTGTAAGGTGATGATTTGACCCCGCGCGGAAATAACTGCGAATACACGAGCTTTAACCAATGCTCACGATCAGAGTTTGTATACGCTTCTCATCCAGTTGGCAGTAATTTTCATGCCCTCCTCCAAATCGTAAGAATTCTTGTGACCGAGATCGCGTACGGCCTTTGAGATATCCACACGTTTAATCTTAGTGGTTAATATTTCCGACTCGCGATATTCAACAAGCTTCGGGTCCGCGTCAGTGACCTTTAGCACGACATTAGCAAGATCCTCAATAGAGTGATGAGAGACGCCGCCGATGTTGTAGGTCTCGCCGGGCTTGAAGTTCTCGCTGATGTTAGCCACCGTGTACACAGTGTCGGCAAGAAAAGTGGACGTGCGACTGTGCCCGCGAAAAACAGTGAAAGGAAGACCATTGAGCGCGCAATACAGGAAGCGACAGTTCACCGAGCGATAGGGACTATAGTATTCGCCAGGTCCATAGGTATTGAAGAGACGCACGATTACTGACTCGGTGCCATATTGAATAGCAGAGTTTCTGATCTGCATTTCGTTCACCCACTTCGTCATCGCGTAATCGTTCATCTGCTTGATCTCATACTCATCCATGACAGACTCGACCATGAGCTCAGGCCAGTCGCCATAAACCTCAGATGAAGAAAAATGGATCAGCCTGAATTTTAGTCGTTCCTGCAATCGAACGATGTTCTTGGTCCCGACCGCGTTTGTGCGCCAAAGGGTTTCGTAGAAGTCTTCGCCATTCCAACGGCCAAATTCGGCGGCGCAATGGTAAACGTAATCAAAAGGACCCATGCGCTCGAAGACGCGCTCGATTTGACGAAACTCACCTACGTCGCAGCGAGCATAAAGGGGTTTTTCGACATCCGTGCCTAAGCTAAATCCAACTTCATCAGGCTGATGATAAAGATCGCACGAGACGACGTAATGGCCGCGCGAACGCAACTCTGAAATTAATCCTGTACCGACAATTCCTAAACCACCTGTGACAAGAATTCGCATTTATTGAGCCCTGTTCTGAGTTTTAGTAAATCGAGTGTAGTTTTATAAAGATTTCCGCTCCAATCGTAAAGACGCCGGTCCAACGTTACGAGAGGTTGCGATCTCTTCGTAAAAGGCTACTACAACCCGGCGAATTGTTGATCGGTTAGCAATTCGGCGTACCAGCGGCAGGTTTTCCTCGGCGGCCCTGTCTACAAGCCGATCGTCTGACATCGCGCGCTGGAGCGCTGCGGCGATTTCATTCGGATAAAGATTACGAGCAAACAGCACGTTCCGCTCGTTCTCCACAACGTGTTGAATTGTTTCCAGGGGTGAGACAATCGGGAGTGCACCCGCCGCCATTGCTTCGTACAGCGAATTGGGGACGCCATCAACCAATGATGGTGCAAGCATTACTCGCGCTCGAGTCATCAACTCCAACGCCTGTTCCCTACGTACGCGTCCATGCATGTGACAAACCTTCCTGATCGCCGGTGGCAGCGCCAAATACCATGCCTCAGTTTCCGGTGTTGTCGCCAGAATATGAATGTCGTATTGCTGAATCTGCTCGCCGCAGATTTTAAGTGCCTCGAAAACGGGCAGCGCTTTGGACCAGGGGCACTCATAGGCTTTGGGCCAGAGAATCAAGTGGCTTTGCGATGGCGGCCCGAGCCGGCGTGCCGCCAAAGCGTCAACATCGATTCCGCCGGTTCCAGGAACAGGAGCAATCGTGGCAAGCTGATCCTCACGTACACCCATTTGCTGAGCGATACAAAAGTTTTCTTCGTTGTCGCTGACGAGTAAATCGCATGAGCGTAAGATCTCCGCGATGCGTGGTCTCTGCTCGGGATCGAAACGGCGCAGTGCGAGATCAGAGCCGCCTCGCAGTTGCAGGACCCATTTCCCGAAACCATTAAGTTCGTACTTACGGCGCACGTCAAAGTAAAGCTCTCCGGCATGTTCCATTCCTAGCGTGTGGATAATGTCGGGTTGCCAATGCCGAATGATTTTTGCCAGCCAAGTCTCAATCAGCGGGCCAGGTGTCCATGCCTGCCTCAACAAGGCGCCAGCACTTCTTTGGGCGAACCGTTTCAATTTGCCGGAAGCAAAAATATAGAAGCGGTTCGAAGGATTGCTCTCTCTCTGCCCATATTCTGTGAGGTAAGTCTTGATCGGCCAATCACGGGGTGGACTTCCCTGCGGTAGAGAAAACAAGCGAACGTTGAAATCAGCTCCGTTTAAGAGATCGATCCAGGAGTGGGTGTGTGAACTCTCACCGGGCCCAATGAAGAGAATCTTTGGCTTACCCAATAACTCGTCGGTGTCAAACGAAGGACTCATATCCTTTCCGCACCGGTGACGAACGCAGCGCAATTCGGTTGTGGCTCAGAATAAAGGTCGGCCAGTGTCGAACTCCGATCAAGTACCTCGCGCCCCCAAAGCTCAAGCATCATCAGTAGCCATGGTTCGTACCAGGGACCTGAATTATTTTGGAAATTGTTTTTCACTGCCGTGACGCCGGCGGGATCGAGTAATCCGCGCTGCCGCGTGGCGTCGACTGACAAAGTATCTTCGAGCACGTCACGAAGCGGACCACGCAGCCAATCACCGAAAGGCATTCCAAAGCCGCGCTTCGGAGTGAGGTCGAAATCGGAAGGAAGAAACTTCTTGCCGATATCGAGCAGTATACGCTTCGCACCGGTGGCGCGATATGAACCTGCGACTGCGTCGCCAAAACTGGAAAAATCTGACAGGCTGCCCAGCTTAACATGGTCCGGCAGCGACATCGCAATGTCAGCAATAACCGGATCGAGAAAAGGTACGCGAACTTCCAGCGAATGGCTCATTGATACTGCGTCAATATCGCGCAGCAATTGACTGTTCGTATAGCCACGCAAACAGAGTGCGCTCGTACGTTCTATCACGTCAGCAGTTGGCAGCTCGTCTATTTGCATGCAGTCCTGGTGGAATGAGCGGCCAGCCTGAGCTGTTTTTCTAAGGTGCGGCGCAGTTAACTTTGTTGCCTCATTTGTATGGAAGATTATGTTGATCGAGCCATACTGATTCAGAAAACTCTCTTCTCGTAATCGAGCGATACGCCAACCTCCACGTAAAAATATCAAACGATCAAACGAGGACTTGTTCGCTAGATCGCTAAGCTTGCCGCGCATTGCGCCCATCCGCGAGGCATTCCCGTTGTCCTTTATGTGGAGCTTCATTTTGATGAATGAGGGATAACCCGCAAACAGTTCGTCGCCACCAGTGCCTGATATGGCAACCGTGACGGCACTGCGCGCAGCCAACGACACGAAATAGCTGTTCACTCCGTCTACCGACGGTTGGTCCAACCCGCGGGCTATGTGACAGATCCGTTCTCGTACTTCCCCTCCAGACACGACGACCCGTGAGTGGTCAGTGCCAATGAAGCGCGCTGTTCGCTCCGCATCACCAGTTTCATCTATTCCGCGTCCTTCGGCTTCGAACCCAACTGAAAACGTCTTGACTCGTTTTCCAGTGACCTGGCGCGCCATCAATGCAACAAGCAGAGAGGAATCGATGCCGCCGGAGAGAAACGCTCCCAGCGGCACGTCGGAAATCATTTGGAGTCGTACGGATTCCTCCAGAGCGCTTGCGACTGTGTCGACCTGCTGTTCGTACGGTAGATCATGCAAATACGTGTGTCGCTCCGTACTGAGCGACCAGTAACGTTCGATTCGCTCACGTCCACCTTCCGCAATCAGACGATGTGCCGGCAGCAGCATGCGCACATCTCGCAGGATTGTGCGGGGTTGATAGATCGAACCGTAAGTCAAAAGCAGCCGCAGCGCAACCGGATCGATTTCCCGAGACACTAACCCCCCGGCAAGGAGAGCTTTCATTTCGGAAGCAAATACCAGATTTCCGTTAACGTGCGCGTACAGCAACGGCTTGATTCCCATTTGATCACGCGCCAGCAAGAGCCGCTCGCGTCCCGGCCCACGTCGCCGATCGTAAACGGCGAGCGCGAACATGCCTCGCATTCGCGTGACGAAGTTGTCGCCATAGTGCTCGTACATCCGCAGCACAACCTCGGTATCGGACGTTGAGGCGAACGAGTAGCCTTGCTTTTCCAGCAATGTTTTCTCGCTCTGAAAATTGTATAGCTCTCCGTTATAAACGACGACGATATCGTTATTGTGGGAGATCATCGGTTGATGCCCGCCACTGGTGCGATCGATGATTGCCAGCCGCGTCATACCGAGAGATGTATGGGGATCGTTGAAGATGCCGGAATCGTCAGGACCGCGATGGTGCATGGCTGCAACCATCGCGCGAACGACGTCGCGGTTTTCTTTGCCCCACACTCCGCAGATGCCACACATTTCCTGATTCTTACGCTCTGATCGTGTTTTGATTTTCGGCGGCGGGCATTCTAGCACGTGCCTCGATGCCATTTCCCGCGCAGGCGATTTCAAGATCAACCAGTCCGCACGAATGCAGCGCCGCCTGGATTTCTTCCGCAGTGCGAAAATGTTTGTAATAGTCGGTTAAGGAGTCGTTGGTATCGAGAATCGACCATTCCCCGAGCAGCTCTTCACCCAATTCCGGATAGACGTCCCGGTAATCAAGCAGCGGCGAATGCCGCAACAGCGGTTCGCGCAAGCGCCAGAAACCGCGGCGGTTCTTCCAGGTCAGTCGATGCAGCGGCAACAGCGCACGCGCGAGACTCACGGCGAGCGATTTCTCCAGACGCGGCGGCAGGCGTATCAACAATTTGCGGATGTTTCGCTGCAGGAAGTTTTGCGGGTAGCCGCCAGTGTAATGATCTATTACTAACATCCCACCCGGTCGAACATAAGTTGCGAGCGCCTTGATCGTTTCTTCAGGCGAAGGTGTGTGTTGAATCACACCCAGGCACATAACAAAATCAAACGCGTTTCTCGTCGCCGGCAGACTGCGAACGTCGGCCTGGCAAACAAAGTAATCGGTTGCGCGGTTGCAATTCAGATAGTTCGCCTCGACGGCAGACGACAAATCGCACGCAAATACGCGCGCGCCCGCCGCTAACAGCAACTCGGTGAACCGCCCCGCGCCGCAGCCAACTTCCAGTACAGATTTTCCCTCGACGACTCGCAATGAGCCCCCAAAGCATCGCGTCAAACGATCTCTTGAGATTGTTGTGCCGGTATGCGAGTCCAGTTGCGTCTTGCGAAAGGCATTCCACTGGATGCCAAACGCATCGGCGTAGCTGGTTTGCTCGACAAAGCGCGGGATGCTCTTGACCACGGGCACGCGGCAGCGCTCGGAGCATACCATCTCGCGCGCTGTCTCGACTGGTCCGGCATCAGGTGTGGACAGCCGCAATTCGTGCTGTATACAGCGAAGCTCTGCCGGTGCGTTCACAGGGAAAAGTTGACTCTGGTAAACAAAGAAGCGGAAAGATTACTCATAAGCTATTCGTGCCGCGCGTGGCCTGCCCACCGCGCAACTTGGCCAATCCTGTTCCAACTCGGTGCGAGATTTTGCCTGGCAGGGCCAGTGCGGCCAGCGTTAGAGAGCACTTCGCCACGCGGCGCAGAGGAGCGGACGTGGCGGCGTTTCGCAAAGCCGACCACATCTCGGGGTAGCGCCAGTGCCTGGCGACGAAAGCCAGGACAGAGAACGCCTCAAGACCGGCCAGCTTCTCGCCTGTAAACAGCCGGCGCAGCGGTTCAGACGCATACCCAAGCATGCGTCTCCTATGTCCTTCAACAAAGCGTGGATGAACCCCCGCGTCGATATAGCGATCGAGCAGTTCGTGAAAGCGGAGCAGAATCACTGTCGGAATAAATTCCGACCAACTTTCTATCCCGCACATAATGACCCATGGGTACCCGCTCGCCCAGGCGGGTTTGCCAACCATCGTCCTGGAGAAGATCGCCGCGTGCGGGTAAGTCTGATCTACAGAGGAGCAAAGCGTACCACCTGCTAACTTTGGCGCCGCGCGCAACCAAGCCGAACGTCGGAAGACCGAGCTGTAAATTGCGGTTAGCCCGTTGAAGTCTTCCGCGATCAGTTCCTCCCAACGATTGACTGTTCGCTCTTCAAGGTTTTCGTTAGCAGTTCGCGTCCACTCTTGAAAATCATCGGCTTCCACTGAGATACCTTCGCGGCGGTCGAAGCTATCCATTGAATAGTTAACATAAAAATAGTCCAGCTCCGGGTGAGTCTTTAGCGCCTGAACGATTGCGCACAGCGCCCCTTTGCGCACCAACTCGTCATCGCCGAGAAGCCAGCAAAACTCGCCGCGAGCCAGCTTTTCGACCGACTGCCGGGCGTTGCGGATCGAGCCAATGTTCTCGTCATTCCTGTGATATCGAATCGGGCACCGCTGGCTCATCTGCTCCACAATTTCCCTGGTGTTATCGAGCGAGCAATTATCGGAAACGATCAGTTCGACCTCATCACCGAGCGCTTTTACCTGAGCAACAAGCGAACCAAGCGCCGATCTAAGCAGAGCGGCCCGGTTATAGGTGAATACGCAAATCGAAAGTATTGGCGCCATGTAAGCCTCAGCGTCAGTCCTCGCCCGAACTTCGCTCAGGTTCCTTCCATTTCCAGCGGTTTAGCGAAAGGCTCCATCTCGGTAATGGGATGACCAAACGCGATTTTGGGGAGCGCATTAGCGAAAGTATCGACAATAACTTGTAATAGTTTGGGCTCGGAAGGAGACTCCCACAACCATCGCATCGCCCCTTCGACTTCCGCATTGTCTTTAACGGTCTGCGTGTCGATTCCGTAAGCTTTTGCGACTCGGGCAAAGTCCGGAGCGCTATATCCCCAAAGCGTGGACTGATAGCGCGCCTCGAAATAGCTTTCCTGAAACTGTCGCACCATGCCATGGCAATTGTTATTAATAATCACCATCTTTATCGGCAGTTGGTTTCTAACCACGGTCTGCAATTCCTGAATGTTCGACTGAAAACCGCCATCACCCGCAATCAACACCGCCGGCTGCGAACGATCACAGAGACTGGCACCAATTGCCGCCGGTAATGCAAATCCCATTGAGCCCATGCCGCCGGACGTCAGGAACCTTTGTTGCGGCTGTAGCTCCAGAGACTGAGCCGCCCACATCTGATGTTGTCCCACATCGACAATGTAAGCGGCTGCTCGTTGCGATGCCCGGGCCAACTGATGCAGGAACTCATTCGGGTTGATGCCTGGGACGGCAAGCTCGTTAGTGTCAGGCCATTGTTCGCGCAAGTGATTTATTTTCGCCACCCATGTCGTGCGGTCCTCGAACGTTAACCCGTTAGCGCGAAAAACTGCGGCTTCCAGAAACTCCTTTAGGCCGCAGACGACTGGCCGGCACCCAATCACCCGGTTGTTGATTTCGCCGTTTTCGCAGTCGACGTGAAAGATGACTCGGTCGCCTTTGAAAGCTCTTGTCTCAGAGCCGGTCTGCCTCACATCCAACCTGCTGCCAAGTACCAGCAGGAAATCAGACTCACCAATCGCCAGATTGGCCCAACGATTTCCATAGCTGCCGATCATGCCAACCCTCAGTGGATCTTCCCACGGTAAGACATCTACCGCCATGAGCGAGTTGACCGTCGGCAGCCGAGTCTTTCGAACGAAAGCCCGCAGGGCCTCAGTCGCGCACGCCGCGCGAATTCCTCCACCAACCAATACGAGAGGGCGCGCGGCATTTCTCAACGCGCCGAACACCTCATCCCATAACGCATCGTCTGACATGAGATTGTGGACCTGGTCATCCGAGGTCTGCCTCGTGACCGGAGCTTGAACGTCTGCTCTCTGCACATCCATGGGTATGTCGAGCAGAACCGGACCAGGCCGACCAGTCGTCGCAACATTAAATGCCCGCGCCAACATTTCCGGCAGTTCAGATTCGTCGCGAACTTGCCACGCAGCTTTTGTAATCGGCTTTGCCATTGAGACGATATCCGTCTCCTGAAAACCAAGTTGTCTGATTTGTCGTTCGCCTTTTTGCTCAGCCCGATTAACCTGGCCGGTGATAAAAACGGCGGGCGACGAATCGAAATAGCAACTGCCGATGCCTGTTAGGAGATTAGTCGCGCCAGGGCCGCTTGTAGCCAGTGCCACGCCCGGCACGCCGGTAAGACGGCCGGCGGCGTCGGCTGCGAAGGCTGCCGCTTGCTCGTGGTGCATGCTAACGATCTGGGGAGACCCCAGACGGTTCATCGAGTCGAGGATGTGCGTGATCATTCCGCCGGACATCTCAAAGACGTACCTAACGCCCTGGGCCGCCAAAAACCTTGCGATGTAGTCGGAAACCTTCATTTGTAACTTTCCCGCCGCTGAAGCGAACGATTCCGTTCAAGTGTCCGCGACAAAACTATGCTCACGTCCGCGCCGACGCTGGAGTAGCTTCTACTTATCGTGGCGAGCCCTGGAGATAACGGTCGATTTTGGAAGCATCCTTCTCAGCGTGCAAAAAGAAGAAATTTGTTTGCGTGGTCTCATCGTCCATTTCGCGAAACTCGGTTAACCCATCGCCACTTACCACGAAACATCGATAACCAATGCCCGCTAACAGTCGAATGATCTCGTTGGGGTGATAGCCAAATTTGGCCGACCATTTACGGAGCATTTCGGTGAACACAATAGGCGCATCTCTTTTCAAGCACTCCAGCGCACCAAGGTACACAAAAAGCTCTGCCCCCTCAACATCGCACTTGATAAAGTCGGCCCGCCCACCCCTTTCGCTGATGAAGTCATCCATCTTTCGCACATGACATTTTTCCTCGCGGGCACTGTCGCTATCGGACAGATTCACGGCTGATGCATTAACTGAGCCCGCCCCGTCCGCCTGGTAATAAAACACCAGGTCAGCTTCCCGATCCGAAAACCCAAAATTGTAGGGGTGAATATTCGTCAGCCCATTTAGTCGCAAATTGGTCTGCAGGTATTCAAAGGTCGCGCGAACAGGCTCGAAGGCAAACACTTTCGCCGCCGGAAAACGCTTCGCTATGCTAAGGGAGTACCATCCTATGTTCGCGCCAATGTCGAAAACATTGTGATTTGGTTCAATAAGTTTCAGGATCATAGCCGTTTCAGCTGGTTCATAGCGGCCAAAGTTCAAAATCTCAATCGGCGCGATCCGTTTGTCGGCCGAGTCACAGACAACCTTGATGCCCGCCTCGCGCGAAGTCATTACCACCAGGCCGTCGGTAATTTCTATTCGCGCAATGTCTGTGTGCCGAATGAACTCAGCGTAATCAAAAAGGATTCGATGCACACTATGCATTTCGTCAATATAGTCTGGTTTGGAAATCGAGCCGGCCAGATATTTCTCGTTGATGCTGAACAGGTTCATAGAAAACTCTCGATCGTTCGCCTGAAACCAGTCTCGATTGAAGTGGTCGGCCGCCACCCAAGAGCGCAGATTTTACTGATGTCAGGGCAACTTCTTGAAACAGTGCTTGGCAGATAAGTTGAACTTTGATCAAGCGCGTGGCGGATGACTAGCGTTTTCCGCGGAAATAGCCGCGCCAGGCAATGCGCCAAATCCTCTATGCTGACTTCTGCCTGATCGTTGCCGACGTTGTAGGCTTCGCAGTTTTCACCCTTCAAAAGGACTGTAAAGAAACCGAGGGTCGCATCAGCTAAATAACAGAAGGCCCGTCGCGCGCTCCCGCTGCTCTTCATGACGATATCCCGGCCGTGGACGATGTCGGCGACAAAGTCGGAAAAAACGCGACCGTCCTCTAAGTTCATGCCCGGTCCATACGTATGGAAAGGTCTAACGATCGTTACCGGCACATGATGCTGATGAGACCAGGCGACGCACAGCGACTCAGCAGCACGCTTGCTTTCAGCGTAACAAGAGCGCAGAGCCGTCGGGTTCAAATAGCCGTATGCGTCCTCTTTGGTAGGAATATTCGCGGCGCTGACTTCGCCGTAAACCTCACCGCTGCTAAACAGAAGGAATCGTTCCGCCTCCTGATCCCTGGCAAATTGAAGGAGACTCTGAGTGCCTTGAAGGTTTGCCGCCATTGTGCCGACCGGATCAAGTCCGAACTGCTTCGGGCTGGCGGGACTTGCAGCGTGAATCACATAATCAACTTTGTGATCATTGAAGATCGGTTCGCACACGTCCTGGACAATAAATTCCAAATCGTGCCGTCCGTGGTATGAAGCAAACCGGGTAAAGGCTTTCTCCTGGTTTCTGACGAGGGCGATTACTTTGACTTGTAAACCGTTCTCTACTTCGTTACGACGCAGCAAAGCCTCGACCATATAAGCAGGCAAGAAACCATTTGCTCCGGAGATGAGCACGGTTTTTTTCTGGAGCAGATGCCACGGGAGGTCGGCGCCGGCAATCAGTGCCAGGTCCTCTTCAATAATCCGATGTCTTGCCGGCTTTGTCATGAAGGGCGGCCTCGTGTCCAGTCGCAATCGTCAGTGGCGGAATTTCTGAACGGCTCGATGCATGGTGTCTATCGTATAACTTAGAGCTTCGCGGGAAAGACCAGGATAGAGACCGATCCAAAAGGATTGCGTCATCACAAAGTCAGTTTTTTCCAAACTTCCGACAAGACGAGATTGAACGTTTC
>Ga0207643_10000972_pt1 | contig 17234 bp, 18 predicted proteins | sample KBSMisM62_FD_184313 | JGI IMG/M metagenome (GOLD analysis project Ga0207643, IMG submission 184313) | Miscanthus rhizosphere microbial communities from Kellogg Biological Station, Michigan, USA - KBS Miscanthus M6-2 (SPAdes) (version 2) | ecosystem: Host-associated > Plants > Roots >...
TGGGCGGCGCTCGCTGACCGCGCGTTCGCCGCCGGCAACGTCGTCGAGTCGTACGCGTACGCCCGGGTCGGCTACCACCGCGGGCTGGACGCGCTGCGCCGGGCCGGCTGGCGTGGCCACGGCCCGATCCCGTGGGCGCACGAGCCCAACCGCGGCTTCCTGCGCAGCCTGCACGCGCTTGGTCGGGCCGCCGCGGCGATCGGCGAGACCGACGAGGCCACCCGCTGCCGGGACTTCCTGCGCGACTCCGACCCCACCGCCGCCACCGCCCTCGGCGACTAGCCTGACTCGCCCCCGACCACCGGCGGCGCATCCGCGGCCGGGGTGTCGGCGGGCGGCGCGGGACGGTCGGAGTCCTCGCCCTCGATCACGGGCGGGGTCTGCGGCGGGTCCGGTGGCAGCCGGCGGAACCCGCCCAGCAGCGAGCGCGCCCCGGCGAACCGGTCCAGCACGTCGGCGCCGCCGCGCAGGCTCGCCACCAGCGGCAGCAGGTCCTCCCGGACCCGGCGCACGGTGTCCGGCAGGTCGCTCACCGCCGGGTCGTCGAGCACCTGGCCGACCCGGCGCAGCCCGGGCGCGAGCTCCCGCACCGGCTGCTCGACCTCGTCGAGGATCCCCTCCAGCCGCTCGCCGACCCGCTGCAGCCGGGCCACCGTCGCCTGCGCGTCCCGGATCGTCACGTCCAGCGACCCCACCGCCCTGGTCAGCGACATCAGCGCGCCGGGCAGCGCGGCCACCGCCTCGGCCTGCTGGCGGGCCAGCCGGACACCCGCTCCGGCCTGGTCGACCACCGTGCGGACCAGGCGTTCCGGCGACGGAAGCGAAGGCATGCTGCCAAGGCTAGGCTGCTGCCGTTCCGACCCTGACCCAGGAGTTCCCATGCCCGCGATCGTGCTCGTCGGGGCCCAGTGGGGCGACGAGGGCAAGGGCAAGGCGACCGACCTGCTCGGCGAGCAGGTCCAGTACGTCGTCCGCTACCAGGGCGGCAACAACGCCGGCCACACGGTCGTCACCCCGGACGGCGAGCACTACGCGCTGCACCTGCTCCCGTCCGGGATCCTCACCCCCGGCGTGACCTGCGTGATCGGCAACGGCGTCGTGGTCGACCCGGCGGTGTTGATCGAGGAGCTCGACGCGCTGGAGGCGCGGGGCGTGGACACCAGCCGGCTGGTGATCTCCGCCGACGCGCACGTGATCATGCCGTACCACCGGGCGCTGGACAAAGTGACCGAGAGATACCTGGGCAAGTCCAGGATCGGCACCACCGGCCGCGGCATCGGCCCGGCGTACGGGGACAAGGTCGCGCGGATGGGCATCCGGGTGCAGGACCTGCTCGACGCGCAGGCGTTCCGGGCCAAGCTGGAGACCGCGCTGGGCGAGCGCAACCAGGTGCTGGTGAAGGTCTACAACCGCCGGGCGCTGGACGTGGACACGATCTGGCGCGAGTACGTCGGCTACGCGGAGCGACTCAAGCCGCGCATCGCGGACACCAGGCTGCTGCTCGACCGCGCCCTGGCCGACGGCGCGACGCTGCTGCTGGAGGGTTCGCAGGGCACGCTGCTCGACGTCGACCACGGCACCTACCCGTTCGTCACCTCGTCCTCGCCGACCGCCGGTGGCGCGGCCGCCGGGTCGGGGATCGGGCCGACCCGGATCAGCCGGGTGATCGGGATCCTCAAGGCCTACACGACCAGGGTCGGTGAGGGGCCGTTCCCCACCGAGCTGTTCGACGACTACGGCGAGTTCCTGCGCAAGGCCGGCGGGGAGGTCGGGGTGACCACCGGGCGGCTGCGCCGGTGCGGCTGGTTCGACTCGGTCATCGCCCGGCACGCGACCAGGGTCAACGGGCTCACCGACCTGTTCCTCACCAAGCTCGACGTGCTGTCCGGGCTGGACCGGGTGCCGGTCTGCGTCGCGTACGAGGTCGACGGAGAGCGGGCGGACGAGATGCCGATGACGCAGGCGGAGCTGGTCCGGGCCACTCCCGTGTACGAGCACCTCGACGGCTGGTTCGAGCCGCTGGAGGACGCCAAGACGTTCGCCGACCTGCCGGCGAACGCGCAGGCGTACGTCCGGCGGGTGGAGGAGCTGTCCCGGTGCCCCGTCTCGGCGATCGGGGTGGGTCCCGGCCGCGACCAGACTCTGGTCCTCCACGCCCTCGTCTAGCGCTTCGTCAGCGCGGTGATGACGTCGTGGCTGTGGGTGACCGGGATCCGGCTTCCTTCCAGCTCGATGCGGGCGCCGGTGTCGTCCCGGATCAGCTCGAGCACCCGGACGTTGACCCGCTGGTGCACCTTCGCGGTGACCGCCGACCGGGGCAGCGCGAACAGCAGCTCTTCCGGCTCTTTGCGCCGGCTCCGCATCGTCATGCCGTAGACCATCGTGTCGGAGACCGCGACGAGCAGGTGGGCGGGCAGTCCGGTGGACGCCCGGCTGGCCGCCCGGCCGCCCATCACGCCCACGCCGAAGCCGATCGCGTCGCCCACCGACCCGCCGACCACGTCGCCCACCGACGAGCCGAGCATGCCGCCGGCGACCGTCCCGCCGGTCGTGCCGCGCGGCTCGAACTGCCCGACCGTGTGCACTGTGTCCTCGACGCCCCACCCGGTCAGCGCGTGCTGCACCAGCTCGAGCATGGTCTGTTCCGACATACACCGACCGTAGGCGCCCGACCACCGGCGCACCGGGTGAATCGGTGCCGGGACGGGAGAGACCTAGCCGGGCCGCCGGGCGCTCGGCCTCACCGGATTGCGCCGGTGACCAGCCACGCGTCGGTACGCAGCCGCGCCACCAGGGTGACCAGCCGGGCGAGCATGAGCACCCCGATCGACGTCCACAGCCAGCCGAGCCCGGCCCCGGTGGCGACCAGGATCCCGGCCAGCACCAGGAAGAGGCCGGCCGAGATCACCATGGTGACCGCGAGGTAGCGCATGTCGCCGGCGCCCATGAGCACCCCGTCCAGCACGAACACGACCGCGTTGACCGGCTGCAGCACGGCCGCGAACAGCAGCACGAACGACGCCAGCTGCACCACCTGCGGGTCGTCGGTGAACGCGTGCGGCAGCACGTCCCGCAGCGCCAACAGGCCCAGCCCGACCGCGGCCCCGAACACCAGCCCAAGGTCGATCATCCGGCGGGTCGCCGCCCGCGCGGCCACCGGGTCGCCGGCCCCGAGCAGCCGGCCGACCAGAGCCTGCGCGGCGATCGCGACCGCGTCGAGGGCGAGAGCGAGGGTGTTCCACAGCTCGAAGGCGATCTGGTGCGCGCCGACCTGGGCCGGGCCGAGCCGGGCCGCCACCGCGGTCGCAGCGGCCAGCGCCAGCCGCAGCGCGACGGTCCTGACCAGCAGGTCGAGGCCGACCCGGGCCAGCCGGCCGACCACCCGGCCGACCGGCCGCAGCCCGACCTGCAGCCCGACCGCCTGCCGGCCGAGCCCGGTCAGGTAGACCGCGACCGCGGCCCACTGCACGAGCACCGTGGACGCCGCCGACGCGCCCACCCCGTAGCCGAGGCCGAGGATCAGCACGATCTCGAGCGCCAGGTTGACCGCGGCCGAGCCGACCGCGACCACCAGCGGCGTCCTCGTGTCCTGCCGCCCGCGCAGCCAGCCGACCGCCGCGTACGTCACCAGGACCGCGGGGATGCCGAGCGCGCTGATCCGCAGGTAGGTCTCCGCGTAGCCGGCGGCGGCCCCGGACGCGCCGAACAGGCCCACCAGCGGGCCGGCGAGCACCAGCCCGGCCACCGTGACCGGCACCGACACGGCCACCGCCAGCCAGACGCCCTGCACCGCCTGGTGGGTCGCCTCCCGCTGGTCGCCGGCGCCGAACAGCCGGGCCACCGCGGCGGTCGTCCCGTACGCCAGGAAGATGAAGATCGAGTAGCCGGTGACCAGGATCGCCGCCGCGATCGCGAGCCCGGCCAGCTGCGGGGTGCCGAGGTGGCCCACGATCGCGGTGTCGGACAGCACGTAGACCGGCTCGGCGATGAGCGCCCCGAACGAGGGTACCGCCAGCCGGAAGATCTCCCGGTCCCACTCCGACCGCAGCCTCACTCCGCCCGCTCCTCGAACAGACCGCCAGGCGCAAGCGCCCGGCGCTCGGCCCTCGTCGCTGGGCCCAACGAAAACGCTTCGCGTTTCCGCCGGGGACCCAAGGCCCGCTCGCGCTGCGAGCCCTCGCGCTCGCTCACAGGACCAGCCGGTAGACCACGCGTTCGTCGCGCCGCCGGTCGACCTCGGTGAAGCCGGCCCGCAGGAACATCGACGCCGTGCCGGTGTAGGCCACCGGGTTGGGCCAGCGCTTGCCGGTCGTGTCGTCCCGCGGCACGCCCTCGATCGCGGCCGCCCCGGCCGACCGGGCCCGGTCGACCGCACCGGCCAGCAGCGCGTGCGCGACGCCGTGCTGCCGGTAGGGCCGGGGCACCACGAAGCAGAGCACCGACCAGACCGTCCCCTCGTAGGGCAGCGGCCGCAGCGCCGGCGACCGCTCCAGCCGCGGCCCGAACAGCGACCGCGGCGCGGCCGCCACCCAGCCGACCGGCGTGCCCCCGGAATAGGCCAGCAGGCCGGGCGGTGTCGGCCCGGCGACGACCGTGCGCAGGTGATCGCGGTTGCCGGCGCGGTCCCGGTAGTCGACCTTCGGCCGCAGCAGGTAGGCACACCAGCAGCGGGCCGGGTCGCCGCGGGTGCCGAACACGGCCAGGACGTCGTCCCAGCGATCCACCGTGGCCGGCTCGATCGTGACATCCACGAACAGGGTCTACCAGCCGACGCCGACAGTAATTAGCGTCCGCTACATGGACATCGAGCTCGAACCGGAGAAGGCCGGCTTCGCGCCGGACCGCCTCGACCGCCTCGACCGGCACTTCGCCCGCTACGTCGACGACGGGCTGCTGGCCGGCTGGCAGGTGGCGATCACCCGGGACGGCAAGCTCGTCCACCACACGACGTACGGGCTGCGGGACCGGGAGGCCGGGCTTGCGGTCGAGCCGGACACGATCTGGCGGATCTACTCGATGACGAAGCCGCTGACCTCGGTCGCCGCGATGATGCTCTACGAGCAGGGCAGGCTGGCGTTGCGCCAGCCGATCGCGGAGATCCTGCCCGAGTTCGCCGACGCCCGCGTCTACCAGCTCGGCTCCGCGCTCAATCCGGGCACCGTGCCGGCCGAGCCGATCCTGGTCTGGCACCTGCTCACCCACACCTCCGGCATGACCTACGGCTTCCTGCACCAGCACCCGATGGACGAGATGCACCGGCTGATGGACGTCGAGTTCTTCCCGCCGGACGACTTCTCTCTGGCCGACGCGGTGCAGCGGTGGGCGACGGTGCCGCTGCTGTTCCAGCCGGGCACCGGGTGGAACTACGGCGTGTCCACCGACGTGCTCGGCCGGGTGGTCGAGGTCGTGTCCGGGACGCCGCTGGACCGGTTCTTCGCCGAGCACATCACCGGCCCGCTCGGCATGGTCGACACGGGGTTCACCGTGCCGGCGGAGAAGGCCGACCGGTTCGCCGGCCTGTACGTGACGGGCAAGGCCGGCCAGACCCCGATCCGCAAGGACGACTTCACCACCGACCCGCGCGGCCCGGTCACGTTCTTCTCCGGCGGCGGCGGGCTGGTCTCCACGGCGGCGGACTACCTGCGCTTCACCAGGATGCTGCTGGGCCGGGGCGAGCTGGACGGGGTGCGGCTGCTGGGCAGCCGGACGGTGGACTACATGACCCGCAACCACCTGCCCGGCAACGTCGACATCCCGACCATCGGCCGGCCGATGAGCCCGCAGGACGCGTTCGACGGGGTGGGCTTCGGGCTCGGCTTCGCGGTGTCGGTCGACCCGGTCCGGACCGAGGTCCTCGCCTCCCCGGGCGAGTACTCCTGGGGCGGGTTGGCCTCCACCGCGTTCTGGGTCGATCCAGTGGAACGGATCACGGCGGTGTTCATGACCCAGCTGATCCCGTCGGCCACCTACCCGATCCGGCCCCAGTTGCGGGCGTTGGTGAACTCCGCGTTGGTGGACTGACCGTTCGCCGCGCAACTAACGCCGTTCGGCGCCTCAAGGTGCTGATCCGACCGGGATTCCGATACGTGTAGGTGTTGTGCCGGCGGTCACAGCCGGTTTCGCCGCTGTTGAGGAGCTCGCGCATGGCCTCCTTCCTCGACCGGGAACGCAGCATCGCGGGTCCCGGCTTCAACCGCTGGCTCATTCCGCCAGCCGCCCTGGCGATCCACCTGTGTATCGGCCAGGCTTACGCGACCAGCGTCTACAAGAACGGCCTGGTCAAGAACTTCGACACCGGGAACACCCAGATCGGCATCGTGTTCTCGATCGCGATCGTGATGCTCGGGTTGTCCGCCGCGGTCGCCGGCACCTGGGTGGAGCGGGTCGGTCCGCGCAAGTCCATGTTCACCGCCGCCTGCTTCTGGTCGGTCGGCTTCCTGGTCGGTGCCCTCGGCATCGCCACGAAGCAGCTGTGGCTGCTCTACCTCGGCTACGGCTTCATCGGCGGCATCGGGCTCGGCATCGGCTACATCTCGCCGGTGTCCACCCTGATCAAGTGGTTCCCGGACCGGCCGGGCATGGCCACCGGTCTCGCGATCATGGGCTTCGGTGGTGGCGCGCTGATCGCCAGCCCGCTGTCCCAGCAGCTGATGTCCTGGTACGACCCCGACTACAACCCGTCGGTGGCGTCGTCGGTGCCGAGCGGGTCGGCGGTGGCGATGCTGTTCGTCTCCCTCGGCATCATCTACTTCATCGTGATGATGTACGGCGTCTTCAACATCAAGGTGCCACCCGAGGGCTGGCGGCCGGAGGGCTTCGACCCGGCGGCCCTGAAGGCGCGGCCGCTGGTCACCACGAACAACGTCTCCGCCGGCAACGCGATCAAGACCGCGCAGTTCTACTTCCTCTGGCTGGTCCTGTTCTGCAACGTCACCGCGGGCATCGGCATCCTCGAGCAGGCCTCGCCGATGATCCAGGACTTCTTCCGTAGCGACGGGGGCGTCTCCAGCGTCACGGTCGCCGCGGCCGGCGGCTTCGTCGGCATCCTGTCGTTGGCGAACATGGGCGGCCGGTTCATCTGGTCCTCGACGTCGGACTACATCGGCCGCAAGCCGATGTACATGATCTACCTCGGCGTCGGCATCCTGGCCTACCTCGGACTGGCCACGATCGGGCACAACGCCACCTGGCTGTTCGTGCTGCTCGCCATGCTGATCATCTCGTTCTACGGCGGTGGGTTCTCGACCGTCCCGGCCTACCTGCGTGACCTGTTCGGCACGTTCCAGGTCGGCGCGATCCACGGCCGGCTGCTCACCGCGTGGTCGGCCGCCGGCATCGCCGGGCCGCTGATCATCAACGGCTTCCTGGACGCCAAGGGCACGCCGGGCAAGCTGACCGTCGACGCCTATCGGCCGGCGCTCTACACGATGATCGCCATCCTGGCCGTCGGCTTCATCGCCAACCTGCTGATCCGGCCGGTCGCCTCCCGCTACTGGGAGAAGACGGGCGCCGATGTGCCGGAGGGCACCACTCCGACTGAGAGGGAGACAGTCTGATGACGATGCAGGTACGGCTGGTCCTCGGCTGGGCGCTGGTCGGCATTCCGCTGCTCTACGGCCTGTGGGAGACCATCGCCAAGGCGAAGAACCTCTTCTAGTCCACTCCCGAGGGACGGGCGGCGCCGGCCGGCGCCGCCCGTCCGTCTTTCTGCGGGCTTCCTGCGGGCCGGTACCCTCGCGCCCGTGCGGGTTCTGGTCGTCGGCAGCGGTGCCCGCGAGCACGCGCTGTGCCTGGCGCTCGCGGCCGACCCCGCGGTGACCGCGCTGGTCTGCGCGCCGGGCAACGCCGGCACCGGGATGGTCGCCGAGCAGCGGCCGCTGGCCGCGGGCGACCCGGCCGCGGTCGCCGATCTGGCCCGCGGCGTGCGGGCCGACCTCGTCGTGATCGGTCCCGAGGTGCCGCTGGTCGCGGGCGCGGCCGACGCAGTGCGGGCGGTCGGGATCGCCTGCTTCGGGCCGAGCGCCGCGGCGGCCCGGATCGAGGGCTCGAAGGCGTTCGCCAAGGACGTGATGGCGGCGGCCGGGGTGCCGACGGCCGCGTGCCGGACCTGCTCGACGCCGGGCGAGGCCGCGGCGGCGCTGGACCGGTTCGGCCCCCCGTACGTGGTGAAGGACGATGGGCTGGCCGCCGGCAAGGGCGTGCTGGTGACCACCGACCGGGCCGCCGCGCTCGACCACGCCGAGGCCTGCGGGACCGTGGTGATCGAGGAGTTCCTGGCCGGCCCCGAGGTCTCGCTGTTCTGCGTGACCGACGGGTCGGCGGTGCTGCCGCTGCTGCCGGCGCAGGACTTCAAGCGGGTCGGCGACAGCGACACCGGCCCGAACACCGGCGGCATGGGCGCGTACGCGCCGCTGGACTGGGCGCCGGCCGGGCTGGTCGACGACGTGCTGGCGAGCGTGGTCCGGCCCACGCTGGCCGAGCTGGCCGCGCGCGGCACGCCGTTCGCCGGGCTGCTCTACGCCGGGCTGGCGCTGACCGCGTGCGGGCCGCGGGTGGTCGAGTTCAACGCCCGCTTCGGTGACCCGGAGACCCAGGTCGTGCTGGCGCTGCTGGAGACGCCGCTGGCCGGCCTGCTGCACGCGGCTGCGACCGGAACGCTGGCCGACCACCCGCCGCTGCGCTGGCGGGACGGCTACGCGGTGACCGTGGTGCTGGCCGCGCTGGGCTACCCGGGCCACCCCCGCGGCGGGGACGTGCTCACCGGCGCCGACCTGCCGGGCGTGCTGCACGCCGGCACCCGGCGCCGGGACGACGGCGCGGTCGTGTCGGCCGGCGGCCGGGTGGTCGACGTGGTCGCGGTCGGCGACACGCTCGCCGCCGCCCGCGACTCCGCGTACACCCTGCTCGGCAAGATCGACCTCGACGGCGGACACTTCCGTACCGACATCGCCGCCGGACGTTAGGGCGCCACCGGACGGCCCGCCGCCCTCAGCCGGCCGGGGCCGTGTCGCCCGGGGTCTGCTCGTCCGCGGGTTCGGTGGGGACCAACTCGGTCCGGCTCCCGGACAGGTAGCCCGACACGGTCGCTATCACTGCCACGATCGGCACCGCGAGCAGCGCGCCGATGATCCCGGCCAGCAGCGTGCCGGCGGCGATGCCGAACACGATGGCCAGCGGGTGCACCTTCACCGCCCGGCCCAGCAGCAGCGGCTGCAGGATGTGCCCCTCGACCTGCTGCACCAGCAGCACGACGCCGAGCAGGATCAGCGCGGTCACCGGCCCTTTCGCGACCAGCGCGATCAGCACGGCGATCAGCCCGGACAGGGTCGCGCCGACGATCGGGATGAACGAGAACAGGAACACGAGCACGGCCAGCGGCAACGCCAGCGGCACGCCGAGGATCGCCGCGCCGACGCCGATGCCGACCGCGTCGACGAACGCGACCGCGATCGTCGCGTGGACGTAGCTGATCAGCGTCCGCCAGGCCCGCTCGCCCGCGCCGGCGATCCGCTCCCGGCTGCCCCGCGGGAAGAGCCGGACCAGCCAGGTCCAGATCTGCCGGCCGTCCTTGATGAAGAAGATCGTCGCGAACAGCGTCAGCAACAAGCCGGTGATGACCTCGCCGGCCGTGCTGGCCGCCCCGAGCGCGCCGCTGGTCAGCCGGGACCGGTTCTGCGTCAGCGAGTTGCGGGCGCTCTCGACGTAGTCGTTGAGCTGCTGCTGGGACAGCCCGAGCGGGCCGTTGATCAGCCAGTTCTGGACCTTGTCGATCCCACCGTTGATCTGGGTGGTGAGGTCGCCGAGACCGTTGCGGAACTGCTCCTCGACCAGCCAGACCAGCAGGCCGATACCGATCACCCCGGACAGCAGCGTGATCGCGGTCGCCAGTGCGGGCCGCACCCCGCGCTTGGCCAGCGCCGCGGCCAGCGGCTGGAGCAGCGCGGACAGCAGCAGCGCGATCGCCAGCGGGATGAACACGACCCGGAGCCGCCCGATGATGATCAGCACCACGTACGCGGCGAGCGCGATCGCGATGATCCGCCAGGCCCAGGCGGCGGCGGCGCGGATGCCGGGCGGCACGACCGCCGCGTCGATCGAGCCCATCCTGGCGAGGTGGCCGTCCTGGCGGCGCGCCTGCTCCCACTGCGCCCGGTCCCGGGCGGCTGCCGCGTCCGCGGTGTCCGTGGCCGGGTCCGGCGCTCCGGTCAGTCCGGTGGTGTTCTCCTCCTCGGCGGCGGCGGACACCGCTGTGTCGCGCGGGGTCTCGCTCTCGCTCGGGGGCGTCTCACTCTGGCCGCCGGTCGCGTCGGCCGGGGCCGCGTCGCTCGGGGCCGGCGCCCCGCCCGCCGACGACCGTGCCGGGTCGCTCTGGGGTGTGGCCGCGTCGCTCGGGGGCGGGGCCGCGTCCGGCGGTGGGGCCGCGTCCGGCGGTGGGGCCGCGTCGGAGGCGCGGGTCGACCTGTCCACGGGCCATCCTCGGGGTTCGGAGTCGGTCGTCGTCTGGCCAGTGTGACCTACCCCGAGGATCCACGGCCTGTCCAACCTGCTGGAAGACTGGTGCCGTGATCGAGCGCTACACGCTGCCGGAGATGGGTGCGGTCTGGAGCGAGGCGCACAAGTACGAGCTGTGGTGCCGGGTGGAGCGCCAGGTGCTGGCCGCGCACGCCGAGGCCGGCACGGTGCCCGCCTGGGCGGTGCGGCCGGTGCTCGACGCCCCGCCGCCGACCCCGGCCGCGGTCGCGGAGGTCGAGGAGGTCACCCAGCACGACGTGATCGCGTTCCTCACCGCCTGGGCCGACAACACCAGCCCGCGCGAGGCCGCCGCGTACGTCCACTTCGGGCTGACCTCGTCCGACCTGCTCGACACGGCGCTCGCGGTGCAGCTGGTCGAGGCGTGCGACGTGCTGCTGGCCAAGGCGGACGCGCTGGTCGCGGTGCTGCGCGAGCGCGGCCTGGAGCACCGGCACACGCTGCGGGTCGGCCGCACCCACGGCGTCCACGCCGAGCCGGACGTCTTCGGGCACCGGCTGGCCGACTTCGCGTTCGGGCTGGCCCGGTCGCGCGACCGGCTCCGGCGGGCCCGGGAGGCGGTCGCGGTGGCCAAGATCTCCGGCGCGGTGGGCACGTACTCGTCGGTGGATCCGGAGCTGGAGGCGGCCGTCGCGCGGTCGCTCGGCCTGCGCCCGGCCGACGTGGCCGGCCAGGTGGTCATGCGGGACGGGATCGCGGAGTGGGTGTCGGCGCTGGCGATCATGGTCACCGTCTGCGAGGCGGTCGGGCTCGAGGTGCGGCACGGCCAGCGCACCGAGGTGCGGGAGCTGGCCGAGCCGTTCCGCGCCGGCCAGAAGGGCTCCAGCGCGATGCCGCACAAGAAGAACCCGATCATGTCCGAGCGGATCGCCGGCCTGGCCCGGATCGTGCGGTCGTACGTGACGCCGGTGACCGAGGGGATCCCGCTCTGGCACGAGCGGGACATCTCGCACTCCTCGACCGAGCGGATCGCGCTGCCGGACGCCGCGATCGCCACCGACTACCTGCTGAACCTGACCCGCCGGCTGGTCGAGGGCATGGTCGTGGACGCAGAGCGGATGCGGGCCAACCTGGAGTCGACCGGCGGGCTGGTCTACACGTCGGCAGTGCTGCTCGACCTGGTCCGGTCCGGCCTGTCCCGGGAGGACGCGTACGCGCTGACGCAGGCGGCGGCGATGGAGACCTGGCAGGGCGGCGCGCCGTTCCGGGAGACGCTGCGGGCGCACGCGGCGGCCGCCGGGGTGAAGCTGGACGAGGCCGGGCTCGACGAGGTGATGCGCCCGGAGCGGTACGTGGCCCGGCTCGGGCCGGTCTTCGACCGGCTCGCCGCGCTGCGCTAGGCGCACTCCCCGCGCCGCCGGTGCGTGGGGAGACCCGCCTACGTGGCGCGGCCGGTGGCCCGCTGCAGCCGGTCGATCAGCTCGGACGCCTGCGCCTTGGTGAGGTCGTCCGGCACGTCCTCGCCGGCCTCCCGGGCGAGCGTGTGCAGGTAGGACCGCTGCGGTCCGGTCATCGGCTCGTCGCCGGTGGTCCAGTCCCCGGGGTCCTTCTCGGCGTTGCTCGTGAGGTCGCTCTGATCCGCCATGGCGGCTGACGTACCCGCCGCGACCGCGTGACACACTGCCCGGGTGACCGGCCTGGAGCACCTCGCGGCAGGCAAGGTCCGGGACATGTACGCAGGCCCCGACGGGCTGCTGCTCGTCGTCGCCAGCGACCGCATCTCCGCGTACGACTACGTGCTGCCGACGCCGATCCCGGACAAGGGCCGGGTGCTCACCGCGCTGTCCGTGTGGTGGTTCGAGCGGCTGTCCGACCTGGTGCCGCACCACCTGGTGTCGGTCGACGACCCGGCCATCCCGACGGGGTGGCGGGGCCGGGCGATGCTGGTGCGCCGGCTGGAGATGCTGCCGGTCGAGTGCGTCGCCCGCGGCTACCTGACCGGCTCCGGGCTCGGGTCCTACCGGCAGACCGGCGCGGTCTGCGGCGTGCCGCTGCCGCCCGGGCTGGTGGACGGGTCCCGGCTGCCCGAGCCGGTCTTCACGCCGACCACGAAGGCGGCGGTCGGTGCGCACGACGAGGCGATGACCCTCGGCGAGGTCGAGGCGGTCGTCGGACCGGAGCGGGCGGCGCAGCTGCGGGAGCTGACCCTGGCCGTCTACCGGCGGGCGGCCGGGATCGCGGCCGGGCGCGGCATCCTGCTGGCCGACACCAAGCTGGAGTTCGGCCTGGACGTCGAGGGGGTGCTGACCCTCGGGGACGAGGTGCTCACGCCGGACTCGTCCCGCTGGTGGCCGGCCGACCGCTGGCAGCCGGGCCGGCCGCAGCCCTCCTACGACAAGCAGTTCGTGCGCGACTGGATGTCCGCGCACTGGGACCGGCAGGGTGAGCCGCCGCCGCTGCCGGCCGAGATCGTCGAGCAGACCAGGGCCCGGTACGTCGAGGCATACGAGCGGATCACCGGGTCGTCCTTCGCAGATTGGCCTGGTGCATGAAGTCCTTCGGCAGCGACAACCACGCCCCGGTGCATCCGGACGTGCTGGCCGCGATCGTCGCCGCGAACGACGGCGACGCCGCCAGCTACGGCGCCGACCCGTGGACGGCGCAGGCGAAGCGGCTGTTCGCGGAGCACTTCGGGCCGGACTCCCAGGCGCACCTGGTGTTCAACGGGACCGGGGCGAACGTGCTGTCGCTGGGCACGCTGCTGCGCTCGTACGAGGCGGTGGTGTGTGCCGACACCGCGCACATCCACACCGACGAGTGCGGCGCGCCGGAACGGCAGCTCGGGTGCAAGCTGCTGCCGGCCGACTCCGTGGACGGCCGGATCTCGGTCGCGGCAGCCGACAAGCAGGTCTGGGGCGTCGGCGACGAGCACCACGTGCAGGCCCGGGCGCTGTCGATCACCCAGTCCACCGAGCTCGGCACCCGCTACTCACTCGCCGCGGTGCGGGAGCTGGCCGACTGGGCGCACGGGCGCGGCCTGTTCGTGCACATGGACGGGGCCCGGCTGGCCAACGCCGCCGCGGGGCTCGGGGTCACGCTCGGCGAGGCCAGCGCCGGCTGCGGGGTCGACGTGCTGTCCTTCGGCGGTACGAAGAACGGGGGCCTCGGCGCCGAGGCGGTCGTCGTGCTGCGGCCGGACCTCGGCGGCGACATGCTCTTCCGGCGCAAGCAGGGGATGCAGCTGGCCTCGAAGATGCGGTACGCGGCAGCGCAGTTCGTCGCGCTGCTGTCGAACGACCTGTGGCGGCGCAATGCGTTGCAGGCCAACGCGACCGCGGCCCGGCTGGCGGAGAAGGCGGCGGACGTACCCGGAGTGAAGATCACCCGACCGGTCGAGGCGAACGCGGTGTTCGCGATCCTGCCGCCCGGCGTGACCGAGCCGCTGCAGGCGCAGTATCCGTTCTACGTCTGGGACGAGACCACCGGCGAGGTGCGCTGGATGACCTCGTTCGCCACCACCGACCAGGACGTGGACGACTTCGTCGCGGCCCTGGCCCGGCTGGTCGGCTAGGGTCGCGCCGTGCCCAGGGTGGTCGTCGACGTGACGCTGAAGCCGGAGATCCTGGACCCGCAGGGCCAGGCGATCCTCGGCGCCCTGGGCCGGCTCGGCTACACCGGCGTGACCGGCGTGCGGCAGGGCAAGCACTTCGAGCTCGACGTCGCGGACGGCACCGACGAGTCGGTGGTCGCCCGGATCGCCGAGACCCTGCTGGCCAACCCGGTCATCGAGGACTTCACGATCCGCCCGACGGCCTAGCGCCCGGCGACTCCGGACCGGATGCCCCAGCCGCCGTCCGAGTCGATGGTCTGGCCGGTGATCCACCCGGCCGCGTCCGAGACCAGGAACGCGACCAGCTCGGCGGTGTCGGCCGGCCGGCCCCAGCGCGGCTCCAGCGGCATCCGGCCGGCGACGAACCGCTCGGTGTCCGCGTCCGCGTAGCCGGTGTCGTTCGGCCCGGGGTTGACGCAGTTCACGGTCGCGCCGAGGGGCGCCAGCGCGGCCGCCAGCGACGTGGTGATGCCCTGCAGCGCCGCCTTGGACAGCGCGTACGGCAGCTCGGTCGGCATCGGGTCCCGGTGCACGCCGGTGGTGAACAGCACCACCCGCCGCACGCCCACCCTCGCCGCGGCCTGGACGAGCAGCACCGTTGCCCGGGTGTTCACCGCGAACGACCGGTCCATCTCGGCGGCGGTGACGGTCTCCAGCGACTGGTCGCTGGACCGGGCGTGCACGGCGACCAGCGCGTCCAGCCGGCCGTGCTCGGCCACGTGCGCCTCGACCAGCCGGGCCGGCACGTCCGGGTCGGCCAGGTCGGCCGCGGTCCAGTCCAGCCCGGGGAACTCCGGGTCGGTGCTCTCGCCGCCCCAGGGCATCTCGTCGTCGTGCGGCGGCCAGCCGGTGCCGTCGACGGTCCAGCCGTCGGCGGCCAGCCGGCGGGCGACGGTCCAGCCGATCCCGACCCGCCGGCTGATGCCGGTCACCAGCGCGCTGCGGCTCACGGTCTCCATCGGTTCGCCTCCGGCTCGCTCCGCTGCTCGAGCGCGCCGGCGATCCCACTCCCCGGTCGGTTCACGTCAGCAGCACGCCCGGGTTCAGGATGCCGGTCGGGTCCAGGGCGTTCTTGATCGCGCGCATCGCGGCCAGCTCGGCCGCCGAGCGGGTCAGCGGCAGCCACGGCGCCTTGGCCCGGCCGATGCCGTGCTCGGCGCTGATCGACCCGCCGGCGCCGGCCACCAGCCGGAGCACCCGGTCGACGGCCCCGGTCTCCTCGGCCGGCGCCAGGTCGAGCAGGTTGACGTGCACGTTGCCCTCGGCGAGGTGTCCGAACAGGACGGTCCGGGTGCCGGCGGTCCCGGGCAGCGCGGCCCAGGTCCCGGCCAGCCGATCCAGCGGCACGGACACGTCGAGCTTGACCGGCACGCCCGACCGGGAGATCGACTCGGTGACGTCCTCCCGGTAGCGCCAGAGCCGGGCCCGGTCGCCGGGTTCGGCGGCCAGCACCGCGTCACCCTCGTCCAGGGCCGGCGCCAGCATCCCGGCGAGCTCGTCCGCGCCGCCGACGACCTCCAGCAGCACGTACGCGGGCCAGCGGTCGGGCAGCGGGGCCGGCAGGTCCAGCAGGCCGAGCGCGGCGTCGCCGATCAGCTCGGCCGCGGCCAGGTCGGCGCCGGCCCGGCGGACCGCGCCGAGCAGCGCGACCGCGGCGGCCACCCCCGGCACGCCGACCAGCGCCACCGCCCGGCCGGCGGGCAGCGGTGGCACCAGCCGCAGCCGTACCCGGGTCAGCACCCCGAGCGTGCCCTCGCTGCCGCACAACAGCCCGGACAGGTCGAAGCCGGTGGAGTCCTTGACCGGACCGTCCACCCGGGACAGCAGCTCCCCGCCGGCCAGCGCGAGCTCGGCGCCGATCAGCTGGGCCCGGGCGGGTCCCCAGCGCAGCACCCGCAGCCCGCCCGCGTTGGTGGCGATCGCGCCGCCGACGGTGGCCGAGTCGCGGGCCGCCCAGTCCATCCCGAACTGCCACCCGGCCGCGGCGGCGTGCGCCTGCACCGCGGCGATCGTCGCGCCGGCGCCGGCGACCACGGTGCCGTCCGCGGCCACCGGCGCCAGCCCGGACAGCCGCCGGGTGGACAGCACCACGGCCCCGTCGACCCCGGCCGGCACCCCGCCGCCGACCAGCCCGGTGTTGCCGCCCTGCGGCACGACCGGCACCCCCGCCGCCGCGCAGGCCGCGAGCACCGCCGCCACCTCACCCGGCGCGCCCGGTCGCACCACCGCCCGCGCGGTCCCCCGCCACCGCCCCGTCCAGTCCACCTCCGCCGACGCCTTCAGGTCCGGATCGGTGAGCACGTGCTCAGCCCCGACCACCGAGCAGAGGGCCGACTCCAACACGAGCCGATCCTGCCGCAGTTCCCCGTACCATCGACCCCCGTGACAGCCAGGATCGGGGTGGTGACGTTCCCGGGCAGCCTCGACGACCGGGACGCCGTGCGCGCGGTCGCGCTGGCCGGCGCGGAGCCGGTGCCGCTCTGGCACGCCGACCCCGACCTGCGCGGCGCCGACGCGGTGGTGCTGCCGGGCGGCTTCTCGTACGGGGACTACCTGCGCTGCGGTGCGATCGCCCGGTTCGCTCCGGTGATGGGGCCGATCATGGCCGGCGCCCGGGAGGGCCTGCCGGTGCTCGGCATCTGCAACGGCTTCCAGGTGCTCTGCGAGTCGCACCTGCTGCCCGGTGCGCTGATCCGCAACGACGTGCGCCGGTTCGTCTGCCGTGACCAGCGGCTGCGGATCGAGGCGCGCACCGCCTGGACCGCGGCGTACGAGCCGGGGCAGGAGGTCGTGATCCCGATCAAGAACGGGGAGGGCGGCTTCGTCGCCGACGACCGCACCCTGGACGAGCTCGAGGCCGAGGGCCGGGTCGTCGCCCGCTACCTGGGCGGAAACCCCAACGGCTCGGCCCGCGACATCGCCGGCATCGCCAACGCGACCGGCACCGTCGTCGGCCTGATGCCGCACCCGGAGCACGCGGTCGACCCGCTGACCGGCCCGAGCGCCGACGGCCTCGGCTTCCTCACCTCGATCCTGACCTCGCTGGTGTCGGCGTGATCGACACGGTCGAGCGGGCGGCGGACACCCCCGACGAGCCGCAGCCCTACGCGGACCTCGGCCTTGCCCCGGACGAGTACGCCCGGATCCGCGACAT
>Ga0207643_10000974_pt1 | contig 17209 bp, 7 predicted proteins | sample KBSMisM62_FD_184313 | JGI IMG/M metagenome (GOLD analysis project Ga0207643, IMG submission 184313) | Miscanthus rhizosphere microbial communities from Kellogg Biological Station, Michigan, USA - KBS Miscanthus M6-2 (SPAdes) (version 2) | ecosystem: Host-associated > Plants > Roots > Rhizosphere...
AGGTCACCAATGCGTTGTTGTGGATCAGTGGCGATGGCTCTCAGCACTTGCCGGAAGTGGCCCAACAGGCGGCTGATTGTTTCCTCGTCGAAGAGATCAGTGTTGTATTCAATGGCTCCAGCCAGAGTGTCAGAACCTTCACTGAGTGATAGCGTCAGGTCAAACTTTGATGTCCGGATCTCACTATCGAACGGACGCAACTCCAACCCCGGCAATTCCAGAACCTCGCTCCGAGTGTTCTGCAAAGCGAACATCACCTGGAAGAGCGGCGTGTGGCTGAGGCTTCGCTCGGGCTGTAAGTGATCGACGATGCGCTCAAAGGGAATGTCCTGATGCGCGTAAGCTCCCAGACAGACCGCTCGCACTCGTAGCAGCAATTCGACGAAAGTCGGATTGCCGGAGAGATCGGTTCTAAGCACCAATGTATTGATGAAGAAACCGATCAGATTTTCAGTTTCCGCGCGGGTGCGCCCCGCGACTGGTGTGCCTACACAAACCTGATCCTGCCCACTGTAGCGATAGAGCAGCACTTGCCATGCTGCCAACAGCGTCATAAACAGCGTCGCGCCCTTGCGCTTCGACAACTCCTTCAGACTGCTCAGCAACTCTGGTCCTAAATCGAATGCTAACTTCGCTCCATTACCACTCGGCATGGACGGGCGAGCGTGGTCGATCGGCAACTCAATCACGGCAGGTACAGCCGCCAAATGCTCTTCCCAGTAGGACAACTGCTTCTCCAGCACCTCGCCCTGAAGCGAATCCCGCTGCCATTCCGCGTAGTCGCCATACTGAATAGGCAGCTCCGCCAGTGGAGACTGCTCGTCAGCTTTGAATGCGGAGTAGAGTGCGGTGAACTCTTTGACGAAGACGCCCACTGACCAGGCATCGGAGATGATGTGGTGCATGGTGAAGACTGTCACGTGATCATCCGGCGCGAGGCGTAGCACGGTCGTGCGCAGGAGTGGTCCTCGTCGCAGATTGAAAGGACGCGACGCCTCCTCGGCGGCAAGCTGTTGCGACAGACGCTCACGCTCAGCCCGCTCGAGTGCGGAGAGGTCAATCAGCGGCAGCGTGACAGGCTGATACTCTGAGACGAGCTGCATGGGCTGTCCGCCCAGCATTGCAAAGGTGGTACGAAGAATTTCATGACGGCGAATGATTTCGTTAAGAGCGCGCGCGAAGACTGACGAATTGAATTCACCGGCGAGACGTATGGCCTTTGAAATATTGTAAGCAGCAGACTGAGGCTCCAGTTGGTGAAGGAACCATAAGCGCTGCTGTGCAAAGGATGCTGGAAAGACGTAGAGATCGTCCGAACCGCCCTGCGATTCGTTTCCAACATTCATCTCACTTGTTTCAAGAAAGGCGTGTGTCATGAAATGTTCACGGCAACTTTTTCGCGATCCGCAGATCGCACACCCAGGATTTGTAAGAGGTCCAGATGGCTAATCGGCTCTTGAGCGTACTTGCCGATCAGTACATCGTCCTCGTTGTAGTAACGTGCGTCGTCGCGTTCCCACCCATTCCAGAGAGCGAAAGGTACGGCATGCCCTGAATGTGCTTCCACGCGGGTTTTCTCGTTATGAGCGGCGGCGTAATTGGTGTAGTGGTCGGGGACGATCATCACACCACCAAGTTTCTCAGGCTGGTCCTGAAAATATTCGACGATCGGGCGCACGATGAACTTATCCAACTGCTCGAGAGATTTGATCTTCAGTTGCAAATCTCCCATGTGTGAGGCTTCATCCGGTGCATTGATATGACAGATCACAAAATCATAGCCATCGGAGAGTAGCTCGACCGTCTTTGCGCCCTTGCCCTGATAATCTGTATCCGGCCTGCCGTTCCCGACTTCAAAAAAATCCAACGCGCCGGCTTTGGCGATACCGTGGAGGAAGTCCATGCACCCGACGAGTGCTGTTTTACCTTCAAAGCCTGTGTGATTGTTGAAGGTGGGGAGGTAAAAGATCTTCGACGGACTCCAGGGGAAAAGCATGTTTGCCGCGTCGGTGGTGAGCAGTTGTGCCGAGCGACTCAAGTACTTGTTAATGCGCGCCGCTACTGCGCAACCCTTAATTCCCTTTCCCGAAACCAGGTTGGCGACATCGAATTCGACGTTGTGATTTTCGTGCGGCTCAGGGCAATGCAAATTCCCTGGCTCAAGCCCGACGCCCCGCATAACGAGGGTATTGCGAAAATCGCCATTGTGATAAAGCTCAAAGTCAGGAAACTCCGTGCGTAGCTCTTTGTTGAGTTTCTCGACCAGTGGGAGTGATTGCTCGCTGAAGATGTAGTTGGCGTTATAGCTGGCCAGGACACGCCCTTCCATCCGAACCCAATTGGCACGAAATGCCAAATCACCTTCTTTAAGGTAGATGTCTTCCAGCGCCAGCAACTCGCATGAGGCACGCCCGTTTGGGTAATAGAGGTGAGGATCCCACCCGAGCATACCCAGTTGGGCCACGATGCTCTCTTTCGGCAAATCGGAATACAGAGTTTGCATCAGCCCGGCGACCCCTTCGCGCGCTAAGAAGTCCGCATACGGAATGTGCGCCATGGCTAAAGGTGATCGACCCTGGCTGCGATACACATCTGCACCGCCATCAGGAATAATGAGTACGTATTTTTTGTTGTGTTGAAGACGCATACTCGAGCGCTCCATGTCTAATAAGTCGGGCACGACACTCGATGATCATCGAAGCCCGAGTATTGAGTTTTTGTTTGGAATGGTGAAAGTAAAAGTGCCGGGGAAGACTGATCACTCTTAGAGGCGCGTTGCCTCAAAAGTCCTTCTCATGCTAATTGCGGCTCGAGTTCGTAGGTGAAATCCGAAAGGAGCTGAGCAGCACCCTCAACAAAAAAGAAGTGATTGCCGGGATACAATCGCGTACTTACGCTCGCAGTCGTATGCCGGCGCCATTCGTCCAGATGCTCTAATTCCACATACGGATCGTCTTCGCCCGCCACGGCCGTAATGCCATAGGTTACGGGTGGACCAGGATCGTAATGATAGTTCTGGGTCATAGCCGCATCGGCCCGCACCATTGGCAGCACGTATGGTCGCATCACTGGATCGTTCAATAAGCCAAGCGGCGCTCCGTAAACATTTCCAAAGTGTTCTATGAACTCCTCGTCGTTCATCTCATTGACATTTGCGATCGGAAGTCCCAGGTGCGGGGCGCGGGCGCCGGAGCTGAAAAGATGAAGTGGTTGCGGAGCGCCGCGGCTTTGCAGTATGCGCGTTGCTTCGTAGGCCAACGCGGCTCCGAGGCAGTGTCCGAAGAGAGCATAAGGCCGATCCATCAGAGACATTAGAGCGTCAGCTATATAAGTTGCCGCTTCCGTTTGCTCCCCGATCGCCGTGCTTTCGCAGAGCCGGCGCCCATGACCCGGCATTTCAAAACCACTTACCTCGATCCAGTCGGGCACATAATCACTCCATTGCAGAAACAATTGCGCACTCGAACCCGCATAAGGAAAACAGAACAGACGTAATTCGGCGTCCGGCCGTTCCTCATTACGCACTAGCAGCTGATTCGTCATTGCAGTAGCAGTCACGTTGAACCTTCCTCTTCGTGTCAGCGATGTCGATGTGCCGGGCGATACCGGCGATAGTGGGATCCCTGTAGAACTCCGGCGGCTCGAGTTGTATTTCAAATGTTTGTGAAATCTGGGCCAGCATCTGCGTGACGAGCAGGGAATGACCGCCGAGGTCGAAGAAATTGCTCCGCGCACTTACGTTAGTGGTACCCAGAAGCTTTGCATAGAACTCCGCCACTGTTTGCTCCGTCGCAGTCAGCTCGCCGTTAGGGCCGTTCTCAGAGACACGAGACGGAGCGGGCAGGGCGCTGCGATCGATCTTGCCGTTTGGACTCAAAGGCATCTCTTCGAGAAGCAGAAACTCGTTGGGGATCATGTACCGCGGGATCTTTTTGGCGAGCGTGCTGCGCAGCGCGTCGATGAATCCATTCGCTGAAGTCAGATACTCTCTTTGATTAGGCACGACGTAACCGATCAGACGTTGATCGCCGGGCGCGTAGAGTGCTTCAACTACAACCGCTTCCTTCACACCCTCATGTTGCCGCAAGGCGGTTTCGATTTCGCCGAGCTCGATTCGTTGGCCACGCACCTTCACCTGGTGATCGATGCGACCGTTGAATTCGAGATTTCCATCGGGTAGATAGCGCCCGAGATCTCCGGTGCGGTAGAAAAGCTCTTCGGGTGATTTCCCAAATGGGTTTCTGACGAATTTTTCCGCAGTCAAAAAGGGGTCCGTCAGATAACCCTTACCGACACCATCGCCGGCGAGGCATATCTCACCCGTCACTCCGATTGGTACTGGTTTCAAGTTCTGATCAACCAGATACACCTGACTGTTGTAGATCGGTTTACCTATGGGAACAGAAGTCTCGACGTAACGATCGTAGTCATGCAAACGATAAAAACTCGAGACATCCGAGCACTCGGCCGCACCATACACGTTGGCAATCTCGGCGTTGCACTCCGGCGCAGTGGCCCACGGTTTCACTCTGGAAGCGGAAATAGCTTCACCACCGAAAAAGAGACGTCGCAACGAGCGGAGGCTTTGATAACTCCTGTCCGGCGTGATTTCGACCAGCGGGTAAAAAGTGCTCGGCGCACAGTTCAGGACGGTGATCTGCTCGGTGGCGATCGTCTTTAAGATCAATTCGGGCTCGTAAAAGTCTGACGCTACCAGGTGCAGTCCTCCGCCACTGATCAGTGGAATGGCCATCGCCCGCTGAGTGATGTCAAAACTGATCGAGCTGATCACCAGCGTTTTGTCGCCGGCAGTAATGCCAAACTCGGTAACGAACCAGTGCAGCAGGTTCATCCAGCCTCGATGATAGACCGCGGTCGCTTTGGGCCGGCCGGTTGAACCCGACGTGAATATCACGTAGCACAGATGTGACGGCTGCGCGATAGGCGCCGGATTCTCGTGGCTCTCGGCATCAATCATCGCGGCGTCGCGATCCATGCAGATGACTCGTGCGCGAAGCTGCGGCAGGCGATCGAGAAGGCCCTCAGTCGTAAGGACGGCCTTCACTTTCAGATCTTCAAACATCGCGCTCAAACGTTCTTTTGGATATGCCGGATCGTAGGGAACATAAGCGCCGCCCGCTTTCAGAATACCCAGCACGCTGATCACTTGTTCCAGAGAACGATTTTGGAAGATGCCAACCGGAGTATTGGGAATGATGTGCAGACGCCGGAGGTAATGCGCGACCTGATTAGCGCGCTCGTTCAGCTCTCGATAAGTCAAGCGCTGGTTGCCGAACACAAGCGCGGTCTGGTCAGGTGAATTGACGGCGTGTTCCTCGAATAGTTGATGAACGCACTTGTCCTTCGGATATTCGGCGACGGTGTTGTTCCAGGCAGATAGCTGGTCACGCTCTTCGTCAGTCTGGAGCTCGAGCTCGTACACGGCGGTGTTCGCATCCTGCAAACCCGAGCTCAGGATGCGTACCACGTGCTGGCAAAATCGTCGCACGGTCACTTCGTCGTACACGCTCTTATTAAAAGTGGCGTTCAGAGCGGGCGCGCCAAACTGGGCGTCGAACCTGAGCGCCAGATCGGCAGGAGCTTCAGACATCAAATGATGGAAGCCCGGAACTTCCAGCGTGCAGGCGAACGGTGCCGGAGGACTCACTTCCGCGTAAGCATCGAGAATCGCCTGGCGAGAATCGAGCAGCAACTGGCGAAACGATAGCTGATCGTCAACCGCGACTGTGATTGATACAACGCCGCCGGAGGCGCCATTTCCGGAGAGCAGCATCGGACACCCGATGTAATGCCGTGAAGTTCCGGTGTAGCGGTACAGGCAAACGTGCAGGGCCCCCAATACCGCGGCGTACTGAAGCAGCAACTCTCCTTTAGTAATCGCGTAAAGCCTCTCCGACAAATCAGCCGGCACTGCGACGGTGAGACTCGCGGACTCCTCAGCATGTACGCCCGGTCTAATAACGTGATATAGCGGCAATCCCACGATGTGGGCGCTGTCCAACGTCTCCTTTAACTCCTGAGTTTGTGTACTCATTTCCTTCCTCACAATCTAAAAAGAGAACTGTGGTGCGGGTTCTGACGAAAGGACCGGTTTGGCTGAACGACTGCTCGCGCCGAGTTGATAAATTCCGGTTTCGGGGTCGTCAGTTGCGGTCTTCAGGACGTGACTTAACGTCAGGCACAGTTTCTCGATCGCGCCGGCTCCGCGAACGCTGGATGAGTAAATGAACCGCAGCCTTGGATCGTCCTGGTTGTGACTGGCCGCCAGGATCAGATCCAGACCTCCATATGCGGACGACGGAAACCGCAGGCGTTCCTCGGGACTGGGAATCGTGTCGCTTTCAAGGTATGCCACTCTGAACACCGGATGTGACACGCGCGAAGACGGCATCCCGCGCAGGCTCAACATCACGGGCACCGCAAATAGTCTGTGTACGTGCGCTGCTTTTATCGACTCATCACACCGTTGGGCCAGCTCACGAAATCTTTCCGACGGATGCACGGCAATCCGCACGGGATAGTTTTCATAATCTCCGAGCGCCAACACGACCGAACTGTCTTTTCGATTTTCAGCCAGCCAAAGCGTCGCCATGTAAATGGCAATGAGAGTAGCCACGCGATCGATCTGGCAGTCAGTCGCCAGTTGGTGCACCAATCTCGCGTCGAGCGGCTCGCTTACTATCCAGTCGTCACGGGTCAGGACCTGATTGTCGCGATCGATTTCTTCTACGGATGATCTACCGCCGAGCTCGTCACAGTAGAAAGCCTCCGCGGCCCTATAACTTTCCGCGGAGAAGACTGGCGCAGCAGTTTCATTTGGAAACGCGCGATCAAACTGGCAAGCCCTTTTGAGGTCCTCAATCAAAGCCGGAGACGTTTCCGTGCGATTCGGTTGCGCAAGCTTTTCTCTCGCTACGGCACTGAAGCACCTCAGAAACGTCTTGATCTGATCGAAAGTCATGCCGCGATTCTGAAGCATGTAGAGTGACACGTAGTTAAAGCCGGGATCGGGCACCCAGACAGGCGTGTCGATACTCATGAAGCAACGCTCGACAAGGTGGCAGGCCGTGGCCACGTCCATCGTGTTATGGGCCCATGAGAAGTGATAGCCCTTGATGCCGTACTTATCTTTCTCGTGCCAGATTGGAGTCACCGGATCGCAATACCAGATCAGCGGTCGATAGAAGTCGGGCTCGGTTTCAAGAAGGAAGTCGATGGTTTCCTGTGCGGTGTCATAGGTCTCACCGGGAAAACCGAAGAAGACAGAGGCAAAGACCTGTATGTCAGCCTTTTTGAAGAGCGGTATTGAATTGAGATAGTGCTCCTTGCGAGGAGTCTTATTCATATTGGCGAGGATGTGGTCGTTTGCCGACTCGAGGCCCAGGAAAACACCCTGACAACCAGACTGTGCCATCAGCTCGACGACTTCCTCATCACAGAAATCAGCGCGGAAGAAACAGTGCCATTTGAAACCGTAATTTCTACGGATCATCATGCGCAACATTTCTTTGAAAGTGGGGAGCGGCACATTGACAGTATCGTCAACAAAACAAATTCCCGTTACCGACCCGACCTCGCGAATAGCGTCCAGCTCGTGCTCGATGTAGTCCAACCGCGAGACGTCGTATTTCTCGGTCCGCAACGGAAAGGAACAGAAGGCGCAGGCGAAAGGGCAGCCTTTTGTGATGCGAACGTTCACGTAGTTTCCGATATGTTCTTTGGAAAATGCGTTGTACTCGATGAGGTTTTCGTAAAGCGGATTCAGCTCCGGCTGCGAGGGTGTCAGGACGAAGCTGTTGCCGTGCTTGAAGGCAATGTTCGGAATCGCCGCAAAGTTGCCCCCGTTTTTGAGAGCGCGAAGTATGTTGGCGAGGGCTTGTTCTCCCTCACGGCTGCGGACATAAAAGTCGCTGCCGATGTAAGTGAACATCGCCTGCAAATCGGGCGGCTCCATGGTCTCCGATCGTTTTGCGATGTAAGGTCCACCGACGATTATTTTAGTCTTCGGACTGCGCTGACGGACGAAGTTGACCGCTTCGATTATGGGTGTATCGAAGTTGTAGATGGTGGTTGTGATTACGGTCGTCAGGTATTCGTTTTTGCGGAGTTTTTCCTCAAGCTCGTCCTTCTGTAACTGGAAGAGATTGATGTAATCGACGGTGAACCCGCGTTTCCGGAGATACGTCCCCAGGTACATTATGACTATCCAGAGAACGTCCGCGTTGTGCCATCTCTTGTCGTTGCCGGTTGAGGCTCGGCCTTCGTAGTAAAAGCGATTGAAGATGTCCATCGCCCGGTAAGGCCGGCCTTCATACTCGATGATGTTGAGGCTGAGATCGCGGTAGTTCGGATGGTCCACGCCCATCGCGCGCAGACTACGGATTTCGTCTTCAAGAGAGCCGTCGTTATAACCGATGATGAGACAATCGATAGCCATTGCGCAACTCCATACTAAACAGTAGCGACAATTTGAAATCCGACTTGGGAGGTGCAGTGACTTAGAGGCGAAGAAGCCTATCCATGTTTTTCCATCCGGTGTCGCCCGAGAGAATGACGACATCACCCTTAACACTAAACTGTTCGATACCGGTCAGCGCGGCATGCAGGACACCGCCCGTCTGTAGACCGCAGAAGATCCCCTGTTCCTTTAGCTGAACAGTCCGGCGCACTGCATCCGGTTCACTGATCTTGATGATGTGATCAAAGAACTGCTCATCCATCGCCTGTTGAATGAATGGAGTTATGTAGTCACCGTCATCGAAACTTCCAGTGCCGGGTAACTTTGTGCCCGATGCCGATTGGACCGCGACGACCTTCGTGGCTGGTCTCTTTTCTTTCAGGAACCGCGCTGTGCCTGCCATTGCCCCGCCGGAGCCGAGCGAGCCGACAACCATTGCCACGTCTGGAAAATCAGTAAGGATTTCTGGTCCCGTCGTTTCGTAATGCGCCTGGGGATTTGCCCAGTTATGAAGCTGGTCAAGAAAACAGAAGCGTCCCGGCTCTTCTCGCTCGACTCTCTCCCGGCAGTAACGGTTTCCGTCAATGGTGAAATCGCCGATGACCTGTAGTTCCGCGCCGTAGTACTCGATGAACTTTCGCTTATCAGCAGTGAGTTTTGAATTGGCAACAACCAGTGCCGAGTACCCAAGGAGCTTTCCGTAGAAGGCAATCGAGCAAGCCATGTTTCCGCTCGAAGCATCCAGGAGCGTCATGCCCGGCTGCAAAGTTCCTTCTTCGATCTTGCCGCGAATCATGTACAGGCAGGCTCGATCTTTTATGCTGCCGGTGGGATTGTATCCCTCAAGCTTCGCATAGATATTTGCTGACTGTGCTTCGGGCGAACGCACGAGGACATGCGGAGTGTTCCCCATCATCTGCATCACGTCATCAAACTTCATACTGCAATTCCTCTTCTCTCAGGGCAGAGTGTTGTAGACGTCGCGCGGCTCGCTCCGATCGGACGATTTCACTCTTGTTAATGGCCCCGGCATTCAGCCGTTCCCGCACCACTTCGCTCAAACCTCTCACAGTCGGGCGCTCAAAGAGTTCACGCAGACTCACTTCGACGCTGAACTCGAGTCGCACATGCGATACAACCTGCGTCGCCAGTAAAGAATGGCCGCCCAGCTCGAAGAAGTCGTCAACAGCGCCGATACGTTCTATCCGCATTACCCGCTGCCATACCGCCGCCATTCGCCGCTCCACATCATCGCGCGGCTCCTCGTAAATGCGGCTCGGGCTTTCGCCCCACACCGGATCGGGCAACGACTTGCGATCGACTTTTCCTTGCGGCGTTCGCGGTAGCTCATCCAACTCCATCCAGGCCACGGGCACCATGTAATCCGGCAGCCGTTCGCGCGCCCAGGTCCGTAAGCCATCCTGTGTGGACTCGCTATCGTCCTTCCACACCACATAACAGACTAACCGCAACTCGCCACGTCCATCAGCACGCGCTTCGACGACAGCGGTACGCACCGCGGGGTGCTCCTCCAAAACTGTCTCGATCTCTTCGATCTCTACGCGATACCCTCGTATCTTCACCTGGTGATCTATGCGTCCTAAAAACTCCACAGTTCCATCTGGAGCCCACCGTGCAACGTCGCCAGTCCGATACAGTCTTGCGCCCGCTTCACCGCCGTACGTATCAGGTACGAATCTCTCTGCCGTCAATTCAGGACGCCCCAGATATCCTCGCGCTACGCCCGCACCACCCACATATAATTCGCCAACCACGCCGACTGGCACCAGCATCATGTGTTCGTCCAACACGTAGATGCTCATGTTCGACATTGGCCGCCCCAGCGACAGCGTTGCTCCGGCGTCGCCTCCACCCAGTTCCACTTCGTGAGTCAAACAGCCAACGGTCGTCTCAGTTGGTCCATAATGGTTGATCACCTTGCAGGCTCCGCCACCCAGTCGCAACGCCTGCTCTGCTAAACCTCGCCCAAACGCTTCGCCTCCCACCATTAGCACACGGCGCGGCATAATCTTTTCCGGCTCAGCCCCTACGAGGAGTGCCGCCAAATAGGATGGCGCGATCTTGAAGTAGTCCACCTGCTCTTGCCGAATGTAGTCGCCCAGCCGTTCGGCGTCTGACGCACGATCGCGTCTAATAAGGTGCAACGTGCCGCCCCACATCAGGGCGGCGAACAGATATGTGACTGGAGCATCAACCGCGAGGCTCTGATGTACAGCGTAAGAGCCCGCTCCCAGCCCCAGCCGCTCCGAGACGGCACGTATGTAGTTGACCACCTGGCGGTGCTCGCCCATTACGGCCTTGGGTCGTCCTGTCGAACCCGATGTGTAGATGAGATAGGCCAGGCCCTCGGGAGCTACTTGAACTGCAGGATTGGTTGCGGACAACACTGCAAGTTCCGCCTCTTCTTCGTCCAAAAACAGCACGGGCAATTGCAGGGTTTGCCAACCATCCCATACGGATCGAAATTGCGAATGCGTTAGCAACAGGCGGGCTCCACCATCGGAAAGCGCGAAAGCGAGGCGCTCAGCCGGCCACTGCGGATCGAGTCCGACGTATGCTCCGCCCGCCTTGTGAATGCCCAGCACGGCCACCATGGTCTCAAGTGAGTGCTCGAGGAGAATCCCTACTCTCTGCTCTGGTCCAATACCCAACTCCTGTAAACGATGTGCCAGGCGGTTGGCTCGCGCGTTCAGCTCGATATAACTAAGCCGCTCGCCTTCGCAAACAACCGCAGTCGCCTCGGGCGTGCGTGCCGCTTGCTCTTCGAACAACTCATGAAGGCAGCGCGCTGGTCCATAGTCCGTTCTCGTATCATTCCAGCGGGTGAGCAGTAGATCCCGTTCCTCGCTATTAAGTAAGGACAGTTTTGAGAGGCGTTGCTGCGAGCCGGCGGTGGCCGCACGCATCACACGCTCGAAATACACCGCCATTCGGGTGGCGGTGTCCACGTCGAAGAGGTCAGTGTTAACGGTAAACGCACCTTCTAATTCACCGTTCTCGAGTTCGGAGACTGAGAGACGGAGGTCAAACTTGGCCGTCGAGATCTCACCACCGAACGAGGAGAGGCGTAGTCCTGGTAGTTCCAGCACGTCGGAAGAAGCGTTCTGCAGATTGAACATGACTTGAAACAGTGGCGAATGGCTCAAGCTCCGCTCCGGTCTCAACTCCTCCACTAACCTCTCGAACGGCACCTCCTGATGTCCATACGCTCCGAGACAAACCTCGCGCACTTGCCTCAACAACTCGTCAAAACTCTGCTCCCCGCTCATCTCTACCCGCAACACGAGCGTGTTCACGAAGAACCCGATCACACCCTCCGTCTCTTGCCGCGTCCGGTTCGCGATCGCCGTCCCTACGGAGATGTCCTCCTGACCGCTCAGCCGCCACAACAACACCTCGAGTCCCGCCAACAGCGTCATGAACAACGTCACACCTGCGCGTCGCGATAACTCTCTGAGCGCGGTCGTCAACTCAGCACTTAACCGAAATGTCGACGCCGCCCCATGATATTTTTGCACTCGCGGACGTGGATGATCCGTCGGCAAGGCCAGCACCGGCGGTGCGCCGGCCAATTGCCGCCGCCAATAAGCTAATTGCTGTTCCAGGACTTCGCCGGTCAACCACTCTCGCTGCCACACTGCGTAGTCAGCGTACTGCACCGTCAACTCTTCCAGCGGCGACTCCTCGCCGCTCTGGTAGGCTTTGTAAAGCGCCGCCACTTCTCTTACCAGCACGCCCATGGACCACTCGTCCGATATGATGTGATGCCTGGTGAACAGCAGCACATGCTCCTCGAGCCCTAATCGCAGCAGCGTCACCCGGAAAACCGGACCCGTCGAGAGGTCGAACGGGCACAAAGCCTCAAGCTGGGCCAGCGACGTGGCCGCCTCTTCTGCCTCCGCGGAATTCAATTCTGATAGATCGATCAGCGGCAGCGCCGGCAGCAGAGTCTCAGCGATGCGTTGGCGAGGCCGCCCGCCCACACTCGGGAAAGAGGTGCGCAAGGTCTCGTGTCGCCGCACCACTTCAAGCAACGTCCGGTGCAGCACCGGCACCTCCAGCCGGCCGGAAAGTCGCAGCATCGAAGGATTGTTATAGAACGGGCTCGATGGTTCCCACTGATTCAGGAACCACAGCCGTTGCTGCGAGAACGACAGCGGTAACTCCTCGCTTCTTGGGACTGATCGGATCGGAGGTATCTGTAGCCCCGAGCTGTTTTGTAACGCGGTTTCAATATGGGACGCGAGCCCGGCAATCGTCGGCTCTTCGAAGAACGCGCGTAGCGGGATCTCGATATTGAAAGCTGCACGCACCCGCGAGATCACTTGCGTGGCCAAAAGCGAATGGCCGCCCAACTCGAAGAAAACGTCGTGAATGCTCACCTCTCCGACACCCAGCACCTCTGTCCAGATGGCTGCCGTTATCTCTTCGACGGGTGTGCGGGGCTTGGCTAAATCGTTTTTCTGTCTCTCCAGATCTTCAGGCGCCGGCAGCGACAGGCGGTCCACCTTTCCATGGCGCGTCAAAGGCAGCTTGTCCAGCATCACAAATGCCGGCGGCACCATGTATTCGGGCATCCTCTTCCGCAAAAACTCCTGGAGCGCGGCAGGAGTCAACTCTTCTTCCACCAACAGTGATTGCGCTACCTGGGGATGTCCATTTTTGCCGAAGCCGTTCGGCTCAGTATGCACATCAAGCGCATGGCGCGCTGCGTAAAGATTGTAACGGTCAGTACCTCCGAGGTACTGGTCCTGTTCGACAATGACCTCGAATCCGCGGCTCTTAAGCATCCGAGTAAACTCTTCAACTCTTCCGCTCGTGGCCTTGTCGTGGCTGTCGTGTACCTCCATCACCAATTGCTGAATTTTTGGCCAGTCGTCTTCGTCGAGACCGTTAAGCACGTCTGCCTCTGCACGCTGAACATCGATCTTCAGCAAGTCGATCTGATCTATGCCCTGTTCACCAATTACGTCTGAGAGTCGTCTCATCGAGCATTCGTGTCTCTCACTCTCGAACAGATTGCCTAATAGCTCGTCTTCGACATCGATCAGGCTTCGCGCCTCGGCCACGCCTTCACGTTGCTGGTTGCGCAGGAACGTCTTGACGACTTCGACCTCATCGGCTGCATCGGCGTAGGCGCTCATGCCAGACTTGGCTGTGTAGCGAGGATAGTAATCAAAGCTCTCGGTCTTCTCTTGATCCGACAAACCGTAGGCAAATACTTTCGCTGAAGAATTGTAGAGCCTCGCGTTCGTCGCTAATTTTTCATAGATGGGAGCGAGCGGCTCGAAGGCATAGATCTTCGCATCCGGACGATGCTGTGTGACGAAGAGCGTGAAAAGTCCGATGTTCGCGCCGACATCGAAGACACACGCGTCCGCGGCCAGATGAATGCCATGCTTGAGATAAATTCGATCGTCGAAGATCTCCTGATAAAGATTGTCCGTCTCGTTTCTATTTAGTTGAACGACGACCATGCCGTTAGGCAGGCGGTATCGTGAGAGTGGATCGCCATGCGATGCGTATCGATCGAGAGCCACAACGTATGCCACGAGGCGTTTGTCGCCTTTCTCGTTCTCTCGCGCCAGGACCACACACTCCTTGACCTGCGGGTGTTCTTCGAGCGCGGACTCAATCTCGCCCAGTTCCACGCGAAAGCCTCGCAGCTTCACCTGATGATCGACACGTCCCACATACTCGACGTTTCCGTCTTCCTGGAATCTTCCGATATCACCAGTGCGGTAAAGTCGTGCTCCAATATCTTGACTGAATGCGTTCGGAATGAATCGCTCGGCAGTCAATTCGGGACGGTTCAAGTACCCACGACTGAGTCCTGCACCGCCGACACAAATCTCGCCGGCGACTCCGGCTGGCACGGGTTGCTGATTCTCGTCGAGGATGAAAAGCTGCACGTTAGGAAGTGGACGTCCGATCGTCGGTGTTACCAATCCATCTTTGAGCTCTGCGGTGGTGACGTCGACGCAGCATTCGGTCGGGCCGTAAACGTTGTAGAAGGTAGGACGGCGAGACTTACACAGTTCCTGCCAGAGTGTCGAGTCAACGGCCTCTCCGCCAATCAACACCAGCTTCATATCGGACTGTTGGTCCAATCCTTCGGCCTGTAGCCAACGCAACTGTGATGGAGTGCAATCGAGCGCCTCAACCTTGTGCTCCTTTAAATAAGAGAGGAGGGCAACGGTGTCCGGACGCACCTCTTCGGGAATGATGCAGATGGTGCGACCCTGGAGTAGCTGCATGATCTGCTTCACCGAAGCGTCAAACACCAGTGGCGCATTCATGCTAACTCTCAGGTCCTGGCTGTGGCTGGCGTACACGGTCTCAGACAAGGCACGCACCAGGTTAACGACCGAGCGGTGCTCGATCATGACGCCCTTCGGCCTGCCCGTCGAACCTGAGGTGTAAATCACATAGGCGAGATTCTCAGAGACCGTTCCGTTCGGTGGATTGTCCGCACTCATCTGCGAGATGTCTTCACATGCGGTGTCCACGATCTGCACCGGGTTATCCAGCTTCACTGCGAGTTGCTCTTGATGCGTTAAGAGAACCTCGACGCGAGCATCAGCCAACATGAAGTTTAGGCGCTCGGCAGGATAATCCGGGTCTAAAGGCACGTAGGCACCGCCCGCCTTAAACACGGCGAATAGTGAGACGATCATGTCCACCGATCGTTTCATCAGGATGCCGGCACGTGTCTCTGGTCCAACGCCGAGTGAGCGCAAGTGATGGGCCAACTGATTCGCCTGCTGGTTCAATTGCAGATAAGTTAGTTGTGCGTTCTCGTGCTCGACGGCAATTGCATGTGGCGTGCGCTCGACCTGGGCTTCAAATAGTTCGTGAATGCACTCGCCTTGCGGGAATTCAAATTTAGTATTGTTCCACTCGATCAGCATTCGCTGACGTTCGCGTGGGCCAAGGATATCCAGATCACTGATGAGTGCCTTCGGCTCATGCGCGATGCTACGGAAGAGCTCGGCCAGTTCCCCTGCCAGGCGCATAGCAGTTTCCACTGCGTACAAATCGGGATCGTAATGCAACTGCAGGTCTAGCGATCCGTTTGTTTCCAGGCCGGATAGCCGAAGCTTGAAGCACTCTGTAATGCTTTCGACGTGGGTTATGGCGAACTCCACGTCAGATGCTCGGAATGGACCACGCCACAACTCATAATCGAATCCGATCAGTGACGCTTCTTCGATCACGTCATCAGCCGCCAGGTATTCCTGCCATTCGCCGGCCTCCGATAACGATTTATGAACTCTGTCGAGCACTTCATGAAACTGAAGATTCCCCGTGAGGCGTGTCTTGATAGGCAGGTATTTTCCGTAGAGTCCGAAAGCTTCTTGTAGCTCGTCGTATGTCCTGCCGTCGAAGAGTCGAGCGACAGTAACATCAGCCTCTCCACTCAAGCGCCACAATAGAATTCGCCATCCGGCCTCTAATACTTCCCCGATGCTCCCAATCTGTTTCAGCTTCTCCTGTACTTCTTGACTCACTTCCACCGTGACTGACTGCGGCGCGTAGTTGGTGCTCTCCAACCCGTCCCGCTCGTGTGGCAGTCGCACCACTCCGCTCTCGCGCGCGTTGTTGCCTGGCCACAATTGGCGTGCTCGCTCTGCGTCCTCGCTCTCCAACATCTCGTGCTGCCACTCGGAGAACTGGACATACTGAACCGGCTCATCCTCGAGCTCGCGATTGAGGCACGCAGCTTCATAGCAACGCGCCAAGTCCGCCACTACGTTCTGCATGGTTCGCGCGTCGGCCAGCATCGCGCTCGTCACTACTTCCACTTCGCTCTGCAGCTCACCTTTTTCCTGGATCCGCAGCTGCCACCCATCTTGCTCCGTGCTCCCGATCACTTGCAGCGGAAAATCCAGACCCGGCGCGGAGCTGAAAGTTGTACGCAGCACTTCGTGGCGGGTGGCTACGCGAAGCCACGCCTCGTGCAACAGCGCCTGGTCCAACGGGCCACGCACTGAAACACGTACCGCCGAGCGGAACGCCGAAGCGCCATGCTCGTGCATCTGCCGCCACAGCCGCTTCTGCGCCGGTGACAGTCGAAATCCCTCGATAATCTCTTCAGACATGATGGTGGAAACTTACGAATCGTTGTTGGATCGGATCAGTACAGGGAGCGGTAGCGACCTAGTCAGTGATCGGAATGCAGTATCCGAAAGACCAGGTCGCTTCGTCGCCGCGGCTTTGCCGCCTGATGTGAGGCGAGGCTATGCCTCGCCGTTCATCTTTAGATTGCCAATGGGCTGCGCCCCCGGTTCGGGCTTTGCCCAAATTGATATGGGCCAAAGGCCGAACCAGGGGCTCAGCCCAAAAGCCTTTGAGAATCTTGACGGCGGGGCGGAGCCCCGCCTCACATCCGGCGGCGAAGCCGCACCGTGAAACGCCCAAGCGGCAGAAGCCGCATCGTGAAACGCCCAAGCGGCGAAGCCGCATCGTGAAAGTCAAAGATAGTTCTTCGGATGAAGGCTGATCATTTATTAAACGCCAGTGAACCGCGGTCGTCCGCGAGTAGTGTGTGAACCAGGTCCCAGAGAATGTGATAGATGATTACGTGACATTCCTGGACGCGATGAATACTGTCCGTTTCGACCACGAGGCAGTGGTCCAACCCGATCTTTGCCATCTCGCCACCGGTCATCCCGGCCATGCCGATGGTTGTTACACCCAACTCTTTTG